>Ga0268244_10000099_pt1 | contig 35488 bp, 35 predicted proteins | sample AgamicMgSfe_FD_200258 | JGI IMG/M metagenome (GOLD analysis project Ga0268244, IMG submission 200258) | Agave microbial communities from Guanajuato, Mexico - Mg.Sf.e (v2) (version 2) | ecosystem: Host-associated > Plants > Phyllosphere > Phylloplane/Leaf | place: Guanajuato, Mexico | collected... | reverse complement strand
GTGGGAAGGGCTGGGCTGCGGTTTGCGGAGAAGGCTGGTGGTTCGAGGTGCGTGAAGACTGCTTGTTGTGCGACTGTTGTTGCTGGGCTTGTACTACGTGCAGTGGGCTGTTGTAGCGTTGCGGCTGCTGTTGCTGTTGCGTCTGCGACGGTTGAGTGTACGCCGTTGGATAGTGTTGGTTACTTGGCGTAGCGCTGGTGCGAGTGGGCTGGTAGCTCTGATTAGGATACGAAGCAGAGCCGCCGTGGCTCTGCTGTTCTGCTGCGTTCAACCTGCCAAGCGTACTCGTCGAGCCTTGAGCGGCGTAAAGCGGCGCGGTACTGCTCTGAGTGCGCTGTGGCATCTGCAGACTCGCATTGCCATAAGAGCCGGAATTGTAGTTAGCGTTGCTCCAGGAATTGTTGTCGTAAGACGGGTTGCTCGCCGACTGAGTGCTCGATGACGGATTATAGTCGGTACTGAGATTGCTCACAGCGGTAGCTGCGCGGTTGGTAGTTGCGGGCGAAGGTTGCCCGCTGGTACCATACTGCTGGTTGGCGTAGCTGGTGCCGCTGCCGCTGCCGTTGCTGCGGCTGTAACCCTGATACGGGGTCGGTGGGTAGTTTGACGACATGGCACCACTGGTGTAGGCGGACGGAGTGCTCGTAGAGGACGACTGGTAGGTGTAGCCGGTAGGCTGGTTTGCCTGACTGCCGACAGGGTCGTAGTAGGTGCCGTATTGGTTGCTGCTGGTGCTGCTGCTATTGTTGTTGGTGTAATGCGACATCCTGGAGTAATCACTGCGTTGGCCTCGCTTTGCTCTCACTATACACGTCCATTGTGAAGTGTCAGATGGTGACGCGCCGGTATTCGCAGGTTCACTGCATGTGCGCCAACTCTCGGTAGCCAGCACGTCGAGCCCAAAGGACGCAAGTCACAGCATGGCTTGGAAGACAATCGTCGAATAGGTCGCGTGGGAGACAGTCGCACAACCACCGCGGCGCAACCTTCGCGAAGCAGTCAGACTGCGATGGTCTGGTGTTTGCGGTCGAACCTCGACTACGCGCGCCAGAAGTCACGAAGTGCGGAGCGGGACCGCAGGCCAAGCGACGCTCGGACCCCAGGATCATGGTCAAAGCGCGCATCCCACACGACCCAGTGTCAATTTCGAGTGCGCGACACCAAGAAAAGCTCCAACGATACCGACGACACCGACTTATCCACCACCGTCCAGCACATTTCCCGCTCATTCCGGCAACATGACGAAGATCAACACGAACCTGTCCTCCAGCCGGAGAAAGAGCCGCAAGGCTCACTTCAGCGCCCCGTCCAGCGTCCGCAGAGTCATCATGAGCGCGCCGCTCTCCAAGGGTATAGATACAATGATCGCAACCGTGCTATGCCATTTACTGACTGTGCACAGAACTCAGAGAAAAGCACAACGTATATCATACCTTCCCCTTACGTATCGTCGATATCTCCGCCTAACAATGAGCTTCCAGGTCCGCGCGATACCTATCCGCAAAGACGACGAGGTCATCATCAAGCGCGGCAGTAACAAGGGCCGTGAGGGCAAGGTCACCTCTGTCTACCGCCTCAAGTACATCATCCACATCGAGCGTGTCTCGCGCGAGAAGTCCAACGGCCAATCCGTCCCCATCCCCATCGCCCCTTCCAAGGTCGAGGTCACCAAGCTCAAGCTTGACAAGGACCGCGAGAGCATCCTCGAGCGCATCGCCCAGGGTCGCGAGGCGAACAAGAAGAAGACCGCTGGCAAGGCATAAGCAGATGATACTGGGTTAGGTTGAGGGACGGACATGTCACATTGCTTTTCCGGCGCAAGAGCGAGCCATGAGGTATCATCCGGCCCACCATCGGTGGTGGTGTAAAGAGAGGTCCGAAGTAGATACCTTTTGTGAGCGGTCATCACTCACTGCCGCCCAACTCCACCTGCAAGCACTTCACTGGGCTGCAAAAAGCGAGGTCATATTGCAAGTAAACGTGCACATTGACCGCTAGGATTATCTACTCGTTAGCCCTTTCTCAATGGCTTCATGCAGTTATACGACTAGCGAAGAGGAATTCTTGATGGACGCTTCGTCGCCCTGGCTCGCCTGCAGAGCGCTCATTGATGTTCTCGCTGATATGCGTGCTTTGATGGTGAGATACATTTCCCGTACTTTCGTACACCGTACATCATTTACGGGCAGTTTCGCTAAAGTTGTCTAACTTGAACCCTCGAGTAGCGGGACTCGAATCATGAATCATTGCCGCCACGAAGTCAACGTGCAGGTTTATGATACGCAGTGGTGAGGTTGACACGCTTGGTCTTGGCCTCAAGTGCTACGAGCTTGGAGGACTATACATGACGGACGATGCGGCAAGCAGTGCGATGTAAGCGTTACCTGTAGGTACTGTCGATGCACTTATCTAGGTATTTACAACGCGTGTTATTCCCTCTCCTTTCATGCCCGATCTCGGGAAAGATCCCTCGGTTCTCATCGAATGCTGCTGTAACCCGTCACGCTGATCTCGAAATGTTATGATATGATGCACACAGTGCGGTACTCTCATATCGTATACCCTACTTCCAGCTTGACGCCGTCGAATACGACCACCGAAAGGTGCGGCAATACATGAACGCTGCTGTAGCACAGCGGGGGTGACAGGATAAATCAATGGCTCGCGCAACTGCTTGTATCTGGTGTCTACTACTAAGGTTTTAGCACAAGGGAGTAAGTTGATAGAGCTGTTACTTCTTGGTGAAGAAGCGCGGGTTTTCCATGTGGCGGTTGGAGCTTCTTATCATTGTCAGAGGCGAAAGGTTGGAAAGCTCTCAAAATTGCGAATGAATCCCGTGAATTCAGCCCGTAGCATACCTTTGTAGATGAAAAGACAAGATCTCAGCGACAGTTTCGCGATCTCGATACTCACCTTCACAAGAGTCGATGTATTTGTGCTGTCGGCGTTCAGTTGTGGCCACTTTCTACACGGCTTACATGATGTAGTTTTCTTACGTGCGACGCTGCTGAGTCAGTCGGCCACGAAGTTCGTAGCCTTGCTGACTCTGCGGGGTGACGCCTTGAAGATCGCGACTCGCAGACGGTTTTGGATCTACACATGAACGTGAGAGGCCAGGGACGGCGAACTTCGCATTCGCAATGGACGACCTTGAGCAGCTCGAGCTGCTGTCGCTCGTTAGCAGAGTGACGAGCGAGATCAACAATTACATGGGCATCTCCGACAAGACCATCGCAGAGTTCGTGATAGCGGAACATGCGAAGTCGGCGAGTCTGGCCGAGTTCAGTGCCAAAATGGTGGACGAATATGAGTTTCCGAAGGGTCTCGCCGAGTCGATCGACCGTCTCGTCAAGGCCATGCACCCAAAGTACAAGAAGGGCATTTTCGCAACAGGGAGCGATTCAAGGGCGCAAGACCAGCCCAAGAAGAGCGAGAAGTTCACAGGTCTGGCGTTGCCGGACCAGGAGGCGCCGGTGTTCAAAGGAGATGATGATAAGGAAAATGCGATGGACGATACGTTCGCGTTCCTCGAATCCATGGCTGGACCACCAAAGTCCAACGGTCGCAAGCGCAGCATCAGCCCTGTAGACCACCACGGGGGAGCGGATGAGAAGCGGAATAGCAAACGGCATCGACGCTCGCGATCGCGCAGTCCGCGACGGAACGACGACTATCCCTTCGAAGACGAGTTCGGCCGGACGCGCTCGCACCGTCCTTCTGATCGGGATACACGGAGGTCAGAACGGAAGGACCGAAAATCCAGACGGGATTCGTATGATCGTCCTCCACAGCCGGAGCTTGATGATGCGCCCGTGCTTTACAAGGTCTATGAGGGCAGAGTTACGGGAGTGAAAGATTTCGGAGTTTTCGTGAATCTGAGAGGAGTGCGTGGGAAGGTGGACGGGCTTGTGCATGTCTCTCAGATGGCGGATCACAAGGTCAACCATCCATCGGATCTACTGGCAAGAGATCAAGAGGTCATGGTCAAGGTTATGAAGGTACAGGACAAGCGTATCAGTCTGAACATGGCGGAAGTCGACCAGGTGTCTGGACAGGACCTCAACCCGGGGAGAAGAATGCAGAGTGCGACGGGTGCCAACGCGATGGGTCTGAACGGCAGCTCAAACGGCGACTTCAGCGAGCTGGCGCCTGCTGTGGCGGTTATCGAAGGCAGTGGAGCTGGAAGGCGCCAACGAAAACGCATGACAAGTCCGGAGCGGTGGGAGATCCGGCAGCTTGTCGCCTCTGGCGTGATCAAGGCGTCTGATTATCCCGATCTGGATGAGGACTGCAACGCTGCCATCAATGGCGGAGAGATTGAAGAAGAAGAAGACGTCGACATTGAGGTGAAGGAAGAAGAACCGCCGTTTTTAGCAGGACAGACGAAGCAGAGTCTGGAACTGTCACCCATCCGCGTGATCAAGGCACCAGATGGGAGCATGAATAGAGCAGCGATGCAAAGCGACGTGCTAGCCAAAGAGCGACGAGACTTGCGGCAGCAGGAAGCACAGGACAAGGCGGCCAAAGAGGCAGCCAAGACTGACCTCGCTCAAGAGTGGAATGACCCGATGATGCAACCTGGCGAACGGCGGTTCGCAGCGGACTTGCGGCAAGCAAATCAGAATGGGGCTCCTCCGGAGATGCCGGAGTGGAAGAAGATCGCATCCGGACGTGGCGAGCTGGGAAAGAGAACGAATATGTCGATCAAGGAGCAGCGCGAGAGTCTACCCGCTTTCAAGATGAGGAAACAGTTCCTTGACGCTGTCCAGGAGTATCAGCTACTCATTGTGGTTGGTGATACTGGATCAGGTAAGACTACGCAGTTGACGCAGTATCTCGCCGAGGCCGGATTTGCAAACTCTGGCATGATCGGATGTACCCAGCCGCGTCGTGTGGCGGCCATGAGTGTGGCTGCTCGTGTCAGTGATGAAGTTGGCTGCCGGGTTGGCGAAGAGGTTGGGTACACGATTCGTTTCGAAGACAAGACCTCGGAGAACACCAAGATCAAGTACATGACGGACGGCATCATGCAACGTGAGATTTTGCTCGATCCCGAACTTTCGAAATACTCCGTCATCATGCTAGATGAGGCTCACGAGCGCACCATCGCTACTGACGTGCTCTTCGGCCTGCTGAAGAAGACGTTGAAGAAGCGGCCGGACATGAAGCTCATTGTCACTTCGGCTACTTTGGATGCGGAGAAGTTCAGCAAGTATTTCCTCGAATGCCCGATCCTGACTATACCTGGACGGACCTACCCAGTGGAGGTTATGTACTCGAGAGAACCGGAGTCGGATTACTTAGATGCAGCTCTGACCACCGTCATGCAAATTCATCTGACGGAGCCGCCTGGCGATATTTTACTGTTCCTCACGGGTAAGGAAGAAATCGACACTTCGTGTGAAATTCTGTTTGAGAGGATGAAGGCGCTAGGCCCGAGCGTGCCAGAGCTTGTGGTTTTGCCGATCTACGGTGCGCTACCCAGTGAGATCGCAAGCAAGATCTTCGAGCCCCCTCCCCCGGGAGGCAGGAAGGTGGTCATTGCCACCAACATTGCGGAAACAAGTATTACCATTGACGGCATCTACTTCGTCATTGATCCCGGCTTCGTAAAGCAGACGGCTTATGATGCCAAACTCGGTATGGACCGGCTTCAGGTCACACCGATTAGTCAAGCGCAGGCGAAACAAAGGGCTGGCCGAGCTGGTCGGACAGGTCCTGGCAAGTGTTTCAGGTTGTACACGGAAGCTGCATTCCAGAGCGAAATGCTGCCAACGACAATACCCGAGATACAGAGACAGAACTTGGCGAACACGATTTTGATGCTCAAAGCGATGGGTATAAACGACTTGCTTGGCTTCGATTTCATGGACCCGCCTCCGACCAATACTATGCTTACGGCGCTGGAAGAGCTGTACGCGCTATCTGCGCTGGACGACGAGGGCCTGCTCACGCGGCTAGGAAGGAGGATGGCTGACTTTCCGATGGAGCCCGCCCTGGCCAAAAGCCTGATCATGTCTGTCGACCTCGGCTGTTCAGACGAGATGCTGAGCATCGTCGCCATGATCTCGGCCGTGCAGACCGTCTTCCACCGACCCAAGGAAAAGCAACAACAGGCCGATCAGAAGAAAGCTCGCTTCCACGATCCCGCCGGCGACCACCTGACGTTGCTGAACGTCTACAACGGCTGGAAGCACGCCGGCAAGAGCGACCCGTGGTGTTTCGAGAACTTCATCCAACCGCGCTCCATCAAACGAGCGGAAGACGTCCGCAAACAGCTCGTGCAGATCCTCGAACGCCACCGGCTGCGCATCGTCAGCTGCGGGAGGGACACGATGCGTGTCCGGCAGTCGCTCTGTTCGGGGTTCTTCCGAAATTCCGCGCGGAAAGACCCGCAAGAAGGGTACAAGACGCTGGTCGAAGGCACGCCGGTGTACATGCACCCGTCCTCCGCGCTGTTTGGCAAGGCGGCGGAGCACGTCATCTATCATTCGCTCGTCGAGACCACGCGAGAGTACATGCACAACGTGACGTCCATTGAACCGAAGTGGCTGGTGGAGGCGGCGCCGACGTTCTTCAAGGTTGCTGGCAAGGACGGTATGGGCATGAGTAAAAGGAAGCAGGCGGAGAGGATCAAGCCTTTGCATAATCGGTTTGCTGGAGAGGATGATTGGAGGTTGAGTGCGCAGAGGAGACAGGGGAGAGGCGGTGGTGGTACTTTTGGATGATTTTAATTGTCACATTTAGAGATACTTCTTTCATGTCGCAATTGTGCGGCTCGGACGGGCAGTATCACTGCCATCACTATCTCCAGCTCAAACTGCCTCGTTGAAAGAGGCACGCACGGACGAATCACCTCGTCCTACGCTCTGCGAATCGCCCACTTGACGTCCTTGATGCTGACCTCCTCACCCGCCTTCTCGTCGTAATCGTACCAATCGCCTTCGGTGAGATCGATGTCCGAGAACTTAGTGCCAGACTCTACACCCGTAGCCTTCCATGCGCCCTGGCTCCACGTCAGAATCCCGTAACCCACCTTGATGGAAGTCAGAAATGATGAGAAAAAGCAAACTCACATCAGGCTTGAACTCCACAAATTCCAGCCCTCTACAGTCAATGGTGATGATGTTCTGCGGCTTCGCCGGACTCTGCTGGGGGTACACTTTCGGTGCGTCGATGATGTTCGCCGAATGCTCTCTCTGCGGATCAGGGTCAGCACTCGCGTGCAACTGTAGCGTGTCGGTGGCAATGATGGCGGACCTTACAGTTCTTGCACCGCCATACGAAGTTGGCGTCGCCTCTGCTGCCGGATTGCTCGTTGGTTTCCTAGACTGAGGGTCAGGCAAGTGACGGTCGTGATTATTGGAAGGTCGTGTGACTTACAAAACGGCTCACGGACACCCAGTTGGGATGTACCTCTCGGCATGAGGTGCATTGGACTTTGAAGGTGTAGTAGAAGGTTTCTTGTTCGGTGTCTTGTGGTTGAAGATCGGTGACGCTGGAGAGGGTGTCAGTGTTCGCGAAAGAATGGCACATGCCAATGTTGGTTTACCCGTCAAGCTCGGCAGACACTGCAAGAGCCAGCATCTTGTTCCGACGTGTCGATATCAATTGCCTCCGTCGTTAACGACGAGATGGATTGCCTTTGGAGTCTGGACCCAGCGTTCCGTAGCGGTGGAGTCAAGGTTCGGCCCGTTGCCGCCGGCAGATTTGGCCTTAGGCTCGCTAGTGTTGACACTTCAAGTTCTCTTGTTCGTACACCTGCATTCACCGATCATCGTTCGCGGTTCTGGACACTTCACTTCACCGCGATCGCATGAACCGACCGAGCTTTCTCACGCGCTCCGTCACTGAATTCCGCAATGCTGATACGCAAGCACAGCTACTACTGGGCCGAGACCGCTGTGACGCGGATCAGGCGCGTCGAACACGACGGTAGCGCTGGGTGAAGCAGGATTACGTGGGACCGGACGCATATGCCTCGATCACTACCGTGGCTAGCGCAAGCAGCCAAGAAGCAGGTGGCTACGAAGCCCACATCTTCCTCTCCGGCACCGCGCAACAAACGTCTCTCTTCGCCTGATGATCCCTTCGACGAGGATCTGAACACCACTGGGGTAGTAACCCCGGAGCGCCGCAAGCGGACACGCACCACTCGTACACCGTCCACGTCGCCTCCGCCGGCGCCACCGGATGTGGAGTACATGTATGAAGGCTTTACGGCAGACGACGCCTGGATGATGGTCGAAGACGAGTTCCTCACCGTCGTTAAGACGTACACACAGCATATCCACCACGCGGAATATGTCAGGCTTAAGAAGCTGGCTGAATCTCGCGGGACAGGGACGCTGGCGGCTATTGCGCGACCAACGGATGCGAGGACCGCGCAGAGCAACGCGACAAAGCTGAGGCTGGAGGCGCATACCAAGGACAAGAAGATGAAGGACGGCATGAAGGGTGTTCTAAACGAGGAGGAGAGCGACGAGGAAGATCCATACATGCAGGACCCTCAGCTCGCGGGTCTGATGACTGCTTCGCAGCATACGAACGAAGACTTGACTAAGATAGCCAAGGTCAAGTCAAAGACTCGAGCTGCGGCAGGCTACTTGCAGAGTCCTCACAAGAAGCGTACCGTCGGCTGCGAAGGCGAAGCCATTGTTGATCCTTACGGGGGAAGCCCTACCAATCGACGGGCTTCCGCTGTTGCGGTTGACGAGAGTACGGACGACGATGGCGATCTGGATGCACCTTTCACCAAGTCGTCAAAGCAGAAGCCGAGGCCACCGCCCGCCTCACCTTCACAAGGCCGTTCGATAGTTCGCTCACTCCCTAGCTTCAGAGGCAAGGCGAGCGAGCGTCTTAGTATCCTTGACACCACAAAGCGCTCCGCAGCCAAGCCGTCTGAACATGAGCAATCTGATTTACGCTCCCGTATTCCGCGAAAGGAATCCACGCATAGTCGTACTGACTACAATCCGGAAGGTGCGCCGAGGGCAAACGAAGACTCCACGGTCATGAGTGAGCGTAGGCGGGCCGCATCCGATTTCCTGGCTAAACGCCGCGCCGCCAAACAGAAAAGAGAACAGGAAGAAAAGCGGAAAAACAAGCATGTGGATCAAGTGCCAACTTGGCTGATCTGAAGCTACATATGTATCACCACTTCTCGAGCATTGGCCGAATGTCAATCTCGTTGGTGAAACACCTCTTGCTCTGCAGGTGCAGATTCCAATACGTCTCTGCAATATCCTCTGCACCAATCTTCGCTTCAGGTGGCATATCCTTCAACCATTCCTTCGTCCTCTCGATGTCAATCACGCCGTCAATGACGGCATGCGCAACGTGTACACCCTTCGCCGCGAACTCTTTCGCTATGCTGGTCGACAACGCCCGCATCGCGAACTTGGCGGAAGCAAACGACGACATCAGCGCGTTGGCTTTGATCGATGCTGTCGCGCCGGTGAAGATGAGTGTCGGAGGATGTTGGGCACTTTTGTCTTCAGCGTGCTTCACAAGGGCGGGTAAGGTGTGCTGGGAGAAGAGCATGGCTCCCTTACTACATGTCGTCAGTCTCGAAGCCCAGTCATTCAAGCACGGAATCCTCTTTTCATAGATGTACCAGCTCACTTCCCACCCCGCGCTGAACTCCTCGACAGTCATATCCAGTAGCGGTTTTCTCACAAACTTCCCACTCGCATTGAAGATGGCCGCCGCAATCGGTGCATCGTTGTACTCCTCCTCCACCTTCCGGAAAGCCTGCTTCAGGCTATCCGGACTCGAGACATCGGTGCTGATGCCGATCGCCTTGCCGCCGCTCTTGTTGATCTCTTGCACGAGGCTTTCGTAGTTGTCCGGGTTGCGCGCCAGGAGCACTACGGGGTACGCTGCCGCGAACTTGCGAGCGACGGCTGCGCCCGTGCCGGGGCCGACGCCGGCAACGATGGCGATTGCTTTCGATGCCATACTTGTTGATATATTGGACAGGTGGTGAGGAGGTTACTATGCTTAGTATGCCTGCTTTGAACGAGAGGTGAGGTGAGAGGAGATGGGTAGATGGGTTCACTTACAATGAATGTATCGAGTTTAAACTGCTTGCCCCGCGGACGCGATTGACGTGACCGGCATGATCTCACCTCACCGAGCCGAATGATGAGTAATCCAGGGTAAAAGACCCTTAGTTACCTAGGTATATTGAAGCGTTCAACTTCAGGACCATCATACGCGAGCGGTACCTACCTATGTACCTACATAGGTATCACCGTCAATCGACATAGTGTATCAAGCTTGCACATCTTAGGAGCAACGCAGCCGGCAAACCTCACCATTCATTCATCCACGCCTGTACTCGCAAGCCCGGCTCTTCGTACCGTCGCTTCCCATCTATGAGATAGGAGAGACATGCCACCCCGACGAAAGCGACGAACAAAACCGATGCCCAGTTGAAGTTTGCCGCGGTAACATGATAGTGCGACGGCCAGAAGCACCAGAAGAAACTCCAGCTTGCATATACCAGACCAATGCAATTGACCCAGAGGCCGTGCTTTCCAAGCGACCAGCGAGCGGACGGCAGTGGCTGCTTTCTGAGGCGTCTGTGAAGCACGCAGCCAATGCTGAGGACGTAGGTGGCCGTGAGAGCGACGGAGCTTAGACTCAGCATGGTATTGAGGGCCGTGGTGCTCCCTATGTTGATCAGGGACATTGCGGTGGTGAAACCAATCGTGAGGACGGCGGCGTTGACGGGAATTTTGAACCGACTATTGACGCGCTTGGTCCACGTCGCGAACGGGAAGCCTTTGCTTTTGCTGTTGGACCTGTCAGTCCAGCCCCTAGACTCGCAATGTCTTTCTAAGTACTTCAGCTTACTCACGCAAAAGCCAATGTTTGCCTGGAGGTCGAGGCTATCGTGCTGACGGTTACCATGGAAAGCAAGACCATCACCACTGCTGAGAACGCCGAGCAGGCTGCAGGGTTTCGAAGTGTAGTGTTCAATACCCACACCAGAGAAGACGTGGACTGTACCACTTCCTGCACCGAGACGATGTTGAAGCACCATGCCGGGATGATCAGAAATGACATCGGCAGGCTGCACAGGTAGCTCCAGACCATGGCTTGTGGCACAATGACCGCGGCGTCTTCGACCTCTTCCGAGATGTGCAAGACCGAGTCACTGCCAATGGTGGCGAAAACGCAGGACACCTGGCCCACCAGCGCGCTGAGACCGAAATTAGGCCAGTCGCCGCCATTGTCCGTGAATGTCAGAAAGACCGTAGTGGCACTGGACGTTGGGGCCATCACCCAAAGCGTCACAGCGACCGGGACGAACACGAAGACATGGGCGATGGCGAAGACGCCTTCGAAGACTGACAGATGGCACGCAGCGAAGGTATTGAAAGCTGAAAGCGCTAGGACCGTGGCAATGGTCAAGAGAGTGCCCTCCCATCTTGTCGCAACGCGGGATGGGTTGTCGAGCTCGATCAAGGCTTGCATGATGCCTAGTCAACTTCTCAGCCACCAGTCTCCGTATGACTACAGGTCGAGAGAAAGTCACACCTGCTATGAGGTAGCAATCGACCGCAATAGCGCTTTGCCAGCCAATCGTGGACAGCCAACCCGTGACGTAGGATAACAATCTTTGCCACCGTCTCGGAGCGAATCTGTGAACGGCGCCGAGGTGAGTGGCGAAGCTCAAGGTAGGGTCGAAGACCAAACTGACTCAGAAACCCAATGGAGCTGGCCAGCACTCGTCGGAGCCATGCTCGCCATCTCCGCCAGCGACAAGACCACGAAGAACTGGCCGATGTACGCCTAGACAAGCGACCAGAACAACCCGGGAAGGCCTCCGTTCAGCATGCCCGGCTCGTTCGCTGTGAGCAGGATCTCCCACGTGCCCATGACGCATGTGTTGAAGCTGATGGTCGAAAGCAGCTTGAAGTGCCGCTGCAGGTCCTGGCGCTTACCCATTCTCTGACAGGAACATCATCCATCTAGCTTTCTCGGGCTGTGCACAGTAATCGGAATCCTCTCTCACCTGCATGTCTATGCGGTCGTGGGTTGTACCTCGAGGGAAGGCAGGTCGTGATGCCATCGGACCAGGACGTCGTTGTTCCGGCGGGTTCCTGACAGCGCGGATGCCTTCCGAGCTTCCCATACCTGAGAGACTTGAATCTCTCAGGTCGTTCATTTTGATAGGGTGTAGGAGATACAGACACTAAAGGATAAGTAGAGTGTGATGAAGCCGTGGGATATCGAAGAGCCATCGAAAATCTGACCGGTTAGGAAAGGACAACGTACTCAAGGCCAATCTCGGAATATCTGTGTGCGCAAGGGCTACTGCTTGTGCGGATTCATTTCAGGAAGGAGGGAAGCTATGCCACGTTCTCGACGGCCACCGAGGCTAGCTGTACCTCTTTTTGTTTCGAAACGAGGCAACGACACTCATCCAAGCTTCTACTCCCTACGAGTACATGTATGTTACACCTTGACACCTAGTGTACTCATTCCTTACGCCACCCGTCCGACGATCCTCAATGCTGAACAAAGGCACTCTGGATTTCGGATGCCTGCCTACGGGCTTACCGATCCCGCTGCGTACGTCGTGATCATCACCGCAACAGCCATCATCTGGTCCCTTCTCGTCCTTGCTATCAGAGTTTTCCTCCGATTGAAAGTGAACGGGCCATGTGGGTGGGACGACTTGGCTTGTGTGATGGCCACGGCGCGTTTTTCATGAACACGCCTACCATCTTCCTCCTGCTAAGTCATTCCGTCACAGATCCTGGGCGTCATCCACTCTTCTTTAACCCTCCTGGAGATCCCTTACGGCCTCGGTCGGCACTCCTCCGAAGTATCAGCGTCCCAGATCGACTACGCCCAATTCCTCCTCTGGCTCACCAACATCTTGTATGCCGCCGCGGTAGCGTGCTCGATCTTATCAGTTTGCCTCCTGATCGCGAGGATCACCACCCCGTGCAAGAAAGTCTGGATTGCGTATGGCATCGCGATCGTCACCGGTCTCTGGGCCTTAGTCTCCATGGTGGTCTTCGCCTTTTCGTGCCGGTTACCGCACCCCTGGCGAATTTCACGCCCAAGGCTCTGTATCAACCTGGTGCGTACGAACGAGGTAGGAGCGTACCGATGCTGACCAGCGATCCTGCAGTGGGCCATGTACGCCGCGATTGAGGTCGTCAAGACGGCCCTTGAATTCGCCAATATCGTGGCTGCGGTCGTTCTGCTCTGGAGTCTTCAGATGCCGCTGAGACCTAAGCTCACGGTCGTGACCGCGTTCGCCCTTCGTCTGCTGTATGCTCCGACCCAACCCTGTAGTCTCGATCAGGAAAAGGCTGATACGTGTTGACAGTGTCATCCCGCCATCACTCATGCGCTTGCGCTACTCTCACCTCGCCCTCTACAGCCACGACCCTAGCTACCAACGTATCGACTTCGTCATCATCACCCAAGTAGTCCTGCACCTCTCCATCATATGCGCAACGGTGCCGTGCGCCAAACCCTTCCTGGCAGTTTTCCACAGCGGAAACCTACGCGTGTCGATCGACTCGCCCGTCCCACTACTGCCGATCGCACGACGACCAGTAGCCGTGGACGGCAAACAACCGAGTCGCGGATCTCGACCAGTCGACGAGCCTGTGCACGGCTTGCGGAAGCGAACGCACTGGCGCATCGTCCTCCGGCCCGAACATACCTCGACCGTCACGACGATCCGACACGATCCCATCGATGCCAAGGAAGCGGCACGGAGGCGGTCCATGGACAGCTCGCTGTCGAGCAAACAGGCCATTACACGGACGGACTCGTTTCGGGTGTATTTTGAGCACGGCGGCGGCTTGCTGTCGAGGCAGAAGCACAAGCACGCCAGCGCGGAGTTGGAGAATTGGCGCTTGCCGGCGTTTTGAGGGATGCAAACTGACCTGTGATATTTATGAACCTTGAGACAATATCTACAAACCCCGTCTGTATCGATCATGTGTCCTTGTCGCTGCCCTCGTCATCGTCCTCGCCCTCGACCATCACTCGATGACCCTTCACGTTCTTTTCCACCTCCGATACTAACGACTCCATGTAATCCTTATCGCGGCCGACCAGCGTGACGGTGTTCCGGCTCTTACCCCACCGAGGGTAGCTGCCGACCTTGACACCCTTGCTCTCGACCTGGCCCGACAACTCGGTCAAATACCCGGCGACCTCGCTCTCCGCCAACGGCGTACTGAACAATATGCGATGCACTCCCTTACCCTCGGGATCCGTGAGCCGCGGGAGCAGCCTCGGCTTCAACCCGCTCAACATCTTCTCAAACAACCGCGGGATGCCGGGGAGGATGTGAATATTGCCATTGACGACATTAATCGGTACCCAGAGGTCCTCGGCGACAAAGATGACCTGATCCTCATCCGGCAGCTTCGTGTCGTACGGAAGTTCAATCATCCTGAGCTTCGCCTTCCGTGCCGGCGAGTCCACGTCCCAGGAGAAATTCTGCTGACTGGGATGCGGCTTCGACAACCGCTTCATCCGGTCCAACGCGCCCTCGTGCAGCGTCAGGGGCAGGTCGAACGCGCGCGCGATCGACTGGTACGTGATGTCGTCGTGAGTGGGACCGATGCCGCCAGAGGTGACGACGAGGTCGTAGTTGGCGCTCATCCGGCGCACGGCCTCGACGATCTCGCCCTCGTCGTCGGCGATGACTTCGACTCGTCGGAGGTTGATGCCGAGGGAGAAGCAGTACTTGGCGAACCAGGCGCTGTTGGTGTCGACCGTCTAGAACTATTTCTTCAGCACTCAGCACTCCCCAATTGTCGGATTGACCATGTTTATTTCACTGACCTTGCCGCCGAGCACCTCATCCCCAATGATCAGGCATGCCGCCGTGTTGATCAACCTTTTGCTTCTCTCTTGCGCCATGGCTCGGGAGGTTATGGGCGAGAGGACGCTGCTTGCTGCCGAGTTGTGCAGGTAGTTGGGCAAAGGACGCGAGAAGTGTCGTGCGACTTGGTTGAGTCGCGAGAACATGGATCTGGTGGTACAATCGTCTTGTCACCGCCTTCGCCGGACTGAACTCGAACCCTCTCGTGTAGTATTGTACCGAGTGATGTTGACGACGAGATACGAAACAGATAGCGGATACCACCTGCAGTAGACATTGCGGGGGTGGGTCTAGCACGTTACCTCACGTGCATCGTCCACACCAGCAACCTCAATGTCATCGTGGGGGTCCTGTACGCAAACAAACATACCTCCCCTCCTATACCACACTCGTGTGCGCATACCCAATCCCACGCACGCAAAGATGGTAACTCACCCACCCTCCCACCACCCCATCGAAGGCTAACATCCCCCTCTCCCAAAATAGTCCTCCGAATCCCGCCTCTACACCTTCAGCCCGGAAACCAAAGAAAAGCTCCGGAAATTCCGCCTGGGCACCTCGCGAGCCAAAGACCCTCAAGCCGTCATCTGTATGCCCACCATCGGCCTGCCCTTCCCTCCCTGCCTTTCTCACGCAGGAAAGAAAGAAAGAGCGCTAATCAGGGGACCAAATGGGGAAAAAGAAGACCAGATCTCGAAGAAAACGCTCGAGATCTCGCCCGCCGACGATGGGGAAATCTACACCAAGCTCGCCGACCTCGCCGACGACTTACCCGATAACTCGCCGCGGTTCGTGCTGCTCAGTTATCCACTGACGTTGGTGCGTTTCCTCCTTCCTTCCACTTCCTACTCAACCCTACGGGCCGTTTTCACTGACCAAACCGGATCAATACAAAGTCCTCCGGCCGGCTCTCAGTCCCCTACGTCATGATCAACTACCTCCCTCCCACCTGCTCGCAAGAGATGCGGATGCTGTACGCGGGCGCGAAGGAACTGATGCGGAACCAGGCCGAGGCCGGGCGGATTGTGGAGATGGAGGCCGCGGAGGATCTGGAGGGGATTGAGGAGAAGTTGAAGGGGGAGGATTGATTTTGGACAACTGCAAGAAGTCATTATGCTGATTGTTCGTCTGCTTCTCCGCGCCGGTTGACGCCTTGACAGCGAATGGGAGGTGGGAGCAGGCTGGTGTGGCTATCTGGAGCCGGTTCTGCACGTGGTCATGATTTGAAATGTCAAGACAGAACGGGGAGAAGAGAAAGAAGATAGGAGAGATTTTTCCTTTTCGATTCGATCCAGCAAAGCTCCTTTGCAATCCGCTATAGCGCGTCCGGCCTGTCAAAGTCCGCACCCCTGCTTCAACGAAAAGCACGAAGTACATCAGGTCCTTTCCTTTTCTTTCCTTTCCTTTCTGGCCTTTCAAGCCCCTTCCCTGCTCCCCCAGATGCCCCAATCGACAAATGAAAGGGAAAAATCTCTCGCTGGTGAACGTCTCGCTCTCTCCCCCCTCTCCTTGCCCCGAACTCTCTTTTTGCGCCTGCTGTTCGCCCGGTAGCGCCGATCTGACAATGAAGCGCATGCGATGCAGTGGTGCCCTGGCCCATCAGGACCCCCAACTCGAAACACACGGTAAGGGATATCAAGAGAAACAAATGACCATAAAAGGAGGGGGGGATCGCACAAGAATGCAAATTCTTTCCGTTTCCTCCTCTTTTTGTCAATGCGCCACCTCATGCACTACTTCATCAGATTTTTTTTTCTTTGGTGGGAGGCTTTCGTTCGGAATGCTCCTCCGTCCTCATCACATCGCTCGTTGTCCAAAGGCAGTCCGTCCCCACGACGGAAGTTCGCCACTCACTCGTCCTTTGTACTTTCAAGAAAGGGGAACAAGACGGGGATCACATGACCACGCATCTCCCGCAGCAGCCGGCGTCCTCGTCCCGGCCGTCCATGTCCATCTTATCGTGCGGACCCTTCGCTTGCGCGCCGCCGCCGCCGGGATAGCCGGACATGTCTTTGTTGTATTTCCGGATCTCGCGCACGATGTCGAAGAAGGCGTTGTCGACGTTGATGCGCGACTTGGCCGACGTCTCGATGAACTTGCAGCCGAAGGATCGGGCGAGTGCTCGGCCCTCTGCGAAGACGAATAGGACACTGTGTCAGTGGATGTTTGTAGTGTTGACGCGAGAAGTAGCTGGAGCGCGTGTGGGCGCGTGGGGCGCACGTGGATATTGCTCGGTGAACCCCGCTGATACGCCGAATGAATGGAGAGAAAGAGAAGAGAAAAGACACGCACCTGCTGTGCTCACTTGCCGCTCACCCTCCAAATCGCACTTGTTGCCCACAACGATGATGGGGAAGTAGTCCTTGTCCTTGACGCGCAGTATCTGCTGCTGGAACGTCATGATCTCCTCGTAGCTCTGCCGTGACGTGATGCTGTAGACGAGCAGGAAGCCCTCGCCCGTCCGCATGTACTGCTCGCGCATGGCCGAGTACTCTTCTTGCCCGGCCGTGTCGAGCACGTCCAGCAGCGCCACCTCGTCGTCGATGACGCATTGCTTGCGGTAGGAATCTGGTGATAGGTGTCAGTGGAGATGCCCGGGGTCGGGTGGCGCGACGAATGGGGGTGGTATCGCATCGGGCATCTGTGCATCTGCGGATGTGTGTAGGTGTGTGTACGGACCTTCGATCGTCGGGTCGTATTCGTCCACAAAGTGACTCTGGATGAGCTGTATCGTCAAGCAACTCTTGCCCACACCACCGCCGCCAACCACCACCAGCTTGTATTCCCGGAGGAACTGAAACGCGCCCCTGAATTAGCCCAGCAACGAAGAGACGCCACCACTCGCGCGCGTGTGTGTTTGCGAAAGGGTGACACGAGAGCTTACTTTCGAAGCCATCGCGGAACGGTAGATGTAACAGCAGCAGCAGCAGCAGCAACAACCAGTGGACTTGTAGCGGTTTCAGAAATCGGGGCGGAAAGGCAGGCTCAGGGAGGGATCGACAAAGGCGGATGATGTAGAAGGCGGCGCTGGAGCAAGGGAGAAGGAGGAGGCGTGTTGTTCTAGCGTTTGGTGAGGGGGGGAGGAGGAGGCGGTTGGCAGCAGCTCGAGCCCAGGACGCCGGTCTTCGAGCGGGCGTTCGGTATGTGACGGGCGAGGTTGGACAAACGGAGGTGTTCGGGAAGCGCAGCAGCAGCGGACGGAGGGTTGGATTGTGGGTTGTGTCGCTGGTGAGAGAGTCCCTGGCGGAGAGAGAGTATGGGGAATAGGTGGGAAGACGCGAGGGCGTGGGATTGGCGTGCGACGGGCCTCGGCAGGGTTGGTGTACCGTTTTGCTTCTTCCTCCTCTTTGTCTTCTTCTGCAGGGACACAGGCGAGTGGGTGGCTTAGAGATGGAGGGGGAATGGGTTGCAGAGATGCAGTGGGGAGAGGTCGAGGGATGCGATCTAGTGTGGCGGGTGGAGTGGTAGTTAACCATTTGGTCAGTAAAACGCCCCTACAAAACATGGCGCACGCCCGCACGCGGCACACATCCGCCCATCCATCCTCCCTCCCTCCCTCAATCTATACCACTGGCTATCGTGATCATATCTATACCATGTACGAGGTATATATTATAATCATTCCTACTTCACCCCCCGAATGAGCCCGGGCGTTGAGCACGGAGTAATAATGATGAGCAGCCCTGAGGCCCCTGTCCTTGACTCCTGCAATCGAACACCCATCGAACCATCCGCACGGCGCAGAGGATGGCCTTCTAGCGCCTTTCTTCGCCCTTCCGCCTACTTTCCTAATCATTATAATAACTAGATGAATGACCCCTGCCACCAAAGAGTTCCCCCCATCAATCCACACGCACGGGCAGCTGCTGAGGGGTCAGGACTCAGGGCGGAGGAACGAACTGCCCATTCCACCGCAACACCGTGATCGATCATCGACACTGTAGAAATCCATGATCGCTCAGCCATAGCAATCCAGAGAAGCAACCCCTGAATCTGATGAAAGGTGGTACCTGCAGCGACGCAGGAGTTTATACGGCGACGGTACGCCCCCATTTCAACGAGTGTCATGTACAACTCGACGCTCGCAACGTTCCTCGTCGAAAGCGGCGTTCAAAACGAGCCGGACGAACTCTCGTCGCCGCGGTGATGGTTGGGATTCGAAGCGGTGGACGGGGAGGAAAACGTTTGACAGTTGGACCTTAAAACAAAATGGGATCGACGTCCTTCTCGCACTGCACGTGCTCGCAGCTTGGGGGAATTCGGTAGTCGGTATCGGCAAAACTCGACTGGAATTCATCATCCCTTGCAAGGTTGTTAATGATCATCGTCGACAATAATGTCATTGCACCGCTCGTGCACGATCCCACCGAGTGAGATACGTACTACTATATATCTCGATATGAAGTAGAAAACACCTTTTTGCTGAACACGTGTGGATGGACTTGTGCGGAGGAGGGACGAGTCCCCCTGTCCGCAAACCCGCGGGTCCAACGAACAGAATCTCATATGCGACGATGCGTACGCAGGGCGTTGTTTGTACGTACCGTAAACTCTCCACCTCCGAGAGCTCGATGGGAACGCATGGCGCGCGCGAGGCCTGCTGCGAAAAGCAATGTAAAAGCTCCGACTGGATCCCTACGCGCTGCAGCCACCTGAATGTTGGTCACGAGGCACGCTATTGTGGTCCATCGCCGTGAAGTATTCTTTGCGAGATCCGCAGTACGGTCGTTCAGTCTCTCCATCCGTCGGTGCAGCGATATACTACATTGTGATTGAGCTTTCGAGCAGTGATGCTGTACGCAGCCTGCATACATGTAGCTACGGAAGAAGTACAGAAGTCTCTGCCAAGCCAGCGATAGCATCCCTTCACTGAACCGTCCTGCGTAGCGCTCTTCTGCTGTGTCTCCATCCTGCCGAGATCAGCATGAGATCCCAACTTAATCCTTATACATGATCGTAGAAATGCACCGCGGCCATCTTCGCCCACAGACGTGTCGAGCACAGCCCAGCCGAGCAAGCGACGCCCATCCGACAATCAAGCTGAAGCCTTCGCGTACGCACCATACCGCTCCTCGATCCCAGCACGCTCGCGCGAAATCGCCCGGCACGCGCCCTGGTCCGTCTCCCAATGCTTGAGACACGCCGGACACTCGATGAACCAGGCCTGCGACAAAGCGGCGAAGCCCAACAACTCGAGCTCCGGCAGCGTCGCGCCCACGAGCTTCGCGACATCCCAGTCGAGGCAGTCCTCGCAGTACCCGTTCTCGCACCACCGACAGCGGAAGATCATGCCGCCGGCGTCGCTGGTCTTGGCCTCGCACTCCACGCACTGGTGTTGCGGGCAGTACAAGCCGAGGAACTTGCTCTGCGCTTTGGCTTGGAAGGTCTGGTCGAGGCAGTCGATGTGGTACGAGCGCGGACATCCCGAGCAGAGGACCATTTCCCCGCCGTCTCGGCAGCGCTGGCAGTGGTCCTGGTGGTTGATCGGGGGCCTCTTCTCCCGGATCGGCTCTGCGAGACGAGGGTCTTTGCCGGCGAGAGTCGGCACGGCTTCCCAGTCGGCGCACTGCAGTGACTCCTTGTTGATCGCGAACCCGCCGACCATGACCGTGGTATTCTTGCCCACACGGCGGTCGGCCCGGCTGAGTTCTACGCTCTCCTCTGCCACCTTCTCCAACTGCTTGTGATGGCGCTTTCCTTCAAACACGGCAGTCTCAACCTTTTCCATCGTGCTCAGCCACTTCTGCTCGTCCTCCTCGGTCACATCTCTAGTACCGTCGCCAGCGATACTGGGATCGTCGGCCCGGTCCTTGCACTTGTCGATCATCGTAGCAAAGTCCCAGCTCAGCATCTCCGTGACGTCGACTTGTGGCCGTGCTAAGGTCTGGGCGCCCTTGCGAAGCAGCGACTTCAGCTGGTCGGTCCCAAGACTCGGAGTGTCATCTTCGACAGTAGCCGTGCTTGTACGTTTGCGCTTCTTGGTGTTGATGTCGTCATGACCGTGGATGTTGCGCATGCTCTCCGTGATCTTGGCCGACAGGTATAGCTTTTTTCGTATCCTGCCCTGCATCTGTTCTTCCGCTGTTCCCTTAGTACAGATCTTGTAAATCGTCACCGGCTGAGTTTGCCCAATTCGGTGCGCGCGAGCTTCAGCCTGCAAGGTGATCTGAGGGTTCCAATCCTCGTCCATGAAGATCACATCGCTCGCAGAGGCCAGGTTGATTCCGAGTCCGCCTGCCCTCGTCGCGATCAACATGACCTTGAACTCGCTTGTGGGATCGTTGAACATGCGGATTCCCAAGTTTCGCCGTGCACGCGCCGTGCTACCGTCCAGTCTGAGATATCGGAAGGACGCATGATGCGCATTGGCGCCTTTCAGAGTCAGCAAGTCCTCACACAGATCCAGTGTTTTCGTAAACCCGGCAAAGATGAGGACCTTCTTGCCGCGCCGCATGACCAGCTCCTCAATCAGTTTGTCGAGCACGATGAATTTCCCCGAGGCTGTCTTGATATGCTCCCCAAGATAGTACGGGTCCGGACAAGCCGGACTGAGAACGTACGGGTGGCTGCAGACCTTCCGTAGCTGCATGATGATGTTCATGAGCTTGCGCCAGTTGCCACTCTGGACGTCGGCCTGTTGCTCGTTCTGCAGTGCTTTCTCCATGATATGCTTGCTCTCAGCCCAGGCACCTCCGGCGATTGCATCACCGCGATCCACGCCGTCCGCCGCAGCTGCCCCTTTTTCAAGAAGCGCCAACTGTTTCTCGTCGTCGGATTCGTGCTTGCACGACTCCAGTACCTTGCCTTTGACATCTCGGAACAGTTCGTCGAGCAGAGCGTTGTCCGCCTTGGTGAGCAGGCGCGTGTACCAGAAGCGTTGCATAGGCGTCAGAGGAACATAGAGCAGAACCTCTTCCTTTGGTGGCAAGCCGAGGTTGACGCCTGGGCTTGACTTCATGCGGCGCAGCATGACGAGCTCGAGGAGACGACGCGCATCATCCATGAACGTCGTGGAGGCTTTTCCGAGAGACAGGTTGAACGCGTCTTTGAACATATCCGCCGTGTCCATGGTGAAGACGTCGGGGTAGAGCCAGTGTAGTAAAGCCCACATCTCCTTTAAGTTGTTCTGTAGAGGCGTGCCGGTAAGCAACAGGCGGTGCTCTGCTTGAATGCTCTGCAGAGAGTGGGCCATGCCGGACTCTTCGTTCTTGATCTTGTGGCCCTCGTCAAGAACGATGTACCGCCACGCAAAGGCTCGTTTCAGCCATCCTTGCTCCGCCTTGAACGTATCGTACGTGGTGACGACGATATCGACAGGGTGACGGTCTTCATTGTCGTCGTTGTTGCTGTATTCCTTAGCCGTCATAAGCAGGTCATGCTTGAGCTTCTCACGCTCCGCCTTCGGTCCATGGAAGCGGACGGCGTGGAGGTTTGGAACCCATTTCCGAGCCTCAGCCATCCAAGAGGACAGCACGCTCATCGGACAGACGACCAGGTGTGGTCGATTCTCTTGCTGATCAGGCTCGTATTCCGCTAGATACTGAAACAAAGCCAGTGTCTGAAGTGTCTTCCCGAGACCCATTTCGTCGCCCAGGATGGACGACATGCCGTTCTTCTGCATGTACACCAGGAATGACAGGCCCTCCAGTTGATATGACTTCATGATGGCTTTCACGCCTAGTGGCTGGTGGTCAAACTTGCGGTACATGACGATCTTCGGGACGTCATCCTCGTCGCCAGCCAGAGCGTGAAGACGCTCAAGCTTCTGCACGTAGCTCGAAGACGGTAGGAGTGGCTGGAAATAGTCCTTTTTGGCCAAAACGAAAGCTTCACGCTTGGGCTTGGTCTCACCAGCAACGGCGAGGCGGATCTTACTGCGTTCGGTTTTCGCCTTCGAAACCGCTGAAGGACCGATAGTATCGGATGCGAGGATTTTGCTCGACTTCCGCCTGCTCGTACCCTTCTTGTTCTTCTTTCTGGCGGGGCGTGCGTAGCTGACACGGGACCTGGTTGACCGCTCGGGCAAGACCTTGGTTGCTACGCGGCGAGGAACAGCTACTGCACGTTAGCGGACAAACAGGGATGTATTACACTAAGCATACTCACCTTGAATCGTATCTTCCGAGCGGACGTCATCTTCGTCCTCCTCTTGCTCCGAAGTTACCGAAGTACGCGACGACTCCGCGGCTTCTTCGTAGCTCGAGCCTGATCGCGGAGAGGGTGTTGGGCTGGCGTCTTGGAAATCGGCGTAGCTCACAGTAGTCCTCTGCCTCAATTCGTGCCCACTTGACAATCGGTTCATCTTGCTGACGGATGTCGGCGACTTCATGGCCCCGAAAGCAGCAAGCAGATCAGCCATTTTGGGAGGAGAAGGCCGAACGGCGCATACCCGTCGTCGCTTCGAAGGTGGAGGTGGAGTTGAGGGAGTGAAGTCGTTCATGGCGGAGTGGTGGCGGAGAACGTGAACGTGTTATCCTCGTTAGCTGGTGATGTGACGTTGCTTGGTGAGGTTGAGACCGTGATCGCCAATGCTCGTCACGTCGAAAATGCGTCCTGTCATCGGACAATTTTGGTGTCAATGATGCTGCCAATCAAAAGATTTCACGACACGGAGTAGTCGCAAACAAAGTGCACTCCTGCACATAGATACTGCGGCCTTTCAACCAAGAAAATGTATCGTTCGGTATGTGTACTTCACCCCAGTTGGTGTTTCTACTCATCGATAAGGTAGTGAGGAAACGCGAAGGACGCGGCTGGGAACGCGTGGCGCTGTCAGCTGTCATTCAGACGCGCCGGGCCGTTGCACGGGCCGGATGCCCGTGGCAGCAACCTTATCTTGACAACCTCTCAATCTTGATCATGCCCTTCAACGGCTACAGTAGTATAGACGTGGGCGACTGGCGCCCTAAGTGAACGCCAACGTTATCTGCACGACAGATCGTGCCTCAATGTGTATAGACACTCGCAGTTATGGCTCGGTTCTACCCATTGTACGTCCGACGCAGTGACGGCAAGCTTGAGGATGCGACCAAAGGGAAAGCAAAGGAGCGCAATGAACCTACCGCCGAGCAACTTGACCAAAGCCCCGACAAGAACGGAGTCAGTGACTTCTATCGTGAAGTGTCGCCAGACGAGATAAAGCACTTGGACTGGCGTAGAAAATTAGGCGGCATGTTAGCGCGCGAGTTGCAATGGAAAGACAAGGCGGGTCGGGGTACGTGACACTTGCTCTGTGATCGTCCATAGCCCCATCGTGTTCGTTTCTGCAATGCTAACACCCATCCTAGACAATGGCTACATCCTCGCGGCCTTCCCGGAGAACTACCGGCTGTACGAGCATGTTAAGAAAACCGAGAAAGACGGCAAGACCGAAGTCAAAAACAAGACCCACGCGGGTGGCGGCAACGATCGGCAGGACGCTTATCTGTGTGAGTTACCATCTATTCTACCGGTCCGATCTGTTCCATGTGGTGTGGTGTAGTGGCTGATGAGCGAACTCGAAGATGGTCATCCTGACGGAAGGCGAAAACGCTTTCGCAGCCCGGGCGACTTCTTTCCTCATGTGCTCTGGCTCAGTACCGACAAAACAGGTGATCCAGACAATTGCGGCTGCAAGATCTGCTCGCCCGAGGAGTTGGAGGCAGCCATTCCAGGTGCGAAAATTAAGACTGAAAACGTCAAGCCCGCTGCCGCTCCCGCTTCGTCAGGGGCCAACATGGTCCGCCAAACCAGCACTTCGAGTGTACAAAGCACAAAGGCCGTAACAGGACCGACTGTGACTGTACAGATCCAACATTCGGCAGGCTTATCGCGTCCCGTGGTACCCACTCCGCTTCCGCCACGCAGAAATGCCGACCAGCAGATCGACAGCCAGTATCGCACCTTCATGTACCGACCTGGAGAGATGGTATGGTTCCGGCGTGGACAGGCCTGGGGTCTTGGCGTTGTTCTGCGTCGATGGGCGAGTCCTACCAATGAATACCATTACACCGTCCAAAAACTCTCATACCCGGGCGCCACCTCCGAGGCGGTTGTCGTCAAGTCGCCCTTTGCCGAGCTGCGGCCGTGGTTAGCGTGGAGCGTTCCGAGATTCACAAACACTGGCCTGAACGATCTTCCGAACCCACAGAACTACGCCACCGCAGACTGGGACGGCATAGGCAGAAAGCGATACGGGAACGGGGACCTGGAAATCGATGCATCGATCCTTGCCGCGAAGGCCATCGACGCGACCTACACTCCTTTCAAGCTGACCAAGGTAACAACCCCAGAGCCTGGCGTCCAAGAGCTCGCATATGATGGCGTGTATCTCGGTGCGGAAAAGATCTGGGTTGGTGAGCCCATCAGGATGGCGATCGGCGCCGTCACGGACATCATGGTCGTCCACTCCATCGTGGAGCGAAGAAGAACGTCACCCTCAACATCCCAACAGCCATCCCTCTACTTCCTCGGCGACGTCTACACGCTCGCCACAGTGAACCACAGCAACCCGGCCCAGCCGACCCGTGCCTCACCAGCCAGCAACCCCCACCTCCCCCAGCGCCTCACGGAAGACCTAGCCTACCGTAACGCACGCTCCATCCCCGCGAAGAGCACAGCGAGTTACTGGCGCCTCCTGTCTACGCAAAGCCGGCTCGACATCAACGACGTTAAGGGCCGTTGGTACGAAGCCAGTCTCCTCCTGCCCATCCTGCAACCCAACTTCGCCGACACGGAGCGCAAAGGCGACATCCCAGAGGCGTCGTTGTGGGTCAACTCGCGAGGCGACGCCCAGAACAGCAACCGCTCTCCGAACCTGCCGAGACTACCGAAACAGAACGAGCGAAAGGAGACTCGGCGCGAAGCGTTCGGCAGCGCTATATTACCCGACGCCGAGATCAGGGATGGCGTTGAACCGCCGCTGCCTCGGAATGTGGACCCGGCTCTTGGGGGAGTAGGTACGAGTAGTAGCGAACCGATGGAGATCGATCCCCGCTTCGAGACGGCGGATAGTGCTGATCGGCACGACGGGGCGGCGCAGCCTGGAGGCGGGTTGGAGGACTTTATGAATCTGGAGGATATTGATGACCATGGTTCGATGCCCGGGTTCGGTCAAGAGTACGGCAGTCAGCAGTCGGGTCATGGGTACTACTAGCATGTGCACATCGATCCGTTGTCAGCGTGTGCAGAGGATCACTCGGGTGCTACTGGGGACCGGCATGGATGAGATAACGGGTATGATGAGGCCGGTTTCGAAGATACAAACCACCTGACAAACCATGACCGATGCAATAACGCCTCACTGCTGTACACAAATACTCTATCGTTGCTGTTACACAAGCTCCTCCGGTCAGAATGCCTTCGGCGTCTAATACATCATCATGTCTGCATATATCGTCAGTATGTGGTCGTCTTCGGAAAGGAGGAAACTACGAGTACTCACCCCGTCCGAAAAGCGCCCGCTTGCTCCAATCCATCGCAAGCAGCATCCTCGTCCGCAAGCTGACACTTTGCGTGAAATACACACTGCGCCACAGATACACCGCCAGCAGCCCACCGCCAAAATTCAACCCGTTGAAGTCGAAAATGGCCGCGTTGCCGATGTAAGCCAAACTGCCCATGTGCCGGTACTCGAACGCCTTGTAGACCGCCTCGTCGATGTCGCCGTCGGCGACGTCGTTGATCTGCATGCCCGGCGCGGCTTGGGCCAGCTTGTTGAATTTCCGGCCGAGGTACATGCCCTGTTGGTTGGCGCGCTGGGCCGTGGCGGGGAGGGAAGTCATTTTGGAATCGATTTGTTTGAGGAGCTCGTTAAGCTCGCCGAAGTCGAGCGTTCCTGACTTGTCCTTGTCGTAGGATTCGAAGAGTCGATCCAGGCGCTTCAGGTGGTCACTGGCTTGTGGGAAGCGGGCTTTGACGCGCTTCGCCACGGTGCGCCAGTCGGAGTAGGTGATTTGCATCTTTTCCGGGTCCTTGCCTTTCTCCCACGCCAGCGTGCGGAGGAAGCTGATGATGTGGTCGGAGGCGTTATTTTGCACGGTGCTGCAGTCTCCGATGGCGTAGACGTCACCCATGGGAGCTCCGGACAGGCGGAGGTGGGTATCGGTTTCGAGGGCGTGTCGGTTCGTCTGCGTGTCTCCTAGCTTCTTGGCGAGTTGCTGGCAGAACTCGGTCTGGGAGACCCCGGTAGACCACAGGCAGAAGCCCATGGGAAGTTCTTTCGTGAGTACCTTGCCAGCGTCATCCTTCTGCGTGAACAGAATGCGGTCGGATTGGACTTCTTTGACTCGGGCGTTGGTTTGGACGTCGACTTGGTCGTGCGCCAGACGCTTCTCGGCATACTCACTCAAAGCTTCATCGTAGGTGTTCAGAATATGACCGCGGGACTGGATGACATGCACGGAGATCTCGTTGCGAAGAACGCGAGGATACTGCTTGCACAAGTCTTCGTTCAGCATGTCGTAAAGCTCGGCAGCGAATTCCACTCCTGTAGGCCCGCCGCCAGAAATCACAAACGAGAGCAGGCGCCTGCGCTCGTCGTCTGAGGTAGTGGGCAGGCATGCGGTTTCCAGGTTGCGGATGACGGCATTCCGGATCTTTCGTGCATCGCTAATGTCCTTGAGGAAATGGCAGTGCTCGAGACCTTTTACACCGTGTGGGTTGGTGATTGATCCAACACCAATGACCAGCTTGTCGTAGGGAAGATAGAAGTTTTCCTTCTCGCCAGTGGGACCGACAGACTCAAGCTCAATCAGCCGTTCGCCGAAGTCGACATCGGTCGCTGCAGCCTTGAGGAAGTGGCCCTTCACGCGCCTGACGATACCGCGGATCGGCTCCACTAGACTCCGGAACTCCAGCGTGCCGACTGTTGCTGAAGGTAGCATGGGCGTGAAGAGGAAATGGTTCGAGGGCGAGACGACAGTCACATGGTATTCTCCGGGCACCAGCTGCTTGAGCAATGCCACGCTGCCCCAGCCCGTCCCCAATATGACCAGCTTCGGCTTATGCTTCTGCGCCCTCATATCGTCACTGTCATCGTCATCGACGAAGTATTCCGCAATCGGCAAGTTCTTCGGCCCTCCTCTCCTGGGGTTCAGGGCGTACTCGGAGACTGGAACGTCGGCGGATTCGGGCTCCTCGTGATAGGTCGAGGCGTCGTAGATGAAGAAAGCAATGACAATTCCGCCACTGATGGCTACGAAGAGGCCGAGGGAAGCAAAGATTCGGTAGATAATTTGCGCCGCGCGCGATCGCGGTTTAGGAGGCTGGACGGATGTGGAAGCCAGGCGCAAACTGAGCAGGCGGATACTCGGTTGCTGTAATGCTCGCCGGACTGTCCGAGGTACGGTCTGGAGGGGCGCAGAGCTGAAGCATTGCTGCTGAAGGCGGAGTGAAGGTCTCGGCAAGCCATTGATCCTCGCCTTCATGCATTGTCGGAGCTGCGCTTGTACGCTGGGACGAGGAACGCTGGACGTGACGCGCTGTATGGGAAGCATGTTTGCTGCAGGGACCGAAAGGTATTCACGGGTGCATGATTGTTTCTATCAAAACATAGGTAACAAAGCAGCGCTTCTTCTTGGAGTTTGGTATTCTCAGGTTCGCATGGTCATGTCCAATGCCTGCAACTTGACGTACGTCCTACATACTTGCGCGTCCCATCACTTTTGCGCTTATCCAACAATCTCTACCACCCCATGAGCCAACCTTGGTCCAGTGATGCGAACGGGAGGTGATTGATGACCTTGTGAAGCTTAAGCAAGCAAAGTAAAGCAAAACAAAACACACCTGCAAGATGAGCCGCGAAACGATCACGACCATCTCCCCAGCCACAAACAAACCCATCCTTGAGCGACATGGCCCAACCGACGCCGAGCTTGCCGAGCTCCCAAAGACAGCACAGCGAGCATTCCTGAAATACCGCAAAACACCATTGTCGGAGCGGCAGAAGATTGTCAAGAAGGCGTTACAGATCATCAACGACCGGCAGGATGAGCTGGCGCAGGAGCTCACGGAGCAAATGGGACGGCCAATCGCGTACACGGCCAAGGAAGTCACCACGGCGGTGCTGAGGGGAGAGTATCTGCTCAAGATCAGCGAGCAAGGTCTGGCGGATACACCTGGAGAGGCGCAAGAAGGGTTCAAGAGGTACATCAAGAAGGTGCCTTTAGGTCCCGTGCTGATTTTGTTTGCATGGAACGTGAGTCGTCTTCTTGTGGTGATGGTGTTTGGGCAGCTAGCTGAATGTCCTATCGCAGTACCCGTATCTTATTCTCGTCAACTCGCTCATCCCAGCGCTGCTCTCGGGCAACAGCGTCATTCTCAAGCCTTCACCGCAGACTCCCACAATCGTGGAGCAAGTACAACAGATCTTTCTTGAGGCTGGGCTCGACAAGGATGTCATACAGTACTTCCACTGCGGCGACTTCAGTAAGATTGAAAGACTCGTGCAATCGCCGGAAATCCAGCTGGTGTGTTTTACAGGCTCTGTAGCTGGTGGACTGGCGGTGCAGAAGGCAGCCGCTGGCCGCGTGGACTGTCGAGTAGGCCTGGAGCTGGGCGGTAAGGATCCAGCTTACATCCGACCCGATGTCGATATCGACTGGGCCGCCGGAGAAATTGTCGACGGTGCGGTCTTCAATTCTGGCCAATCGTGTTGCAGCATCGAGCGGGTATACGTGCATCACAGCATCCACGATGACTATGTCCGTGCTGTGCAAAAGGTACTTGCCAACTACAAGCTCGGCGATCCGAATGATAAGTCTACGAACGTCGGGCCTGTCATCAGCAAGGCTGCCGCACAGCGAATCAACGAACACATCGACGACGCCGTCGAGAAGGGCGCGAAGAACGCCACGCCACAGAACCAAAGCTTCAGTTCTCCGCCCCAAGGTGGCAATTACATCCCTCCGACCCTCCTCACACACTGCGACCACAAAATGACCGTCATGCGCGACGAGACGTTCGGCCCCGTCATCCCCATCGTCTCCGTCTCATCCGACGAGGAGGCGGTCGAGCTGATGAACGACAGCCAGTTCGGTCTGACCGCCTCCATCTGGACAAAAGACGTCGCCAAGGGCCACGCGCTCGCCGACGACGTCGACGCCGGCACCGTCTTCGTCAACCGCTGCGACTACCCGAGCCCCGATCTCGCTTGGGTGGGGTGGAAAGACAGCGGGAAAGGCCAGACGCTGAGTATCCTCGGCTTCGAGCAATTCTCGAGGCTGAAGAGCTATCACGTCAAAGACTATCCAAAGTCATGATCGGGATGATGGGATGGTGTTGTCCGTCGTCAAGTCGTAGTCACCGAGAGAGCAGAACTTGAGACGTTGTATCATTGCTCAGAGTCCGTTCTCAGACGAGCATCTACCAGAAATGAAACCGGTCGTCACCGTGCTCACCATGCACGTAAGCGAGACGGTCATGCAAGGCATGTAGCACAGCGTTGTCGAGAGGGTGTGGAGCACATGCAAGTCGATGAAGAGCTGTACACACCGCAAGCTCCAGCAGACGTCAGGCATTGAATCTCTCGTGCCCGGTCTTGCAACGGGTAGCAGTATTCTAGTTAATAGATCAGATACTCCTTCCAGCACCCAGTCTCCGAGACCACAGGCACATGTATCTTCATCTGAGCATGTTTCTTGTAACCCGTAGCACAGCCCTGCAAGAACCAACGCATTCCAGCCAGGAATTGGGATCGCCCTCATGGGACTCACAGGAATGCGGATTTCGACGAGCGTTCACAAAGAGTCAGATGGTTCCTTGCATCCAACCACGGCACGCACGCGATTGCCAGTAACTTGATGGAGCTGCTTCATTTCCAGTTAATGTTACGTAGCAAGGTCAGCAGCAACTGGGCTCGAGTCGGCGGCCTTGCAATCTTGCTTTCTCTTCGTATTCCTCCCAGCCATCTCCTTGTACCATCAATCGATTCTTTTACAAGAGCTCTTTGCTGAGTTCTTCGACAAGGACACACATCATTCGTTACAACAGTCAATCTCTTCTCTGTAGCGTTACTGCTTTCAGCGAAGCGAGAACTCGGTCGTTGTCTCTGTTCCAGCGCTGGTGTCTCGTCCACTTTGAGTCTCAGTTCACTCCATCGATCCGACCGAGAATACCCTGAGACGAAGCCATCCACTCTTTTGCAAAAGTACTTCTTGAACTTTTTGGACTCCACCGTTGAGCAATGTCAGGCAAGAGAGACTTCGGCGAGAAGATGGGCGACTGGTTTCGCCACATCTTGTCCTGTTGTGACAGGGAGGAGGACGAGGAGGCAAGGCCCGCTCTGCAGATTGTAAGCCTTCGCTTCTCCAGGTTTGCATCTTGCACCAGGACAGCAGCTAATCTGGAGCATTAGAGCGGCCCGACCAATTTCCGTCGAGAGGACATCAGCATCCCCGGCTTGGATGCAGAGCAGTATGCCTGTGACTCTTCGCAGCAGAACGACCCCAGAAAGCTGACGGTGTCGATCAGACAACGCTTCATCCGCGAGAAAGCAATCTCCGACGCCGGCCGCGTCTGGGAGCATCTGCAACCCCTCCGCTCCTCCCCCTCCGGCCACTTCGCCGACCCCAGCGACAACAACAACAACAACACCACCGCCCTCCCCACATACGAGCAATTCACCACCCCTCGCTCGGCGGTCCCGTCCCCAGGCCACTCGTCCAACACCGCCGCCGCCGCCGCCGCCGCCTCTTCGCCGCTGGATCGGCTCAAGGCTCACAGTCGGAAAATCACCAACAGCTTGACCAAGCCGCTGGGCTACCAGAGCGTTGGGAGCAAAGACGGCAGTCCGTATGAGATGCGGGCGCTGATGGATGTGAGCCGGGTGCAGGTTGTGAGCCCTGGGAAACTGAGCGGAGAGTCTTATTCTTTCGAGGGGAGTGAGGAGGATAGGGATAGTGGCAAGGTCATGATGCATGCATGAATGACTTGGCGGAGATGGTCTGAAGAAGATCGACTCGCTAGACCTGAGAAGACAGGGGTGTTGCCTAGTGAGGCTGATGTGAATTCAAGATGTGGCTTCGCAAGCTGTGTTCAGTTCGTAAGGGGTGTGTAAGATCAGAAATGGAAGAATGTGAGGGGTTGGAGGTATACTATACATTAATCTGGGTATCATTAGACCATACTCAAGACCATGCGCAGTAGCGCCGAGTAGATGTGCGGTCTGTCACGATGATCAGTTTGTGTTCGCTTCAACTATGATACTCGTGATCGCTACCTTTGCTCAAAGTGCACCATTCTTCCCCCAGGAAGCGACATGCTAGGCAAAAAGGCCGCGTGGGAGTGCCGGGCTCTGCGCAGTTTCTGCCATGCGGTTGGTAGCGACAAGCAGTCTCTGCCTCTTCAGATCAAGCCGCCCTTGTGGTGCAGCGGTGCTGATCGACCCTTTCTTTCATGTCTCGTCCATGCCGTCGTCGTCCATCACGCCCGCCGGTAACCTCCCCTCGCTGAAAGCCTTCTCCAGCCTCTGAACTTCAGCGAGCGTGTTCGCTTTCCGGACCAATGCTTCGAAGCGTTTCTTCTCTTTCTCCGTGATCTTGATCTTGCCACCCTTGCCGGCGCCATTGACCGCCGGCGCCGTACCGAAGCTCATGGGCTTGTTCGATCGCACGGCCATGACATTCTGCGCAAGCTCCGTCGGTGCGTCGGTCGTGCCGAACAATTCTCGAGACTTTTTTCGCTCGGCATCTTTGACCTTCTGGTAGTCTAGAAAACGAATCTGTGGGCACCGCGAGAGGAGCCAGTAGCGGTAATTCTATTACAGCGTCAGTGTCTCTGTCGACCCCCGTTCCAGCACGTGACAATTACCTCTTTGCTGGCGACCGGGTTCTCCCCAAGGCTGACATGCGTGAGCTTGGTACAACCCTGCAGCGGATCGAGGTCCGAGAGCTCGCCGATGTTGTTTTGCGTCAGCACCAACGTGCTGAGGTTCGGTATGCTCTTCGACAAGCTCGTCTGTATGCTTGATACCCGATTTCGCGCACATAGTAACGTCTGCAGCCGCGGCGAGAGCGGGAAGTTGCCGAGGACGGTGATGTCGTTGTCGGTGAGATCGATCGCCTCATGGTCCTGTCCGCAAGCGTCAACCTTTCACATTCATCGCTGATCAGACGAAGCGCACACGTACTTTTGCCGCGCCCAGGTTCTCAATGGTCGGAATTTTGTGCCCTTTGTATCACCAATGTATCAACTGGCTCTCACGTGTAGTATCTGTCCTTTTCAGGGCATCGTCTGGCAGGGTGTCGTACCTCGTAGGTCCAGCTCGCGCTCGTTGAGGGGGTTGAGGTAGGAGAGCGAGTTGGTGATGAGCTCTGCGGTGAGCCTCATGGCTGGACTATAACCGCCCTTGAGCGATGGTGGTCAGGCGAAGACTCGAGTATGATCTATCGTATATGAGGCAAACGAAGTAAGGAAGCTGATCGGGTCGCGGATGTAGTTGGCGCAAAAGGCACGTGCCGTGATGGTCACGCGCGTGGGAATTGAAATCTCAGATCTGAATCCCACGACTTTTGCATATCAGGCAGACATCCCTCCAGCCTCGTGGTAGTCTTCTCTTTCCCGCACCTTCAACCACCTCGCGTGCGCTGCGCAAAACAACCTCCTTATCCCAAATCGCGAAGCCAATCCCAACTCCACCATGGGCTCCGTGGTCATCCCACACCTGGTGACGGGCTGGCACGTCGACCAAGCCATCATGTCCGAAGAAGACCGCCTGGTGGTGATCCGCTTCGGGCGGGACTGGGACCCGGACTGCATGCGGCAAGACGAAGTCCTCTACAAGATCGCGGACCGGGTGAAGAACTTCGCCGTCATCTACGTCTGCGACCTGGACCAGGTGCCGGACTTCAAGCAGATGTACGAGCTCTACGACACCGTCACGCTCATGTTCTTCTTCCGCAACAAGCACATGATGTGCGACTTCGGCACCGGCAACAACAACAAGTTGAATTGGGTGTTGGAGGATAAGCAGGAGTTGATTGACATCATCGAGACGATTTACAAGGGGGCGAAGAAGGGGAGGGGTTTGGTGGTCAGTCCGAAGGATTACTCGACGAGGTACCGGTACTAGGTGGCATGCATTTAGTGGTGGCCATGCACGCTGCGGCCGGGCGAGGATGATACTGGCATGCGTGAGAGCGGAGTGTGTGATGTCAAAGATTCGGCACCAACCTGGCTTAGGGCGAGCAAAGGGAAGCATTGCCCATGAGTCTCAGGCGTTCTGGCGGAGGAGAAAGTGATCGAAATGGCGCATGGCGTGCAAGGACTTGATGCCACAAATCTCAGGCGTTCTGAGGAGGAAGAAAGTGGTCGGCGTGCTGAAGAAAGTGCCGCCACGAATTTCAGGTGTAATGGCCAAGGGAGGAAGCGGCTTGAGCACGGTTGGTCTCCCAGCACCACCAGCGATAACGAGTTCTATGAATCACCACGGCTGATCAAAGACCTGCTTCCTCAAGATCTCCACGCTTCCATCATACGGTAAGTGCCGCCCATCTGCGAGTGACCTATCACGACAGCGCTGCCCTTCCGTTCACGACGGTGGACATCACGGCACGTTTTTTCTTAGTGATTCCCTTCAAACTGCCGAACGTCAGCCAAACCCCCACCCGGGTGCCCGAGATCGCCCTGACGGGTCGACAAGGTAGAACGATCCAGGTCCAACTCGTCCAAAGCCCCCGACCGCATTCGATGAGAGTACCGCTCGACGCGCCTCTCAACATCAGTCCCCCACGAGAAGGACCCTCTTTCAGCCTGACCCCAGGCCCGGCCTTCCCTCGTTCGAAGCACGCGCAGCGCGGAAACGCCAATCCCCCGAACCAAAATCCAATCCGTCCATCCATTCATTCATCCAGCCACTGCAGGCAAACCCGATTCCCTCCCCCCTCCCGTCAAGAAGGAGGAACATCCACGGGTGATTTCACGTACAAGCGACAAAAAAATGAAATGAAAAGAAAAAAAAAATTGGGAATCCTGTAATTTTTTGCCCCACTCGCATCGCCCTTCGGCGAGAAGATCTGCAAAGGGAAATCCCACTACCATACACATACCATACCTATCTTTCCTGTTCGCTCGACGGGTGCTGGCTAGCTACTAAATGTAGCTACCCCTCTCGGTGCAAAGGAGACAGGGGAAGACGAGGAAGCCGAGGAAAAAGATTTTTCCGGACTTAGCAGGGTAAATGCAGGCTTGCAAGAGCGGATGTCATACTACAATGACCACCTATCCATATATCCATACACACACATACCCATAATCCGCTCGACTCGACCGACTACATAGAAATACACGCGCTCTTCGTCCAACCATCAGGAACTAAACTCCTTCGCTCGCTTGAAAAAGTCCCCCTGTTCTTCACTTCAACATGAAACAATGTACCGAGGAAATGCCGTCGTCCACACAGCCCAGACCGTGGCCGTGGCCCAGGCCCAGGCACCGCGAGCAGTTGACTAAACAACCGCGCTCACGCCCGGCTTCCCCCGGACCGAATCCACCAGGACCGCGGGGAAGACCTTATGCGGTGGTGGCGCGGGCGGCGCATCGGCCTCTTCCACACCACCATAACCACCCTCACCCTCCCTTCTCCCACCACCACCGCCCGCACCTCGTCCTCGCGCTGCTAGTCTCCCTGCCTCCTCCTCC
>Ga0268244_10000094_pt1 | contig 35873 bp, 32 predicted proteins | sample AgamicMgSfe_FD_200258 | JGI IMG/M metagenome (GOLD analysis project Ga0268244, IMG submission 200258) | Agave microbial communities from Guanajuato, Mexico - Mg.Sf.e (v2) (version 2) | ecosystem: Host-associated > Plants > Phyllosphere > Phylloplane/Leaf | place: Guanajuato, Mexico | collected... | reverse complement strand
CATGAACTTCGAACAGGAACGACATACATCACGATCGGCACGCCCGCCTTCTTCAACCGCCTCACGCTCTCGTAAGCGTGCTCGACCTTGCCATTCTCTTTCGCGAAACCCATGCACATGCACATGCGCTCGCGTTCGGCTTCTCCAAGAAATCGCTGCACCCTCGGATCATGGGCGAATTTCTCCTGCAGCTGCTGCCCTTCCGTCGTACTGGATCCCATACATGCCAAAGTGGGATTGCAATGAGCCCCGTTCTTCTTGTACGCGTCGATCACTCTCTGATCCGCGGGTTGGTCGATGAACATATGCGTCAGGCCATCCACTCCCGCTTCTAGAATCTCCACCGTGTCTGCTATGCATGTGGCGTGAGCGACGGTGACGAGCCCGTTCTTATGTGCCTCATCAATGACCGCCTTCTGCAACTCAACACTAGGCTTGTTAAAGGAAGCCCCCATGAACGCACCAGACTCATGCATGAGCTTGATGTAATCCACCCCTTCCCTCACCCGCTCCCGCACATACTCCCGCCCAGTCTCCGGCGTCGTCAGTTTCGGCCAAGCGGCAATCTCCTCCCGCACCTCGGGCGTGTCGTGAGCGGCGAGGACGACAGGCATCGGCCAACCCATATCGATCGTCGCGGCGAAGCTCGTCGTCTTGAGATCCGCGCAATCTCCTTCGGCTTCTTCGATCTGCTTCCGCAGCGTGGCGATGTGATAATTTTCGTTGTGCATGTCGCACGCCGTCGTCACGCCGAACCGCAGCGATTGGGGTAAGGCGATGGGGTTGGCTCCGTCCGCGTGGATGTGGGTGTCGATTAAGCCTGGGATGAGCGTGTGGCCTGGTTTAGAGATGGTCGTGCCGTTGAAGGAGATTGGAGAAGACGAGACTTTGGAGATCTCCCCGTTTTCCACCAGCACCGAGCCTCGTTCGGTCGTCTTCTGGCCGTCAAAGATCCGAACATCGGTGATCAGGAAGGCGTCCATGTTGTTGGTGTTGTCATCTATCGGTGAATGTGATTCGCTCGGAGAGTGTCGATGCTGTACACAGATCTCTTGAACACTGCACCTGAGTGTTCCGCAAAACCAGGAATCTCTCTGCTCAAGTAATCATGCACTTGGTACTGGTAGGACTTTATAGTCTTCGTTCGTTGGTACTATGGGGAGTGGGTTCAGTCTTACATGCATGAAGTGGGCGTCGTCTTACACACATGAGGTGGAAGTCGACCGGAGCGTTTTGGGAGGGACCCATCTCCACAGCAATCCACTTCCGACATCGCTCGTCAAGACCTCACATTTGAGGGAAACCTTCGAATGGGAATTCCAGCATTGCAACACACGATCCAACCAACGTCTCCCCTCGATCAAAGCCGAGAACCAACCCGTGGATCATCACGATGGCAAGCTCAATGCCGCACAAGATTGATGTGCACACCCATTTCCTACCTCCAGAATACCGCAAAGCCTGTCTCGAGAATGGCCATGCCAACCCCGATGGAATGCCATATCTCCCCGAGTGGAGCCCAGAAGCACATCTCGAATTGATGGACAAGCACGGCATCACGAAGTCCATCCTTTCCGTCTCGACGCCAGGAACGCACCTCGTAGCCGGCAACAGCGAGCTCGCGGCGAAGGTGACTCGAGATTGCAACACCTACGCCGCCGGACTGAAGAAGAAAATGCCGGATCGATTCGGGTACTGGGCCAGCTTGCCACTCCCGGAGGTGGACTTGTGCCTGAAGGAAATCGAGCAAGCCTCTAGGGAAGGATGCGACGGTTTCGTCCTCCTCACCAACGGCCATGGAATCTACCTAGGCGACAAGACCTTCGACCCAATCTTCGAGGAGCTCAACCGCCGTCACGCCACGATCCTCATCCACCCAACGACACCGACATGCCCGTGCTCACCGCAAGCCCTCGCACAAGGCCAGCAGCCGGTAAAAGCCACCCCCTTCGCCGGCCTCTACCCCAATCCAATGCTAGAGTTCCTCTTCGACACCGCCCGAGTCGTAACTCACCTCTTCATGAGCGGCACCATGCGCCGCAGTCCCAACATCCAAGTCATCCTCCCCCATCTCGGCGGAGCCTTCCCGCCACTGCTGTCGCGCTGGACGGGCTACAGCGGTCTGGTACCCGGACCGTACGAGTCGACGCCCGAGGAGGAAGTGAGGGATACGTTCCGGCGGCAGATGTGGTTCGATCTCGCTGGTTTTCCGTTCCCGGGCCAGATTCGGGGGTTGATGGAGGGGGTTGGCGTGCCTCATGGGAGATTGTTGTTCGGGTCTGATTATCCGTATACGAAGGCGAATGGGGTCGATCACTTGGTGGGGTTGATGGATATGGGGGTTAAGGATTTGTTCAGTGATGAGGAGATTGAGGATTTGTACTACAAGAATGCGGAACGGATGCTGAGCTATGCGAAGCAGACCAGCTAGGCGTCCGAAGGCGATTGTACTCGGGAACGATCACCTCTTGCTAATGGAATCGTGGAAGGCTCTTGCGGAGCCCGTAGGCGTGAGGAGCTTCGCAGGCACATGACTGAAAGATATGTGAGGCCATGCACTTATAACGCCATACGTGCGCTCTGGTTGGAGGCTAGTAACGTGTTTTGGTCTATGTACGATTGTTACCTGATTATTATAACCCAATTCGCTACTGCACCCGATCAATACAGTTTTTCTACCAGCTGCTTGACTTTATCATAGAGCGGTCCGCTCTCCTGCCGCGTTGCCGTCTTCGTGATGACGGGCACCTGGTCTTTACCGACACCCTTCTCCGTTAAGGTGGTCTTCAAGTCAAGACTCTTCACCAGATCCAAGATGGCATCTCCGACGGCCGTAGCGTCTTTCTTGTCGTCGTTAGACTTGCTGATGCCGATGAATGGCGCCACGCGCGCCAGCTGCGCCGCATCCTCATCTGAGCTCTCCGCTTTCAGCTTGACGACATGACCAAGCGTCAGGCACGAGGTGATGCCGTGAGGGATTTGGTAAGGCGAGCCGAGAGCGTAGCCCAACGCGTGTGACAGACCCAGCCCACCCTTGACGTTGAGCGCCAGGAAGCCGAGTGAGGCGAACGCGGCTAGCTGCAACCGAGTGATGGTGTCCTCATCTTTTGGGTTCGCCTTGTACTTCGGCAGATACTTGAACAGCTCGCCTGCTGCAAACATGGCCATCCATCGGCATGGCATTTCTGTCGACGTCGGGTGGTACAACTAAAAGAAATTAACATAATTATCAAGCCGAACACACCATTAAGATACGCACAAGCTCCATCGAATGGTCCATGGCCCGTATCCCCGTGCTCATCCACAGCCATGGTGGTGTCTCGAGGGCGAACTTGCTATCGTAGATCACCACCTGCGGTGCAAGATTTGGGTGCGCTACGCCCGTCTTCATCCCGTCCTCGTTCGTATACCCAGCGCCGAGCGTGCACTCAGCAGCGCTGAGCGTCGTGGGGATCGTGATGTGGTACAGAAATTTCCCTTGCGTCTTCTCGTTCACCCGATAAGAGATGGCCTTGGCCGAGTCGATCGGGCTGCCACCTCCCACGGAGATGATGGTATCAATGCTCTCGTCGTTCAGCACCATCTCGGTCGCCTCATCCAGCTGCTTGATGGGCGCATGCTGGCCGATCTTATCGAATGTGCCAGCATGGTGCTTCGACCCAAGCAGAGATTGGACATCCTTGATCAACGATGTCTTGTTCGCGAGCGAGGAGCCGGTGACGATGAAGGCTTTCGAATTATCGGTAGGCATGCATTCCAGGAGCTGCTTCTTTACACTCTCCGGTCCATAGTACAGACGTTGAAGGTGCGTCGGTTTCCACAACCCGCTCAGGGGATGTTGCGAGGAGTCTGTAGCATTCGATTTGTACCGTCTCTGATTGTAGACGAGGGTCGGCGCGGGGACTGACCTATGCAGACCGTGACCGAGTCGAAAACCTTTGACATGATGAGGCCCTGGTAGGTAAGCTGTGAGTGGGCGGATGGTTGTCAGGTGTCTGGGCAACAATGAAGGCGAGCACAGCTGGCTTTGATGTACAGAACCTCTGGCCGCGAGCCTCCGAGCTCCAATGCATGTGGACACCATGATGTGAGGTGTTGTACGGTAGAGTGTGGAGTAGAGGGGTCTACTTGCCGAGGCCGGAGGTTTATTACATGTATCTCCCCGATGTAAATGACACTAAATCGAAAGGCTGAATGTTCCTGCTATAGATGCGGCCCAATGTGGAAAGTCACGCGAAAGCGCATGTGAATTCACAACAAGAGACATGCGATGAAGGCAATGAAGTCTCTTCGAGCGCACCTTTACCGGAAATCGATGGCACTATTTTCACGTGCGTCCACCTCACTATGCCGCAAGCATAGATTCGACCGTTGGTACCTGCGACAATCGCCATACCAGAGGGTTTGGCTAGGGCATGCGGCCGAAAGACCTTCTCGAGCAGACATGACAACGGCATCGCCGGCATTCCAGAGGATAGACCCTTCCATTCTCATAGAAGAAGAGACAGTATCCGGCTATAAGTTAGAGCACTACTACCCTGTCCACATTGGACAAGTGTTCAATGAGCGCTACAAGACCATCGGAAAACTAGGATACGGATCAGCATCCACCGTATGGCTTTGCCGAGACCTTCGCAAGCAGAACACTTATACTGCTCTCAAAGTGTACATCAACTCTTCTAAGGTTCAACGCGAAGTCTCGATATACGACCATATCAACAACCTGCGCTCAGAACATCAGGGACGCGATCATGTGCGGAAATTGCTCGAAACCTTTTCCATCCAAGGGCCTCATGGCGCACATATCTGCCTCGTTCATCAGCCATTGGGCATGAGTCTTGACGAGATCAGAAACGGAAGGGTGGGCGGTGTACTCTCCACTGCTTTAGTAAGAGAGTTGTTCCGCTGGCTGCTTCGTGGACTTGAGTATCTCCATCAGGAAGCTCGTGTCATTCATACGGGTCCGTGAGGACGCTGGCACACCGTGAAGACTGCTGCTAACACCGCATAAGACCTCCAACCGACCAATATGCTAATGGGTATACTGGATGATTCAACATTCACCAAGTTCGAGCAAAACGAAGCAGAAAATCCATGCCCGCGGAAGATTCTGGATAATCGTACGATCTATCTTTCAAGGCCTATGCCATTCAGTGCTGGACTTCCAGCATTGAGCGATCTGAGTGAAGCGAGATTTGGCAACTCACTACATACTGATGATATCATGCCGAACGTTTACCGGGCGCCGGAAGTCATTCTCGGTATACCTTGGAGTTACCCAGTAGACATTTGGGGTCTTGGGATGGTGGTACGTTCGAGCGATCCTATCACGGCTTCACTTCCATGTCGCGTGAACCGTTGCACTGAACGCAAGTCACAGATATGGGATCTATTTGAGGGGCGTCCGCTTTTCTCGGCGAAGAATCAAGACGGTCTTTATTCTGAGCGAAGTCACATTTCAGAGATGATAGCCGTCCTAGGTCCGCCTCCCCAAGAGCTTCTGGAACGCTCAAGCGCTGCCATAAGATTTTGGGATCGAAACGGTAGGCATTCTCATCCCCTATTGCAAAAGTTCTGGCACCATACATGCACTCACGTGGTACACAGGGGAATGGAAAGACGAAGTACCGATCCCCAACATGAGTTTAGAGACTGCAGAGCATCGTCTAGAAGGAGAAGAGAAACGGGCTTTCCTGGCTTTCATGCGCAAGATGCTACAGTGGACGCCCGAGGACCGAAGCAATTGTCGAGGGATCTTCTTTGACGAATGGCTCCTCGGCGACTTGATCGAGGCTGGACTTCTGTCGCGAGAGGGGGAAGAGTGATCGCAACCAACGGGTTTGTATTTGATGTCTTTTGTCTCTGGCGATATGCTGATGATGAGGCGTCTAGTGAAACTCACATGTGCGGCGCACGGGCCAATCATGACTATTGGCTGTCGCGTCGTAGCTCAAACTACATCTAGCCGCCGACAACCAGGTTACGCGCCTCCAGAGCGTAAGGCGCAGCTACCGGCGTCTACACGATGAAAAGGCGCAGATGCTCCAGGATGCATAAAGCTCTGCATGATCCAACATGCTGTACTCGCTTCACCATCAGCAATCAACTTTTCTAGACGACTCTCAGAACATCTGGACGTCATCACTAGCCACTATGAACTCTGCGTTCTCGCGCACTCTCAGTACTACTGCGAAGACATCCTTGAAATGGGCCGGCGCCACTGAAGCGGAGGTCCTGATTGCCAACCCGGGGATTAGAGGGCAGAATACGTTACAAGCCATTAAAACCTTCGAGGCCGATGCGGAGGAGCAGGTACGAACATCAACAAACTACGCCTGCTGAAATATGGGTGCTAACAGTATCCAGTATGGCCCAAGGGCTGCCGTGCTCAAGATACAGTGAGCCCAAGAACTCCTACCGTCTCGCCTCACAGCGCAACTGACCCCAGTCCGTCAGGGGCACCAAACTCCACAAATCCACCAAAGATCCGAACGAGACGATGGATGTAGTGACTATATCCGTTCACACAGAGTCTGGGACCCGTTTGGTATCTGGCCATGCCCGCGAAGACGGTACATTGACCAAGCACGAGACTCGGGCTGGTACCAAATGACCAAAGGCATAGGTGCCGGGCAGTAGTGTTGGAGACATATTCATCATCACGTCGTCGTTCAATCAGGGTGCAAGGACTCAGTCAGGCGTCCCGGCGGTAGACTTAACGACTGACAGAACAAACATTACGATATTCTTACAGTCCTTCGGACCTACATAGCACTGCCCAATGAAGAGCTGCAAAGGTTGAAAACAGGGGTATAGGGCTTATAACCCTATCAGGGCTCAATCGATCCACCGAGCGGCTTGCAAACCTCCGTTATGTACGCGGGTTCTGGTCGGACGACTGCACCGAGCTGCTGTCGTGTTATGCCTTAAGCGACACGATGTGGATTGATTCCGTAGAATACAAATGGCCAGCAGCAGATGGCTGCTCATTACATGACCTGGATGCCAGCGATTGAACATCAGACGGATTCTATTAAACAACGGCAGGGAAGACTGATGAAGTAAGGTCCTTCGATGTTGTGTTTGTCCGCTAAGAACACATGCTGATAGCATACACCGTTTTTGGCATCTCCCGCACGATCTTCAGAGTGAACGCCTCGAGCCGTAGCTTAAGGAAACGGACGAGCCTTCGTAGTGAACCCACTCATCCCCGGTGAAAGTCACCGCGTGATTGTCTGCCAAATGGACAGTCAATTCACCAGCAACCATAGAGGTGCTGTCTGGCTCTTCGATCTTGGAGGCTAGGGCGTCATCAGATTGACCTGGTTTGGGCGGCAGCGGCGGCTGCATTGAGTAGATGGGACTGTAACGTGCCAATTGTAGTGACTGTTTGGGCTGCGAGTTCTCCTCTTGAAGTGTGCTGTCACATGTCAGTTATGAGGACTCGACCACATGTGGTATTAGATAGAAGATCTTGGGCGAAAGCATTCAAATCAGACAGGCCTTTGATATGTGTCCTTCAAGAATGATAGGATTTCAACAACGTTCAATTGGAATCATCAAACAAAAAAGTATCAACACAACGTCTCATGAAGATGACATACCGGAAAATCGACGACACGAGTTGACATGGCGAGTCGGTGAAGGCAATATGCGGTGCCATACCTCCGCCATTCCCGTCAAACCGGAACACTTGGTGCCTTAGACACTAACTCCCGGGTTCGAGTTTGACCGGAAGAGCGGAGGTAGATCCAGGTATTCATCTTCGCCCGGCGGAGACTCCTTCTGCAGAATTCCCGCGTAGACGCGTTCTTGCTGCGCAGGTGCGATACCGAAGGTTTTCAGAGTCTCTCACTGTGTCCGGCAGCTTTCATAGCAGCGTCACCGTCGACCAGTACACACCAGCCCTCTCCACCTCTCGTGCCTTCGGAAAGACCTCCCACAGCGGCACCCGAGAATTCTTTGATGGCGTAGGCCAACTCTCTGTTGGTGAAGCTTCCCGGCTGTAACCACACAGCTTTCACACCGGCATCTTTCGCCTCCCTCAGCAGTTGCGCCGTCACGGACGGAGGTGTGATCACAGAAAGTCCTGTGTGTTCCGGATCGGGTAAGTTGGACGGTGACGAGATCGTTTCGTACTCTTTCCTTCGCACAGTCACGGATGAACAGGTCGGGTTCAGGGGCACGGCGGGCAGATTGTGGATGAGGTACCAGGCGAAGATTTTGTGGCCGAATTTCGAGGTGTTTGAGGACGCGCCGGCGACGGCGAAGCTGGCCTGGCTGAAGAAGGTTCGAGCAGCGGACTGCATATCGGGCGGACTGGACATTGCAAGAGTTATTACGGAGACAGGTATGAGAAGAGAACCCGGTGAAGCAGTTGAGACTTGTGATCGCGTCTTTGTGTCTCCGAATGTCGGGCCGAGCCTGGACAGCAAACGTGTGTGACGTTACGACGTCTCCCAGTCTTGCATCTTCTCCCTCTCATCATATCGACATTACAAGTGCGTGTGAGAGACGTCCACCCATGAGCTCACAGGCCCAGCAACAGGAGGAGATGTCTCCCTTTCCAGGCCGCATTATTCACTTCGGCTCCTTCAACGTGACCTCGCAGGTACATACCTTCATCGAGTCTACCCACACACACCACCAATTCACCCTGGTAGCTGAAAGCGCAAGGTAGGTCTTCCACATCACCAAGCACTCTTTCGCACTCGTCAACCTCAAGCCCTTACTACCCGGTCACATCCTGGTCTCGCCACTCAACGTGAAGCCTCATCTGTCGGACCTCACCAAAGATGAGATCTCCGACCTCTTCCTCACGGTGACCCGGATCCAGCGCACGCTGAAGCGCATCTACCGCGCCTCGGCATTCAATGTCGCGGTGCAGGATGGCGAGGCGGCGGGGCAGAGCGTGCCGCACGTGCATTGCCATGTCATACCGAGGACCGTAGGGGACCCCGGGGGAGATGACAAGGTGCATGAGTGGTTAGAGGGTGAGGAAGGGGATGTCGGGCAGCATCAGCAGGATGCAGAGCAGGAGCAGAGCCGGGAAGGTGGTGGTGGTGGTGGTGGTGGTGAGGGAAAGAAAAGGCGAGTGGGGCAGTGGGCGCAAGACGAGGAGCGGAAGCCTAGGAGCAAGGGGGAGATGGAGAAGGAGGCGCAATGGTTGAGGGAGGAGCTCGCAAAGGACAGAGAGGGCGATGATGGGGGAAAGCTTTAGAGTTGTTGAAAGGTTCGTGGTCTTGTGCAGGAAGTCGAGCTGATGCCATACCGCACTTGTGGTGAGTATTCATCCTACTTGGAGGACTTGTAAGTGCGGAGTCGTACAAACACATTTTCCTCATTGCAGCGTGCACACGCAAGACTTCCGTGATAACACCCCGCGACAGACCGGGGCAAGACCACTCAACTTTCTTGCCAGACAGAGGCCATGAGGACATTCCCAGTGCACCGTGGTTCCCATCGAAAATGTCTTCTATCATGCTTGCCTGCACTCTTAAAAAGCCTGCTGAGCTCCCACATCTTAAGGCCTTTTCCTTCTACCACTCAGAGCTTTTCTCCTATACGTAACTTCATATCAATATGACGGCTATCAACTATTTCGCAATCGCGGCCAGCGTGCTGGCTAGCAAGATACTAGCGATTCCGGTCCCACTCGCCACGAGGGACCCAGGCCACAACACCACCAACCCAACGCACGTCGTCAGCCAGGTATTTATACCAGCTGCTGGGCTATTGTGCGAGCACTGGCACATCATCGCCAACAACGAGTCCGCCACCTTTCGTCCAGAATGCGGGCAGTGGGTGTCGGATCCGAGCGCTGACGAGCAGACGCCGCACGAGTATCAGCTCAATACGGTCCAGCTCGACAGTCCTGACATCGTCTGCACCCAGTGGCATGTGGGAAGCCACGATCGCATCAGCACACCCATCTGCGGCAATTATGTCACCGAGGTCTGGCAAGAACACCTCGAAGACAACCCGCCAACGAAGCGTGACGACCATACCGCCGTCATCGACACCGATCTCGTCGACAACAACCACACCGTCATGCCCGGCGACGAGCAGCTCCAGACCGAACGGGCCGCCAGCCCATCATCCATGCTCTCGAATCTCGACGGACTGATCACCCGCGCCCGCAGAATCTTCCTGGTCCCGACGAAACGACCGCTAGACCTCGCCAACGCCGACGCCACAGACGGCAGTGCCTCCACCGGAAAGCTCGAGACGCGTTCTACTTTCTGGGAAAGGAAAAAGAAAAAGGAAAACAAGAAGAAGTACCACTTCGGGCCGTCGAAGTGGTGGACGAAGCACCAACCCCCGGCCCCGCAATGGAAGATCGACCGGGCCGCGGTAACCTTGCTCCTCGACAACGTGCAGTACGACGCCGACCCGGCCGCGTTGATCTCCGCCGAGGACCGCGCCGTGTTCGAGGCGCCGCGCAAGAGCTCCGAGTGTTGGCCGTCGGTCGCCGCGATCCACGTCGATCACCCGTGCCCCGTCACGACGCTCGAAAAGGCCTCGCACATCGTGGACGGGTTGATCTACCAGCCGCTTCTGGGGCCGCTCAAGTCTAGAGACCGGAAATTGCTGCTTGAGCCTTGGTTGGCAGGCTGGTAGGGGGTGGGGAGAGCGCCGGCTGCCTTCTGCGACTTGCGGCGATGCATCCTACGGAGAGGTCGGTATCGGTAAGGAGTGCCCTCGGTGTTGAGGATGGGAAGTGCTGAACTGGTTCGGGCTAGGGAGTGCGGGATATTGTTTGTTCTTGCTACTGTACTGCTTTCGCGAGGCAAGGTAGAGCCATAGGTGGAAACGGTCACACCAATGCATTAGGAACATTCTGATTCAACTTGTCAACGTTCATATGAATTGTGCGACGTGTGTACACAACGCCAGGGGAGTCCTCTTCCCAAGAGGTCAAGAGCCAGCGCTCAGCACACGTATGCGAGCATGCACAACTCAAGCTCCTGCCGGTAAGAGCACGTTCAGCTTCCCAACCATAATATTAACGCCGATACGCCATCCCATGCTAAACGGCATCCCAGACTCTCGCTCCTCATCACGCTCATAACGGCCAAGCGCTCCCACATGCCCCTCTTAATTAGCCAGGATCGTCTTGACCATATCTGCAAACACACCCAATCATCAGCAACCCCTCGCTACACAACGATGTCGGCAACGTGCAATTACGTGACTCACCCATGTAGTTCAGCTCGCCACTACTCGTCTCCACCGCCTTGAGCAGCTCGTCCACCTCCTCATCGCTCATCTTTTCCCCAAGGTTCGTCAGGATGTACCGGAACTGACCCACGCCGATGAAGCCCGTGAGCTCCTTGTCGAAGACCTGGAAACCGCGACAGTATTCCTCGGGCTCGCCCGGGTCGCGGAAGCCGCCGGGGCGGTTCAGCACTTTTTGGAAGTGGTCGAAGTCGACTGTTGGGGGAAGGGTTTCACATCAGCGCGCTGTTTTCCTGTGCAATGTGTGGTCGGCTGGGCGCGTCTTACAGTCCCCACCCATCTGGTTCTCCAGATCGCGGATCTCAGCCAACGTCGGGTTCTGCCCACAGGCGCGAAGCAGGTCGCCTAGGCTGTCGAGCTGGACGCGACCGTTGCCACGCTTGTCGAAGAGGGAGAAGGCCTCCTTGAAGTTGGTGCTTTGCGCCTGGGAGTCGTTCATCTCGAGTCAGTCTGTTGATTGTGTTGTGCGTGGGAAGGCAACGGTTTGTGCGTGTGTGTGGGAGTAGTTCGTCGTTCGCGATGCGTGAGAGCGGTGTTGTGGAGGGAAGATGTTACTGCGGTCTCGTGGGGGACATTGTTTTGACCTCGGGATTTGGCGCAAAGGTTGTTTTTCTCCTGAACGGGAACGGGAAGGGCTTGCTTGATGCAGGGTCTCGACGTACCATGAATCCGGTCAGCTTCGTGCTTCAGCGATGAAGGGCGGTGGATTTGGATTTCGAAGGTCCAGTCGAAGTAAGGCGCGCGTGCAGTGGAAACAATTCAGTGAATGCAAGGGATGTCGAAGTATTGGAAGGGAGAGGAAGTGGTGATCAGTATTCGACAATCGCTACGCTTGATGAGCCGGCCAGTGCACCTCGATCAAACAAAGCGGGCTCGTTGCGATGGCAACCAGTGCTCGAGCTTGGCGATGACTACTCGGGTTCGAGACGAAGGCGACTTTCAGAGCACCCACAAGGAACCATACTGCGACTATGATGAAGCGTACTTCAGATGAGCTATTTGAAGTGAAATGTCATACACAGCGTTAGAGCTATCACCGCCTCCGCGCCATTACCAGCCCAGAACCCCATTCGATACTAATCATATTCGCTTCATCCCGGAAATGTTCTTCGCCCTTCGCAATCTCATCCAACATATAATCCAAGATGTCCCCTTCACCACCCTTGATCCTCGCCGTCTGCTCCGGGTGCTGCTCCTGCCACCCATGATACGAACTCCATGTCCGCATATACTCCTTACATTCCCCAACCGTCACTCTCTTTTCCATGAACAAAGTACCCTCGCCCGAGTGCTTACCCCGGGTCGCAGGCTCGTACTCTATCCTCTCCACTCCCCCTTCCCAGTCAGACGCAGGAGGCTGCACGATGCGCAGTTTGTCCTGAACATAGCTCCGCCCAGGCTGCGGCCAGTACGAGCCCAGCTTATCCGGATGCATGTCGTACGCGTAATGCTGCATGATCTCCGTCGCTAGAGGAAAGTCCACGAAGACGTGATCTTTGTACCCCCAGAACGCCAGCGTGCCTCCTTGGCGAATCAATCTCTTCATCTCCGGCCACACGGCTTCGTAGTCGAACCAATGCGCGGCCTGCCCGGCGACCACCATATCAACCTCCCCAGTTCCGAGTATGCCGCCATCCTCTGCCGAAGCTTGTATAAACTCGACGTGTGAGAAATCTGGCTTCTGTGCAACACTCTCACGTGCCTGCTTCGCCATGTTCGCGCTGGGATCAGTGCCGACCACGCGATCAAAGTGCTTGCTCATTTCGCGCGTGACGATGCCCGTCCCGCAGCCGAGATCGAGGCATACTCGCCGGGGTCCACGATGAAAGGCGAGGAGACGTTGGTAGAGCGAGGCTGGGTAAGACGGGCGAAAGGCGGCATAGGAAGAGGCTGAAAAGTTCGATTTGCTACGAACCGTGCTGGTTAGTGGTAGCGTTGGGATAAGTGCTGGGGCTACATACGCGAAGGTCGCCATGACGGTGGAGAAAGGCGTGAGAGGTTGCGGAGATATGAAAGGAAGAGGAAAGAAGGAAAGGTATGAGCTCGAACAAAGGTGTACAGTACTTATTCCCTCTCTCGTCAGTAGCAGCGATCAAGGCCGGGTTCGGGGCTTAGGCAGGACTAGTATGTGAGATCTTGCATGTTGTCTCTGTTCGTCAACCATCAGTACCTCTAGACTCCTCGTCTTGTGGTCAGCGACGATGAAGAAGTCTTCAATGTCCCCACGTTATTCAGCAAAGGCAACGATAGATGCCGAGGCCGATGTCGGACTGTCATCAGGCTATTGCAGGCTTAGTCACGTGATGCATCTTGCACTTCGTCTCCATTCTACATTTGTGCGCCACTGAGACTCCCATTGTCACCTCCACAACATATCGAAGTCCATTCAACTGGAACTCGCCCATCATTCTCCCCAAATAACAGCCCACGTAAACAGGTCTCTAGCCCTGTCTAAAAAACTACCCTCCACCATGTCAGCACCGAACGGTCACGGCGACGGCGAGGTAGCAAATGCTCTCAGCAAAGCCATGAAGCACCTCGACCTCGATGGCCACGACCTACCGCCCTCTCCGGCACCCTCGAGCCCATCCAATGGCCGCAAGTACGCCTTGGCGACGGAACTCGTCTACACCGAAAGCGGCGATCAGTACAATGCATCGTCCATGCCCATCTACCAGAGTGCGACGTTCAAAGGAGGACCAGGACAGGAGTATGACTACACTCGCAGCGGCAATCCTACGCGCACGCACTTGGAAAGACACATGGCCAAGATCATGAACGCCAATCGCGCGCTTGTCGTCAGCTCCGGCATGGGCGCTTGCGACGTCATCACGCGGATACTGAAGCCAGGCGACGAGGTCGTAACGGGGGATGACTTGTACGGGGGAACGAACAGGCTGCTCACGTACCTGAAGCAGAACGGAGGGATTGTGGTCAAGCACGTCGACACTACGAACCTTGAAGCGGTGAAGGGCGCTTTGAGCGAGAAGACGACAATGGTTCTGCTCGAGACTCCGACCAATCCTCTCATCAAGATCGTGGACATTGCGGGCATAGCTTCCGCAGCACATGCGCAGAACGAGCACTGCATCGTCGCGGTCGACAATACCATGATGAGTCCATACCTGCAGAACCCTCTAGATCTCGGCGCAGACGTGAGCTACGAGAGCGGAACCAAGTACCTGTCCGGCCATCACGACGTCATGGCCGGCATCATCGGCGTGAACAACGCTGCGCTGGGAGACAAGTTCTTCTTCATGATCAACAGTACCGGCTGCGGTCTCGCCCCCTTCGACTCCTGGCTTCTCCTTCGCGGCGTCAAGACGCTAGCTGTCCGCATGGAGAAGCAACAATCCAACGCCATGGCCATCGCCCATTTCCTCGAGAATCATGGATTTAAGGTCCGCTACCCCGGTTTGAGATCTCATTCTCAGTATGCCCTGCACTGTTCCCAAGCTCGCGGCGCCGGCGCCGTCCTATCTTTCGAAACCGGCTCGGTCCAACTCTCTGAGCGCATCGTTGAGTCTACGAAGCTGTTCGGTATCTCCGTCTCATTCGGCTGCGTGAACAGTCTCATCTCCATGCCGTGCCGCATGAGCCACGCTTCCATCGACCCGGCTACCAGGAAGGAACGGTCTCTGCCGGAAGACATCATCCGTCTCTGCGTGGGGATCGAGGACTTAGGAGATCTGGTGGATGACCTGAGTCAAGCGTTGGTTCGAGCAGGGGCTGTGAGGCTCACGGGCGAGCCGCGTGGGTTCGTGGCGCTGAATGCGGAGGAAGTGGAGGGCGAGACGGGCCGGACGAGACAGGTTGTCGATGAGCCATAGATACCATGAGGTTATGGAGGTTTCCTTGATATACTAAAACTTGTCTAGAAACCTGAGAAGATGTATTTCTAGGTGTTGACATGCCTCACGGGCCTACGATTTCAGTGCTTACATCTCAGCTCGGAGCACGCGACACGATATCTTGGGGTACGTGCTAAAGGCGCCAGAGGCTCTACTCTCTGGCGAAGTGTCCAGTACAAAGGTGTACGACGGCGACACTTATGTGATACAGTAAATTATCGTGGACAGCCCCGTCGGTCGAGTTGTGTAGTTGAGTCCATGAAGTCGAGTAGCAAAGCATCCTAAAATATTGCATGGTCCGTTAGGTCTCACTGAGAATCGTTTCCTTGAGTAGCCCAGTGGCCTGTAGATTTGCTCCGGCTCCGACAGGCCGCATAGTATGTAGTACTGGCTCGCAGCGCTGAAGCAGGCAATCTACAGCCTACACCTTGCCATCAACGAAAAGCTGCTGCTTGTCGTCCTCCTTCATAACCGCGCTTGACGAACTACCCTCGTCCGTCTCACTGGCTGAGCCCTGGAAGATCTCCGAGCAGAGCTCATGCCCGGTGCGTATTGCAGACGCGTGTCGGCCCAGAAACCCCAAACCCACCCAGACGTCGATGGTCGCAATCGAGTTCTCGTAGACCACCGGCACATCCTCGTCATCTTTGCCGAATACGCCGGCATGATGCGTCAAGGAAACGGCAAACCCCATCGCTGTGAGAGTTGCGTATGCGTTCACGTAATACGGTATAGAAGCCAGAAAGTACTGCACCGGCGTGTACGTCTCGGAAAGGAGAAACAGCTGCGTGATTTCGGAGCACACCCAGCAAGACAGGGTGATGGTCCATGCGGCGAAGAGTACCGACCAGACGTCAGAGCCTTCCAGCAACATGAGGGACGTGAGTTGCTTTCTGCCACTTTCTTCGTCCTCTACAGAGGTCTTCTCGTCGCAAGTGTTGTGTTCCACCATACGTTGTCGGTAGCGTAAGAGGTTGCGGCACATCAATACGTCGTCGAGGACCAACGTTGCAGCAAAGATCAGAGCGAAGATGCCACATTCGATAATCACCATAGAAGTCGTGTATTCGCAGGACAATGGCTCTCTGGGGAGAACAGGTATTGAGGTGCAACCCAGGAGGAGGAAGAGTGCTGCCACGAACATTATCCAGCGCTGAGTCTGGTACGTTGGTGTATAGATAAGGCGCTGAGTTACCAAGTACAATGCTGGTAAAAGGAGGACCCCAACAAAATCGAGCTCCCGGCCGGAAAGGCGGTCGTGGAAATCTGCCATCCTGTCCGTCTCTACGGAGTGTAATACGCCGTTCTTGATCTGAAGCGTGCCTGGTACTTCAGTTTGTAGATGAGAGGATGAAGGGGTAAGCCAGTCAGTCCTGCAACCTATGTACCTCACCTACTTATGTAGATCGATCCATAGTAGGCCTTGAAGGCCTTTTGCCATGGAATGCGGTGCCGCCTTTGGGTCACCAAGTCAAGCTCTTAGCATCACGACCATCGCAAATGCGTTCCGCACATCCATTCATGTTGACCGCGAGTAAGCAGCTGACAATGTACCGGTACTTGTGTGCGTTAGAGTTCGAGGTCGGGTGTCGCGTGGGGAACTGCCCCTGGTGCTTGAAGGGTGCTTGAGTTGTCGCGGTCTTCCATCACTTGATGAAAAGAGTATGTTGTATACTTCGTGTACGCGATTCTGTCACGCTGGTGGAGGCGCGGTGTGGTCGAGGAGATGGTTTCGTGGGGAGCTCGGGCCACAGACGACCTCGATACATCCGACGACACATGATCAATGATGGACCTGTGCCGCATAACAGCACAACGTATACCCTTGACCGGCAACTTCACACGTAGGCCTTGATAATTTTGCTACAGTAGCTTCATCCTCTCAACATGGACGGCATTCTATGGCCCAAGAACGGCCGCGTCTGGAAGAGCAAGGCGGACTTCTTTCGACCCTTCCGGACGGCCGCCGCAGACGCTGGCGAGAACATTGCGCCCTTGTACGATCCCACCCTACACCACGCAATTGCGGTAGACCCAGACCTGAAGGACCTCAACGTCTCCCTCGCGTCGCTTGTCGAAATCTTCCCGGACGTAGAGCCCGAAATCTTTCGCGAGATGCTGCTTAGCATCAGTGAAGAGAGCAGAGTACAAGTCGTCACGGAGCATCTACTACAGAGGAAGAAAAATGGTAAATGGATACGTGGGCCGTACAAGACGCTGCGGAAGGAGAGAGTCGCCAAAGTCACCGAGGCCAATGGCGACAAGTCGATCCCCAGGCTGGACACGGCGTTGCCCATCGAAATGACGTTCCGTAGCGATGAGTACAAGAAGGCTGTCAAGCAAGTGTTCTACCAAGAATTCAGAGCGTTGAGTCACTCGACTATCAAGGGCGTCATGGCGGAGCAAAACCATTCCTACACAACGTCACGGCCTATCTTGCAGCATCTTTCGACAAAGACCCTGCGTTACAATCTAGCGAGCCTTTGGGCAAGGCGGACGCCATCTGCATTACCAGCTGACCATCCTTCCGTGACGTGGCCGACAGGTTCTGTAGATGGCATCTCGGCACCGGCCGTCAGACGAACTGGAAGCGCGCAGCTCGACCAGGAGCTCTACGAGCTGTTCGTCGAACCTATCGTTGTGAAACAGCGGCACGACCTTCTTACAGCGGACCATACGTATGCGAGTCAGCTGAACGAGACCCAAGCTCAGGAGGCCGATGCGCTCTTCGACTGCGAGTGCTGCTACGGATCGGTCACCTTTGAGCGAATGTCGTTCTGCGACGGCGATGCTCATCAGCTTTGCTTCGAATGTGTACAGCGGACTGTCGATCAAGCTCTGTACGGACAAGGCTGGGCACGCACCGTCGATCTAGAGAAGAGTACGGTCCGCTGCTTCGCACCGTCTGCGCAGGAATGTCACGCCTGTCTCCCGAGTGATACGGTTAGATGTGCCTTGTCGGGTGGGAACGAGACTTCGGACGCTTGGCATGAATTTCAGTCACGCCTAGCAAGCGATGCCCTCACCAAGAGCCGGCTGCCTTTACAGAGGTGTCCGTTCTGCACTTATGCGGAGGTCGACGAGACGCCTGCACTTAGACTGCGAAGCGGCAAAGGCATCTGGCGTCACGTCGCCACCAGGTCTTCTGCAGCGACCCAGATCATACCGCTTTTTTGCTTTGCCGCCATGCCCTTCCTAACAATGCCTCTTCTCTTCATGGCAAGCTTCCTCTGGCTCATCTTCCAGATCTTCCCCTCAGCCGCTCACACGATCGAAGCGTCCTGGGCTCGCGTCTACACGGGCCGCCGAGGGCTGAAATTCCACTGTCGCCGTCCCGCTTGCAGGCGAGTCTCCTGCACGCGCTGCACGGCTCAATGGCGGGATTCACACACCTGCTTCGAAAGCGAACGGACCTCTCTCCGCACCACCATCGAGTCCTCCGCCACGGCCGCCATCAAGCGCACCTGCCCGAAATGCCTGCTCAGCTTCGTCAAGTCGAGCGGCTGCAACAAGCTCGTCTGCAACTGCGGCTACACCATGTGCTACATCTGCCGGCAGGAGATCACGAGCAAGGAAGGCTACGGCCACTTTTGCCAGCACTTCCGGCCGAGCGGGGGCACGTGTGGCGAGTGCGAGCGGTGCGACCTCTACGGTGATGAGGATGAAGGGCTGGCGATCCGGCGGGCGGCCGATGCGGCGGAGAAGGCTTGGCGGGAGAAGGAGGGTGCGGCGGCGAAGGACGGCGATGAGGTGGCTACGAAGCTGATGGTCGAGGCACTCGTCGGTCAAGCGAGGAGTAGGAGGCGATATGAACACTTGCTTGATCTCATAGTCGACGCTGTCGCTCGGTAGCGATGGAGATGCCGCCTCGGGTTTGCGCGACGAAGCTTGCAGCGGCGCTGTTAGAGCACAATGCTGTGAGATGCAATCATTGCTGGCGAGAGTCTTCGTCAATGCCCCAACGCCCTTGTCGATCGCGGGCTGGTCAACATAACGATCGGTCATGATCAAGCATCGATCTCGCCGAAGAATTTTGGGCTATCGTCGCATGTGATGATACAGAACCGATTTCGTTCGAGATACACATCTGTCAGCGACTGATGACATGCTCCTACACAACCTCCTCGGTACGGAAGTACCGATGTAGACATGTAGACATGAAGTCTACCGATGCATGGCACGTGAGCATGAGCATTTGCATGTGAAGAGCTGGGGACCCCACACGGAAGGTCAGAAGTTCTTGTGGTAAGCGAGTCACGAGATGCTGCACAAGTCCATATTGTGATCGCGCTGTGGCCTGTGCGAGTGGTATGGACGGCGCATTACAATGCGTCAGCCTACACCTACATACGAGACGCCGTAAGAAGATCGTGAGTGAATATATGATGTACTCTCTCCTCATTTGCATTGTGCTCTGGGTGGTGTCAGAAGTATTGGCCAATGCCGAGCCGACGTCGACAGCCGTACCTCGGCATGACAGCTGCTTCAGTGCTCGCTCATGATCACGGTACTCACGAAGGGTTAAGTGCTCGCTTTCCTTTCTTCCTTCGATCTCATCGTCCCCCGTACGACCAACTTCTCTCCACCTGCTTCCTTCTTTCTTATCTCAAAAAGATGGCGGGCGAACTATTGCGGTATGACGGCCAGACGGTCGTGGTCACGGGTGCTGGCGGTGGCCTAGGAAAGGCGTACGCAACGTTCTTCGCTTCCAGAGGTGCTAATGTCGTTGTCAATGATCTCGGTGGGAGCTTCAAGGGCGAGGGTGGGGGCAAGTCCGTAAGAGACCATTGACCTGATCAGGAGCTGGCGCGCAAGCCTCCAAGCTGACTTTCATGGAACAGTCCGCCGATCAGGTTGTCGACGAGATCCACCAGGCGGGCGGCAAGGCCGTCGCCAACTACGACTCGGTCGAGAACGGCGAGGCCATCATCAACACCGCGATTCAGAACTTCGGCCGTATCGATGTGTTGATCAACAATGCCGGCATATTGCGGGACGTCAGCTTCAAGAACATGAAAGATCAGGATTGGGACTTGATCATGAAGGTGCACGTGATAGGTGCGTACAAATGCGCGAGGGCAGCGTGGCCTCACTTTCGAAAACAGAAGTACGGGAGGGTGATCAGCACGGCCAGCGCAGCGGGCTTGTTTGGCAACTTTGGGCAATGCAACTACTCGGCTGCCAAACTCAGCCAGGTCGGATTCACCGAGTCATTGGCGAAAGAGGGTTTGAAGTACAACATCTTGTGTAACACGATTGCACCGATCGCCGCCTCGCGGATGACGGCGACGGTGATGCCGTCTGATGTGCTGAAGGCGTTGGGGCCGGAATGGGTTGTGCCATTGGTCGCTGTTCTGGTACATCGGTCCAACGAGTCCGAAACTGGCTCAATCTTCGAGGTGGGTGGTGGGCACGTCGCGAAACTCCGATGGGAACGCGCGAAAGGCACGCTCTTGCGCGCAGACGATAGTTTCACACCCGGCGCGTTGTTGAAGAAATGGGACGGTGTTGCCGATTTCTCTCAACCCAGCTACCCGACCGGTCCGGCGAACTTCATGGAGCTACTCGAAGATGCGCAGAAATTGCCGGCGAACCCACAAGCAGAGAAGGTTGACTTCAGCGGGAAGGTCGCGCTTGTGACCGGTGGTGGAGCTGGCCTTGGTCGGATCTACTGCTTGCAGTTCGCTAAAGCCGGCGCCAAGGTTGTTGTCAACGATCTCGTCAATCCGGATGACGTCGTACAGGAGATTCAGAAGCTTGGGGGCCAGGCCGTTGGTGTCAAGGCCAGCGCGGAGGATGGCGATACTGTAGTCAAGGCTGCCATCGACGCTTACGGTCGTATCGACATCATTATCAACAATGCCGGCATTCTGCGCGATAAGGCATTCTCCAACATGGACGACAGGATGTTCATGCAAGTCCTCAACGTGCACCTTCGCGGAACCTACAAGGTCTCCAAGGCTGCCTGGCCGTATATGCTGAAGCAGAAATACGGTCGCATCGTCAACACCACCTCGACGTCCGGGATCTACGGCAACTTCGGCCAAGCGAACTACGCCGCGGCCAAGTGTGGCATTCTCGGTTTCTCGCGAGCGCTCGCCCGGGAAGGCGCAAAGTACAACATCTACGTCAACACCATTGCGCCCAACGCCGGCACCAACATGACTCGCACGATCATGCCCGAAGAGATGGTTCAGGCCTTCAAGCCGGATTACGTCGCCCCTGTCGTCCTGCTTCTGTGCTCGGACAAGGTCCCGGACCCGGCGACGGGTCGCTTGTTCGAGGTTGGGTCCGGTTGGGTGGGTGAGACCCGGTGGCAGAGGAGCGGTGGCGCCCAGTTTCCCATCGACCAGGAACTGACCGCCGAGGCGGTGAAGTCAAAGTTCGATATGATATTGAACTTCGACGACGGTCGCGCGGATCACCCTGAGGATCCGGCTGCCGGCTCCGCGAAGATGATGGCCAACTTGGAGAACAGGAGTTCTTCATCTGGCGAGCAGGAGAGCTCGGGTGAGGAGGGTCAGTATTTGCAAAGCATCGAGAAGGCGAAGAAGGCACAGGCAGAAGGGACTGAACTCGCGTATGATGAGCGGGATGTCATTCTCTACAGTAAGTCAAATTCCCTCTCCGTTGAACGCTCGGTCACTGATTGCTCGCCAGACCTCGGCGTTGGTGCCAAGCGTACCGACCTCCCTCTCGTCTTCGAGAACGACGAGAACTTCCAAGCCCTTCCAACCTTCGGCGTCGTCCCTACCTTCAATGCCGTCGCTCCCTTCAGCATCAGCGAGCTACTCCCCAACTTCTCCCCAATGATGCTCCTCCACGGCGAGCAGTACCTCGAAATCCGCTCCTTCCCCATCCCCACCGAAGCCGTCACCACCTCCTACCCCACACTCGTCGAAGTCATCGACAAAGGCAACGCCGGCATCGTCGTCACGGGCTCCACGACCAAGGACCGGAAAACCGGCAAGGAGCTCTTCTACAACGAATCCACCCTCTTCATCCGCGGCTCCGGCGGCTTCGGCGGCGCGAAAAGGGGCTCCGACCGCGGCGCCGCCACGCGCGTGTACAAAGCCCCGACCCGCCAACCCGACGCCGTGGTCGAGGAGGCCACGACCGAAGAGCAAGCCGCCGTCTACCGGCTCTCTGGCGACCGGAACCCCTTGCACATCGACCCGGAGTTCAGCAAGGTCGGCGGGTTCAAGACGCCCATCCTGCACGGGCTGTGCTTTTTCGGCATCGCGGGCAAGGCGGTCGTGCAGCGGTATGGGATGTTCCGGAATATCAAGGTTCGGTTTGCCGGCGTGGTGTTGCCCGGACAGACGTTGGTGACGGAGATGTGGAAGGAGGGGAACACGGTGGTGTTTCAGACCAAGGTCAAGGAGACGGGGAAGTTGTGTATCGCGGGCGCGGGCGCGGAGTTGGTGGACGGGGGGAAGAGTAAGTTGTGAGATGGGAAATGCGGGCAGTTCGCTTTTGGACAGGTGTATTTGCTAAAGGACTAAATCTATATGACGCTTGATTCGGTGATTGTTCGTTTGGATGTGGATATGTGAGAAGTGAGATGAAAAGGACGTTGAACTTTGCCTCAGGATGTATCGTGTCGAGGTTGTCCAGTCTCATGCATGGTGGCTTTGGAACTCCGGTCGTCGATTGATGAACAGCACCGGTTTTGACCGCCTTGACGCCGTCATGGCAATATAGTATGGCTATCGACCATTGCGTGTCCAAGGAATGTTTTCCCACCCACCTAGACGAGGTGCGCTCTCTCACGGAGCTCGCGGATGACGTTCCTGAACAACCGGCACCTCGCGGAAAGGTACCTCACCGGCGCCATTCGCAATGCGCATCACAGCACCGATGCCATATTCTTCTTGATAACTAATCATGTCCAACCTCTTCAACGCGGGGATCCGTTCGCTCAAGGAATGCCATGGTTGATAAAGGCTGAGGAGCTGGTCTGGACGATGTAGCAAGGCCCGGAGCTATGCGGTCACGACAAGATCCACCCGAATGTTGCACGTCGTCATGTCGAACACATGGATGCAGGTGGGCGAAAGAGACACATGCATGACGGAAACTTTGGAGGGTCACAACGTGCCGTCCAGAGCTTGTGATCATGTAGCCGAGTGGCAAGTTCCAGCATCTTCACTGCTGGTCTGTCTGTCTATCCATCGTCAACTCTCGTCCTTGATTTACAACCAGATTTCACAACAACGCGACCATGACTATCAAACCTCTAGACTTCAATTGTGCTCTAGTAAGAATGTTCCTCTCCAATTTTTGATCGGGTGAGATGCACATCTGACAGTGCAAGGTCACCGGTGGCGGTGGCGGCATCGGCCGCGCCATGTCCGACTACTTCCTCTCCCAAGGCAAGAAGGTCATCATCTGCGGCCGGACGGAGTCGAAGCTACAAGCGGCCGCAAAGGAGATGAACAGCTGCCCCTACTACGTCCTAGACACCGGCGACATCCCCGCTATCCCTGCCTTCATCGAGAAGATCACCAAGGAGCACCCGGACCTCGACTGCTTGGTTAACAACGCCGGAGTCCAGAGACCGCTGGACGTCAACGAGATGAAGCCAGAAGAGTTTCTGCAGAAGGCTGACAATGAGATCTCCATCAATATTGCCGGTCCGATGCATCTGGCTGTCGGTCTGCTCCCGCACTTCAGGCAGAAGCCTGGTGCTGTCATTATGAACGTTTCGTCGGTGCTGGGATACATCCCGACATCCATCATCAATCCGGTCTACAACGGCACCAAGGTGAGCGGATGATTGTGGGTTTGAAGAGGGAGGACACGGCTGACCGTACCTCACAGGCCTGGGTACACTTCTGGTCCATGAACCTCCGAACCCAGCTCGAGCAGTCCGGAGCCAACATCCGCGTGATCGAGATCGCACCGCCGACGGTCAGTACGGAGCTTCATCGCGAGCGCAAGGACCCCAACGACAACAAGAAGGACAAGAACTCCGCTGCTCTCTCCGTCGATGAATTCATGAAGGAGGTGGTTGAGTCCTGGAAGGCTGGGAAGGATGTCACGGGCGCGGGACCCAGCCAGAAGGTGGTGGAACGGTGGTACGGAGAGTTCGGTGGTGATTATGAGAAAGCTGCTGGGAAGAAGTAGAGGGGGAGTGAGTAGTTGTCGTCCTTGTGCTATGGCCCGACTGTGATGAATGGCGCAAAGCGGGTGCGGTATAGAGGAGTTTCGTGAATCTACTACTATCCTCATGCAGTTCCATGTTTCAACAAGATGCGCTAGAAGCAGATCGCACAAGTTTGCGGCGGGGCAGCTTGCGCCGAGCGGTTGCCATGGCGACGTTGATTGACCGAACTGTTTGGCTTCGCAGAACCGACCCAATCCACTATCTACATGTACTGTACGGCCCATACATGTGTTCCAAGCCTGCACATCATCATTCATTGCGCTGAGATATACCCCCTTCCACTCAACCCAGCCTGCATACAAGATCGCAACATTCGCCAGCGCAATTCAACCTCTCCACGTCGACATGACCACACACTAAAGAAAGCCATACCCTCTCTAACATTCCAGCCAGCTACATTTCACTCGTTACCACAGGCAGCGCCGATGGCTGCGCCGTACAGCCCCGACGCCTACGGCCCACCACCGGGCTACCCTGGCGACGGCGACGATACACCGACCGCGGGCCGACCGCACAATGGTGCCTCTATGCGCCTGTTGACCGGCGCAGAGCAGAGTCCTACACGGTCACCACGCAGTGCTTTCTCGGCAGCAAGGGCGCGCTTTGCGAGCGAGGATCACCGCCAGAGTAGGGTTGCTCCGTCTACGGGCGACAGTGATCTCGGCAGTCTGCTGCGTGAAGTGGAAAGCGACATCTCGAGCACGGCCCGACCTTCGGCGCCTCGCACAAAGACCGCCAAAGTTCGATTTCGAACTAAGGACAAGAGCAGTCCGGTGCCATCGGTCGCTGCTGAGCGGCCGCCGAGCCCACTGCAACGGACATATCAGCCTACAAGCGAGATCAGACCGCTGTCGAGGCAAGGATCGATCTTGGACAATGCGCCTGAGATGCCTCCGCCCACCGCAGATGCGTCCTCAGGCTTGTACTTGCATTATCGGCCATCGTCCCGATCAGGCGCTTCGCCGACCCGGCCACTCTCACCATTGCGCACCTCGGCCGACTACGCCAGACCGCCCGCGACAAGCGTGCCCTTCGAGCCGGTAGATATCAACGGCGCGCCACGTCCTGGGACCCCGTCGTCACACTATGGCGGGTCTCCTAGACGACCGTTACCTCCACAGCCATTGTTCGCCGGTGGTAGACCACCATCGTTCGAAATCGCAAAAGAAGAGACCGAGATGACTGCTATACCCATAAATGATGATCAAGAGGACCCGTTTGGGCCTGCTACGGGCGATAGTGACCCTCAAAGACCAGAGCTAGTACCACATGATAGTTTCGTGTCGGAGTCTACGTTCATGTCAGACGACTATGACGACGACAAGGCGAGCGATCTCTGCGGGCCTGCGCCGACAGGCCAGCAAGAGCGGCGAGGAGCCAGGCAGGCGCAGATGGCGAAGAAAGAGGTGAAGCTCATCAATGGCGAGCTCATCTTGGAGTGCAAGATCCCCACCATCCTGTACTCCTTCCTGCCGAGACGAGACGATGTCGAGTTCACGCACATGCGCTACACAGCCGTGACCTGCGACCCGGATGATTTCGTCGATCGTGGATACAAGCTTAGGCAGAACATCGGGTTCACTAGTAGAGAAACCGAACTGTTCATATGCATCACGATGTACAACGAAGACGAGATCGACTTTACGCGCACCATGCACGGCGTCATGCGGAACATTGCCCATTTCTGCAGTCGGGCGAAGTCCAGGACATGGGGCAAGGATGGGTGGCAGAAGATCGTGGTCTGCATCATCTCCGACGGGAGAACGAAGGTTCACCCCAGGACATTGGACGCTCTCGCTGCGATGGGCTGTTACCAGTCCGGCATCGCGAAGAACCTCGTCAACCAGCGAGAGGTCACGGCACATGTGTACGAGTACACCACCCAAGTCTCGCTAGATTCCGACCTCCGGTTCAAGGGGGCGGAGAAGGGTATCGTACCGTGCCAGATGATCTTCTGCCTGAAGGAGAAGAACGCGAAGAAGCTGAACAGTCACCGCTGGTTCTTCAACGCATTCGGTCGCGCTCTGAATCCGAACATTTGCATTCTGCTTGACGTCGGGACCAAGCCCGGAGACGATTCGCTCTATCATCTGTGGAAGGCCTTCGACCGGGACTCCAGCGTTGCGGGCGCTGCGGGTGAGATCAAGGCCGCGAAGGGAAAGGCCTGGTTGGCGCTGCTAAATCCGCTGGTGGCCTCCCAGAACTTCGAGTACAAGCTGTCGAATATCCTGGACAAGCCCTTGGAATCGGTGTTTGGGTACATCACGGTCTTGCCAGGTGCTCTGAGCGCGTACCGTTATCACGCTCTGCAGAACGACGAGAATGGACACGGTCCGCTAAGCCAGTACTTCAAGGGTGAAACGCTCCACGGCCAAGACGCGGACGTGTTTACTGCGAACATGTACCTGGCCGAGGATCGCATTCTCTGCTGGGAGCTGGTGGCGAAACGCAACGAGCGGTGGGTGCTGAAGTACGTGAAGAGCGCGACCGGCGAAACCGACGTGCCAGATGCTGTACCCGAGTTCATCTCGCAACGTCGACGATGGCTCAACGGCGCCTTCTTCGCCGCCGTGTATTCCCTCCTGCACTTCAGGCAGATCTGGAGCACCGACCACAGCATCGGCCGCAAGATCCTGCTGCACATCGAGTTCGTGTACCAGTTCGTGCAGCTGCTCTTCACCTTCTTCTCCCTGGGCAACTTTTACCTGACGTTCTACTTCGTCGCCGGCTCCCTCGCGGACCCCAAACTCGACCCCTTCGGCCACCACATCGGCGAGTATATCTTCGTCATGTTGCGATACGTCTGCGTGCTGCTGATCATGATGCAATTTATCCTCTCCATGGGCAACCGACCCCAGGGTGCGAAGAAGATGTTCTTGGGCTCGATGGTCACTTTCGGCATCATCATGATGTACACGACCTTTGCGTCGATCTACATCGTCGTCGAGCAATTGAAAGACTCCAGCAAACTCACCTTCGGCAACAACGTCTTCACCAACATGGTCGTCAGCATCCTCTCCACCATCGGCTTATACTTCATCATGTCGTTCCTCTACCTCGACCCCTGGCACATGTTCACCAGCTCGGCGCAATACTTCGTCCTGCTGCCCAGCTACATCTGCACGCTGCAGGTGTACGCCTTCTGTAACGCGCACGACGTCACCTGGGGCACCAAGGGCGACAACGTCATCAGCCGCGACCTCGGCGTGGCCAAGACGTCGAAGAACGGGATCGTGGAGCTGGACATGCCGTCGGAGCAGCTCGACATCGACTCGGGCTACGACGAGGCCCTGCGCAACCTGCGCGACCGCGTCGAGGTCTATAAGCCCCCGGTCAGCGAGAGCCAGCAGCAGGAGGATTACTACCGCGCCGTGCGCACGTACGTCGTCATCACCTGGGTCGTGTGCAACGCCGTGCTCGCCATGGCCATCAGCGAGGCGTACAGCAACACGCACATCGCGGACAATTTCTACCTCAAGTTCATCCTCTGGAGCGTGGCGTGCCTCGCGCTGTTTCGCGCGATCGGGTCCAGTGCCTTTGGTATTATCAATATCATTCATTCGATTATGGAGGGGAAATTGAAGATGGAGACGAGACAGAGTAAGAAGACGGGTTTGGGAGGAGGGCGGAGCGTCGGGGGTTGGAGTAGTAGGATGAGTATGCCGAGTTGGATGAGCAGTAGTGGGAGTTGGGTGAGCAGTAAAGTTAGCACATGGACGCCGAGCAGTATTGGCAGTAACTTTGGGCGGTGATGATGGCGTTTCGTTGGTATGGTAAAAGGCGTCGCCCGGGACTGTGCATTGGATGCAGGTAGCACCATGAATGGATGAAGTAGTTATCAATCGGGAGAAATGTATTATACGCTGTTAAAGCCCCGTTCACACCACCATGCTGCTTCGCGTGGAGTGTGCCATGGCACATGACCCCGTTTGATCGCTGAAGCCGTGTAGTATGTGGTTGTCCCAGAACCTCGTCCCGTCCAGGCATTGATCGCGGCACAGAGCGCCCATCTCCTCGGCCATTTCCAGCTCTTCTGTCGCCACTCCGACACTCCAGCCAAACCGCTCTGCGGTCTCTTGAGCCGTCACGCCACGCCCAAATGTCTGGCCGAGGAAATCGTCTGCGGGTGGAGGGAACGCGAATTGGGGCTCCCGGAGCCATGCAAGCAGACTCGCGATGGTCTTTTCGTCTGTACGATTACGTTCCTGCAGGACGAGCAAACCGCTCTTGAAACGCCGCAAACGAATCGGCAGGTGTAGATCGTCCCACTTGACCGCAGCCTTTTCGAAGTCCAGAGGAGAGATGAGTTCGATGCCGTTGCGAGTCCGGTTGAATACAGCCCACAAGTCGACAAGAGACATGATCCCACCTTCCTTCCGCAGCACGCCTCTTCTGTCATCCGTTAAGAATTCCGCCAAGTTACGGGAGAGCTCGGTGATGTAAAGCTGTTCTCCCGCCGAGCCGGAGCCCAGCATATCTTTGGTCGTCACCAGCCCCAGCACGGACGCAGAATCCGAAAGCAGACTCCTCGCTTCCGCGGAGTCACCTCCCGTCTGCTTGGCAAACTGTTCCGCCATCGCAATGACTTCTTTCGCGGATGTCATCAGCGCCTCGAGATCTTCGAACGCAGTGCCGATGACGGCTTGGTTGTTTTGCCGCTGCTCGGCACCTCTGCGTTCGAGCCCAGCAATTCCAACCACGCGCTGCAAAGGCGTAGACGTTCGGGCCAAGCCGTCCGGTCCGATGGAGAGTGGACTGCCGCTGCTCTGAGTGGGTGATTGAGGCGGTCTCGGAACTGGTGGCGCGCTCTGCAAAAGCCACTTGCGCTGGACGAGGGCGCCCTTGAGTCTCTCCAGGAACGTCTTCTCGCCACCTATGTGGAAAGAGAATTTGATGGTCTCGATGGTTTCATCCTCGACAATAGAGCTGCCTAGAGTGGGCCCAGGTGACTCTGTCCGTTGCGGCGCGTTCAATGCCGCTGAAGAAGCGGTGGGTTTGGTAGTCTGTAGGGACGCGCCACATATCTCACAAGTCGTCAGTGACGGGTGATTCTCGAATGTACACCGAGGGCACCGTTTCGATGCCGTTGAGTTCGTTGATGGGGCATTCTCCTGGCTCTGTGTCGTAAAACTGCCGATCCCTACAGAGAGGTGCTGCTGCCGGGACGGTTGAGCTGCACCGATAGTCCGGTGGGACATAGCAGCAATGGCCGCTTTGACCATATGCGCCAGCGGTGGTTTGATCCCGCAAGCTTGACATGATGATAGTGGTGTGTGCTGGTTCGCAGTCGCTGGATCGAAGTTGGAGGGGACTGGGTTCGAGAAGCCACAGATAGGACATATCCAGGTGGCATTAACGTCCCTCGTCGGTGCCGGCGAGTGTGCTAGAGAACGTGGAGAAGACGCTCCGGACGGTACAAGGGCATCGTTTGAAGAGGCATACCGCGGGACTGGACTCCTGACGGCGAGAGAAGTTCGCTTCGATGGCTTCGGGAAGAGCGTGATCTTGGGTGATGACTTCAGGAAACCGGCATAGAACTCTGTGCGCTCGATCTCCTTTAGGTCAACCGCCACCGAGTACTTCCTCGGCTCCTCGTTGTCGACATAGCAGACTCGGTGGGAGGTGAGATAGGCATGCCCGTTCTGGTAGTTGGGGATCTTGAATTTGCCTTCGTACAGGCCAACGCTGTCCTGCACGAAGAGCAAGGTCTCCTCATCGTAAAGCGATGGCCGGAGCGCCGTTGTCAAATCCAAGTGGCGTAGGAACATTCGCTGACATTGGGCCTTGACGCCGAAGGATGGTGATGTCGGCGTCGTTTTCCGGGATATGTAGTGGATGATGCAGGCTGTCGCTTTCCGAGGCTGTGGCCGATGCGACGGCGTCCAACAACCGACTTTGTACAAGATACTGGTGAACCTTCACTTACGAAGTATCTGTAGAGGGACGAATGAAGATCTGGGATCGTACGAACTCTCTCTTGGAGTCGAGATTAACGAGAGTAGGCCAGCGTCACGTGTCTGATATATCACCATCACGTGATTTGTCTGCCTGACTCACGCTGGAATTCATAATTCAGGTATGGGCACATCACTTTCTCAACCTCATCTCCTACACCACCCTTCCTCTCTCCCTCCCCGCCACGGCCGCACGATTTCGCAGCACGGAAAGACGCCACGTCTGCTTACGTCCCTACCGGCACATTTGTCCCTAGTCCTCACCATCGTACTGTAAACAGCACCCGAGGACCGTGGCCTCAGTCTGGCCTCCTCCATCGCCATGTCATCAACACCTGCGTACACCGCCGTGCCTATCCGGCATTCTCTTCAGCGTCCCGCACAATTGACACGAGGCCCTCCGCCTCCGATGCCAAAGAAAGTCTCGTGGTCGCCTTCCGTGCGACAGTACGTGCAACGTGCATTCGAGCAAGATAACGCGATCCCCGGAATAGATCCGACCGCTATGCAGGACAAGCTGAAGGTTGTTATCACGAAGGCGGCTGAGTCGGGCATGATCGAGGCGATAGATTGGAGCACGTACCCATTGCCGCAGCATATCATTCAGGCAGAGCGTGATCAGGCAGCCCTCGCTGGGGTCCAGGCCGCAACATCAGCTAACGTTAGCCCACAAAGCGCGAACGGCGTGTACGCACCTGGTGTCACTCCGGAATCCAGGAAGCGGACTGCATTAGACACCGAGATGGCGGACGCTGATGTTACCCCACCTTACAAAAAGATGCACACCGACGGCGGCCTGGAGGATCGTATCACTGGCAAGCAAAAGAATCCGGAGAAAAAGCAGAAGAAAGCCAATGCAATTCGCGCCAACGGCTTGAACATCGACGCGGATGTTCTCGAGAAGCGCAGGCAGCGCTTCGGCCATGTGACACCTGAGCCTTCCCCTCGTATATCCTCGCGTGGTGATTCTCCAGAACCTGCCCGGACTGGCCCACTCGTGGGAACGTGCCAAGACCTGGAAAAGAGCTACTTTCGTCTTACAGCACCACCAGAACCAAATACCGTGAGGCCGTTGCCGGTGTTGGAGAAGTCTCTGGAACACATCCGGCGTAAATGGAAGAAAGAGCACAACTACTCGTATGCTTGCGACCAATTGAAGTCGATGCGTCAGGACTTGACCGTCCAGCACATCAAGAACGAGCTGACTGTCAAAGTCTATGAAGCACATGCGCGCATTGCCCTAGAAATGCGGGACCTCGGTGAGTACAATCAGTGTCAGACGCAGTTGCGTGCGCTTTATAAGTTGAAGTTGGGCGGCAAACCCGAGGAGTTCATGGCGTATCGCATTCTGTACATCATCTACACGTGCAATCGGACCGACATGAATGATGTGTTGGCCGATCTAACCCCAGCAGACAAGCAAAAGACTGGCGTGAAACATGCGTTGCAGGTGCGCTCGGCACTGGCGAGTGGCAACTACCACAAGTTCTTTAGGTTGTATTTGGAGACGCCGTTCATGGGCGGATACTTACTGGACATGATCCTGGAGCGTGAGCGTCTCGCGGCTCTGGCTGTAATGTGCAGATCGTGAGTAGCAGTTGTCTCCCTTGTGAAGAAGCTTGCTGACCAGCTATCACAGGTACAAGGCTGACATCAGTCTCCGCTTTCTTACCGAGGAGCTCGCATTCCACGGCGAGGAAGAGGAGGACGATTCAGACCCGGACGCTGGACCCCGGCAATGCCTCAAGTTCCTCTGCGACCATGGCGGCGAAGCTCTCATCGAACGCAAGGATGATGGTGACGTCCGCTTCGCGACAGGCAGGGCTGCTGCTACCTTCGAGAGCGCCAAAGCATCCGCCTTCCGCTCGGTCAACATTAAGGGACAGATATAGTCCGACTCTCTTTCATCTCCTCACCCTCTCGCTTTCTTCACCTTCTACCCCTGTCGGATTCGATCCCAGCAACGCACTACGATCCCTCTGTAACCATGGCAGTCGATCCGAAGTACGACGCGTTATCGTCGAGATAACCCCTCGGGTTGATGGCTGGCGGCTCCGCGTTCTGTGGATCAAAGGCAGAGGCATGTGACCAACCGTTCAGGCTGGTCGTTCCCATCATACCACCTTGGCGCTTCCCACAACGCGCCGTCTACTGCGTCTCTTCCACGAGCGGTCTCTGACCGTCAAATGTCTCTCCAGTCCAAGACTTCACAAACATCCAAATACTACCACACTAGAAGCGCGCGAGAGCACGAGACGCTAACGAAGTGTTCACGAACACCTCCGACGGTACAGTACGAAGCGGCTTCCTTCGCTTTGACCCTACTTCCACCACGGCTATCATCGGGCGTTTCTCGGGTCAAGCTGCCCAGTCGGTATTGCTCAGAAAGACATCACCATTGCGGGTTCTCCAGCGCTTGCGAGCAGTGTATGGTCGAACAGCACGGGGATGATATGGTTGCGCAGCGTCCACTGATGATGATGATGATGATTGGGGAGTATTTGTTTGCTAAATCCCGATCCCTCATTTGTTTTTACGCGCCTAGTGGTCGACTTCTCTGCATGCGTTACTGCTTATAGCCACCAGTCGACAACGCAATCCCAACTAAGTCTCACATCTCCTTCCACGCGTGACACTACGATTGTGGCAATGGAGAGGTGTTCATATACTGAAGCAGGAACACGGTATAGACGTTAAACATTTGGCTGTGTGGTACGATGGGATATCCTTTGTACGTGTATACGGTAGTTGGGTGCATGTTTGCATGTACCGAGTACCGAGACAAAGAAACGCAACGGGAGAACGTGGATGCATGTGGGTTTCGCGCCGAGCGATGGTGACACGATGGCCGTTGGAGAATCGAAGCCCTCCCGCCGTACGGTGCGTGAAGTATATACTGTGACCGCCACCGCCACCGCCACCCACCTCGACGTCTTGCCCCGAGTCCTGCCCGTCTGACTGCCATGGCCTGTCTGTGCCACTGACTCTTGGGTCTGACGACGGCGATTTGCACTTGCGCTTGCACTTGCAAAGTTGCGACGCTTGCGACCGTGCATCGCCCACCCAACAACTTGACCCTCAACTTCAATCATCATCACCACCACTACCACCACCACCACCACCACCATACACATTACCACGACCATCGCCGCCGCCGCCGCCGCCGCCGCCGCCGCCGCCGCCACTCACTTACACACACACACTCATTCTAGGAGCGCATGCAGCTGAAAGAAGGGGAGGATCCCTTTGTTCGACCCGACCGCATACCTCAATACCCTGCTCGCGCACAACAACACCCCCACATCCTCCGTCCTCCGACTCCCTACACATCTCCACGTTTGTCGCATCCACTCGCGCACACTCACTCCGCCGCAATATCTACCGCGCGCAGCGACACAGAAACCCCGGGCGACGATCGTCGCTGCGAGGAGGCCGCTCGGCCGCAATACCGACCGAAACTCAAATAATGAAGGTACCGGCGCGAAATTTGCAGGCTGGTCGCACACACATGGCAGAGCAGCTGACGGTGCGCACTCAGTTTCGGAGATCTCTCAAGAGTGACGGTAGCAACAAACACGATTCGGCGAAGCCGGTGCAGGTCAGCATACCGCACAAGGACCCGATCGCCATCGAGCCGCCGAAAAAAGTACGTGCGACGGTCTTGATATAGCATTCCCCCCGAGAGGGCGCGTTGCGCTACATGGTGCTCTCGCGCGCGCGCGCACACACACGCACACACGCACCCACCCCTCTCACACACGCTAATGCTGTGCAGGTCATCAAAGCGCTGTATGACTACCACGCGCCCGCCGAACCCGACATCTATCTATCCTTTTCCGCCGGCGATTTCCTGCACGTCGTAGGCCGAGAGAACGACGCGGACTGGTACGAGGCGAGCAATCCGCTAGCAGGCACAAAGGGACTGGTACCGGTCAAGTTCTTCGACGAGATCGGCCGGCCGGTGCGCGACAGCCGTGGTTCTTCGAATTCCGTCAGCGCGACGCACGATAGTGGGTACGCCGAGGGTGCAACACCAACGCCGAGAAGCGCCGGCGCTGCGCAAACGACCGCGATGAACGGGCATTACGGAGATGCGACTCGCATGCCGGGCCATAGGGTGAGTAGCTCACTGGGAAGAAGTGCAGGTGGGGTGTACGGGATCGTGTCGTACGACTTCAATGCCGAGAGACCGGATGAGTTGGATGCGAAGGAGGGCGAGGCGATCATCGTGATCGCGCAGTCCAATCCGGAATGGTTCGTCGCCAAACCGATCACGAGACTTGGTGGACCAGGCCTGATACCGGTATCTTTTATCGAGATTCGAGACATGGTGACGGGCAAGGCGGTGGAAGATCCAGCGGCGGCGGTGGCGAAAGCCGGCATCCCGAGGGTTGAGGAGTGGAAAAAGATGGCGGCCGAGTACAAGAACACTAGCATACCGCTCGGGATGGTTTCCAGCAGTCAACAGGCGCAAGCATTGCAGCAGGGTATGGAGCGGATGAGCCTGAGCGCGCAGTCACAGCAGCAGGCACCCAACGGATACGGCAGCCATGCGCGACAACCCAGCAACTACACCTTACAACAACAACAGCAGCCACAGCAGAACCTGGTCGCGCCCGAACGAGCATCGGTACCGCGCTACATCTATGCGGACGACAAGTTCCACTTCGTCATCGAATGCAGACTATCCAACGGCACGCACTGGGATCTCTCGCGAGTGTACGAGGACTTTTACGAGCTGCAGATCAGCTTGATCAACGCCTTTCCCGACGAAGCCGGCCAAGTGCCGGGCAAGCCCCGGATACTGCCTTACATGCCCGGACCCGTCAAGTACGTCACCGGCAACATCAGCGAGGGCCGACGCGCGAGTCTGGACGAGTATCTGCGGGATCTCCTGAGGTTGGAGCAACACGTGACCCGCTCGAGCCTCACGCGGAATTTCTTCTCCCCGCGCGAGGGGGATTACGAGGTCGATCCGAGCGCAGTGGACTTGGGGACTCACGCCCGGCCGATGGAGGCACGCGATCGGTACTCGCAGGTGAGTCAAGGTAGCCATCACCCCCAGCCATATCAGCAACCGCAGCAGAACGGTGGGTATCCAGCGCAGCCGCCGCCGCCGCAACAACAGCAGCAACACATGCGTCAACCGAGCAATCAACCTACCCCTCACCACCACCAGCAGTACAGTCAAAGCAAACCCCACCCCACCAACGACCCGTACGCCCATCAAAGACAACCCTCCAACCAACCCCCGCAATCCACCTTCGCCCCTCCACAAGCCTCCCACTACCGCTCCACCTCTGAATACCAACAACAACAGCAACAACTCCCATCCCACCAACAACAACAACCACAACCCCTCACAACCACCGCCCCCATCAAAGTCAAAGCCTGGTTCGATCGCGACACCTGCGTCGTCATCCGCATGCCCCCGCGCGGCGCCTTCGCCTTCGAAGACCTCTACCGCAAAATCGTCGAGCGCCGACGCCTGGAGTACAAAGGGCGGGAGCACGACGATGACCTCGATGCTGGGGGTGGGAGGCGGTTGGAGATCGAATACCGCGACGAGGCGGACGGGGAGTATTATCGGTTGGAGGGGGAGGAGGACCTGGAGATTGCAGTGGAGAGGAACGAGAAGTTGACGTTGGCGGTGAGGGCGGC
>Ga0268244_10000088_pt1 | contig 36762 bp, 28 predicted proteins | sample AgamicMgSfe_FD_200258 | JGI IMG/M metagenome (GOLD analysis project Ga0268244, IMG submission 200258) | Agave microbial communities from Guanajuato, Mexico - Mg.Sf.e (v2) (version 2) | ecosystem: Host-associated > Plants > Phyllosphere > Phylloplane/Leaf | place: Guanajuato, Mexico | collected... | reverse complement strand
GTCATTGACTTCGTCGTCGCGAGAACCCGCACCTGATCCGCAACATCCTATCAAAACTCGTCAGTGAAAAAGACGGGGTGGCGCGGGTTCCTCGAACCACGTACCTCCACGGTAGCCAACCGTTTCAGCTTCGTAGCATTTGTGGCCGCCTCGATCTTCTCCGGACCGAACTTCATGCCCCATTCCGTCAAGAGCAAACCCGGGCTCACGCTGTTCACGCGGATCTTGGGCGAGCAGATCACCGCTAACGCCTTTGACAGGTGGATGGCTGCAGCTTTCGTCACGGCGTACGGGAGCGAGGAACCGGATGGTTTGACGCCTGCGACGCTCGCCGTCGTGATGAACGCACCCTCTGTCCTCTCGAGCTCCTCGCGAGCCGCATGCATGAGCCAGAGGTGGGATTTCACATTGTAGAGTAGACAGCGGTCCCAGTCTTCGTCGACCATGCCCTCGTCAAGGTTCGCGAAGTTGGTCACACGGGTCCATCCCACATTCGACACGCAAACATCAAGCCGGCCGAACTTGCTGACGGTCTCCTGGATCAGCCGTTGGATGGACGAGCGATCACCGACGTCGGCCTGGATCGCTTCGAAACGCGGCGCTTGGCCAGTGGAGACCGTGCTGGGGATCTGATAGAGTTCGTCCAGTAGCTCCTTTGCCCGGGACTGGTTGTTGGCGTAGTTGATGACCTGGCAGAACACATGTTCAATGGATGGAGACACAAGCGCCGGTTTGCTCACGGGAGTGTCGGGGCGTACGTACGACGCGGTAGTCGGGAGCCAGCACGCGTGCAACCTGCGCTCCGAGACCAGCGGTGCCGGCCGTGATCAGTGCCACCTTTTGCGCAGACATGACGTTCAGGGGATCGAAGTGTGGTGAAGGTGGGAAATGTAACGAAGAAAGACCTGAGAAGAGGAACTGGATCGACTTTACCCGAGCAGCCCCGCGCGGTGATCGGTTGGAGCTGCGTCTTTAGTCTTTACTACCGTACAGTGTTTGCCGCGCCAGTGCACTCGCTGCTGTACGATGACTTCGGGTGATGTCCCAAGGAATGACCAGGGGGATGCCATATTGGGTGGAAAGATGAGTGGTATAAGGTGGATGTGTTGAAGGACAGAAGCAAAAGATCATAACATGAAGTGGGAACAGAGAAGTTGGCCTCAGGCGTGACGTCACGCGTCTTGACGCGTCTGCCGTCGTCGTCTCTCCGCCTCCTAATCACTGTAAGTAAAAGTATGTACCATACACGGCTTAGCTACCGAATTTGTCCACTTCTGCTGCTCGCTTCCTCGCGAACACAATACCGTCCGAGACTCGCAGCGATGCCAAAGCGTCAGCAATACGAATCAGATGGCGGGTTCGTGGACGATGCACCGAAGACGAAGAAAGCCAAGAGCGGCGGCAATGAACTGAAAAAGACGGAAGGCAAGGCGACTGTCAGCACGGAGATGCAAACCGATGACGAGGGTAATGAGTACTGGGAGGTCAGCAAGCCTTTGTCCTCTAGACGAGTAATTAACCCCATGCTGAGCACCCCGTCCAGATCTCGCGCACCAGGCGTGTTCAGATATCGGAGTTCAAGGGCGCGACCATGGTCAATATACGAGAATTCTACGAGAAAGACGGAAAGTCGTTGCCGGGCAAGAAGGTACACTGATGCGAATCTGCGGTTACGTCGGCCGTCAATGATCATATCATTGTCCTCCACCCACATGATGAAACAGTTCGCTTGGCCTGACACCGTACAGGGCATCTCCCTCTCCATCGATCAATTCACCGCGGTTCTCGACATTCTGCCCGAGCTTGAGCGTACGCTGAAGTCGAAAGGCATCACCATACCGCGTCCGGAATACGATCGGGCAGAGGTCGCACCAGGGACGGCGAACGACGGTGATCATGATGAAGGGGCTGCGGAAGTCGACGAGGCTCCAGTTGAGACGAAGTCGACCAGCAAGCTGAGCAAGTTCATGCACAAGCCGAACCACGAAGCGACGAGCGACGAAGATGAAGAGTGACCGAACGAAAAGGTCACTCGAATATCGGCGGCGATGAAGCCGTGAACGCTGTTAGAAGGTTCCATCTGCGGCCAATGGAACCAAGGCGAACGTCTTGCCTATTGTAACGATCTCCGACATGAATAGTGCGACAATATGCATCTCGTTCTCTGATCAGTACGAGTTTTTCCAGATTGCCATCTCTCGTGATGTTGTCTGTATTTCAACGACAGAAAAGGAACTAAACTGCAGCGTGTTCGGTGGTGTCGCACGGACGTCCAGATTCTCCGCACGTTGGGGGGCCCGTGGGGAAGACAGATCCCCCGCGAGCTTGGAAATTACCTAGTGAGGCCGTTAAATAAACATGAACGACAACTCTAAATCGCGTGGAAAGCTCGTCTCCTGCTGTTGGTACGATGCAACCAGCGTGAAATACAAGCAGTCTAATAAGTTTTTCAGACGTCCTCCATCGTCGCCAATACTCGATGATCGACTTCACTCCGGCGCGACCCCTGGGTACAGTACCGGAACCTCATCCGAACGGGCTATGAAAGCCCGTTGCGGAAGGTGGAAGAGGTGCACGAGGGGGCCGTTGAGCCGTCATAAGCGTTCCGACCTGTCATCTCCACGTAGAGGCGGGGCCCCGGGTGCCCCCAATTATGTGACCATACATATGTACCTCACTATCTTGAACCTGCATTTTTGGGCGATACAAGCTTTGCCAATGAACGTGGCACTGTCTCCAACAGCGAGGCATCCCAATCGCCACGATCTGTCTGTACGAAAGGGTAACTCGGGTTCCGTGAGGAATAGAGCAGGGCTTACGCAGGTCCGCAGATGTAGCAAAGACAAGTCACCGGGCGTATACTCATCATGATGCTGTCGCTGCGTCAAGCGCTAGGGTGAGATCCAATAATCGCGCCCAGATCTGCACCTCTCTACTTGCCACTCGGATATAGCAGTCGCGTGCAGCCGCAATGCCTTCAGGCCGAGGCTGTCTCTTCAGCTATAGCCAGGTGAGGATGCCAACGCGGATCACCGCCGGTCGTGATTGGGTCTGAATTCCCTCCAGGCATGCAAGATAGTCTCGTTAGGCATCCTCCCCTCCCTCCTCGGGTTGAGTTCTACCGCGACGATGTTCTGAAGAGCTTTCCCGCGAGCCATGACTGTATGACGACCGCAGATTCGGTTCCGTGCGGCTGCATGTATATTCATCGAGGGTCGTCACCTCTTACATTATGAATCGACTCACCTTTTTCGCTTTCCACACGCTGCGTTGAGCTCACGGTCTTCATACGCGCCCATATCACTGTTGAGCAGTTCACTAACATCTCCACATCTGGACCAGAGAGAACACCGGGCAGAATGAGTGGTGAAAACGGCCACATCGAGCGGGTGAGTACCGTGCTTCGCGAACATGGCATTCCAGCAACACACTGACGACCGGCATCAGCTTCATACAAACGACCTCGAGATCGGAGCCACGGAAGCAGTCCAGCATCACATCAGCCGCCATGTGGTCGCCCCCAAGCCCGTCTCGCAACGCAAGCTCGACTTCGAGCGCGCCCGCCCCCGCTGGCTGCGCGAGATGATGGCCGAAGCCACCGGCGTCTTCTTCTACGTCTTCCCCGGTATTGCGGCCATCACCACCTTCACGATCAGCAAGGAAGATGCAGGGTTCGGGAGCATCTTCCAAGTGGGCTGGGCGTTCGCGATCGGGATCGCTTTCGCCATCATCACGTGCGCCTCGACTTCGGGTGGACACTTCAACCCGGCCGTCACCATCTGCTTCGCGGTGTGGCAAGGGTTTCCGTGGAAGAAGGTCCCGCATTATATCTTTGCTCAGGTGTTCGGTCCGTCGAAGCATCTCCACACATCTCTCACCCCGGAAGCTCAAACTGACCAACGCTCTTTCAGGCGCTTTCATGGCCGGGTTGCTCTTGATGGGAATGTACTGGGAGCAGCTGTCCACGTTCGCAAAAGCATCGCAGGCTGCCGGTAATGGCTTGGTGTACAACGGTGGTCCTGCAAGTGTCCTGTGTTCATTCCCGGGCGAGACCCAGAATAACCTTGGCTATCTGTTCTTGATCGAATTCTTCGTCGACAGCTACATCGTGCGTCGACCTCGCCGCACACCATGTCGGACCACCTCACTGATGGTGAATTAGGGCATTGTCATCTGGGCTTCCCTCGATCCGGCAAACCCGTTCATTTCACCGGCCAGCGCTCCGTTCGTCATCGGGTTGTCTTACGCGGTGATGATCTGGGGCTTCGCCGACATCACCATCAGCACCAACCTGGCTCGTGATCTCGGCACCCGGATCGTCGCAGCCATCTTTTACGGTGGTGAGGTAAGATCGCGCGTACTCCCCGTCCTCACCTGGAGTTCCTTCGTCTGACACCAAGTAGGTGTTCACTTACAAGAACTACTCATGGATTTCGATCCTGGTCAACGTGCCCGCGACGCTGTTCGCGACTGGGTACTACGAATTCCTCATGCGCGACAGCTTGCAGAAGATCGGCAAAGGGCATGCGGTGCACGAGCACGGCGAGGAAGGTCTTGCGTTGCATTTGACGAAGAGTGGGATCCCGATGGAGCGTGGCGCGACTTCGGCGATTGAAAAGGTGCGGACCAATTGAGGTAGGCTGCCCTGCTGTTCCCCTCGGAATTGCTTGTGCCTGGCTTTCTTTAGACAAGTGTGCAAATACGTAGAGTCCTGCCCTGCCTGCGATGTCAAAGGTGATGTGAAGGAAACGGAGAGGATTGAAATACGATAGTGCAGGTGTGTTTGAGTCTTGCTGGGAGAATGGCGAGAGTTCACTGTAAATTTCTGGTCGACGGGGTAGATCACGTGATGATCAACATTGAAGCTCGGCAGAATTCCGCATCTCATCAGACATCGTATCAATTCACTACCTCAGGTTTCTGATCGCTGATCGATGACCCGATTGCGAGTGGAAGCCGGTACATGTACAATGGCTCCCCGAGCGAGAGCACTCCAATGCTGTCGGAAGCAGGAAAGGTGGCTCGGTGCGGGGATGACAGCACATGGTCCGGACCGAGACGGCGCCTTCATAAGCTTCGCGATGTGGAGTCTGGATCAAGCGCGGGAGTAGGTTCCGGTGGACGGCGGAACCACTAACAAGTCAAATTCGACGACGAAGAAGATGAGGAAGATGGAGTGAGAGAGACAGCAGAGTGTGTACTCCTAGCCTGCGACGTGTGAGCATGGTCACGATGCCGACTTGCTTGGAAGAAGAAACGCCGATTGTGGCAGCGACTCTTGGAACCCGAGCGTTGTGTGTGTGAGATGGAGACCGGCAACGTGGTCATCGACTACGGAACGAGCCAGCGCTGGATACCTTCACGGACTTGCCGGCGTTCATTGGCAGAGCATCGGCTAGATCCTACACCCTGGTGGGTTCGTTGGAAGAAAAGCTGATCACACCTGAGTTTTGTGCCATGGATGTTTGCTGGTGCAAGAAGCACGGGGACGAATTGTCGACGAGGTGCAAAGGTCTTGAACCCACAGTCCCGACCATGCTGGGAGAAGTACAGAGGGAGAGACACTGGTTTCGAATATCGTCGAGTCGTCTGGACTGACACGAAAGTTGGCCAGACGCTGCTGTGGCAAATTTTTTCCGAATCCAATAACATGCGTGGTCCTTCGCATGAGTCACAGTATGGGTATTGACAACGCACCCTGCATCGACTTGCACACTGCGTTGGTTGGGGTCCAGAAGGCGCTCTTGGCTCTTGCGCAGCGATGATCCCGTTCGCGCCGCAATATTGCCTCGATCTCCAGCCATGATTCGCCACCTCTGAATCGATGCGTTGGCCATGTCTTCAGTATCTGATGCCGGTATGGATCCGTTGAAGGCGCCGCACGGAACAGATCCTGCAGAGTCTGCGGCACGTATGTCGCCGCTCTTGCTCGTCTCCCCTTGACTCAGGCCACGACGCCAGCCATTGCTTTGAAGTGCTCCGCAGCCCCACTCGCGAGATCTATGGATACTGTTCTCCTGGGACAGTCGACGAGACAATGAGCTCAGTAAATGGGGACTGGTCAGTATATGGGTTTGCGCTTATACCAGTTTCTTCTACATCAAGCCGGAAAACATCTTCTTCGAGGGCGAACCACTCCGTTCGTATGGCTCAATTTCATTTTCGTCTCTCTAACACCAATGAACACTCGAACTTGGCTTCAGTACAAAACCCCGGAGCTATCAAGCATCGTGCAGTCTGCCGCATGCGCAGCGCTCAAGCCGTCCCAACCCATACATCAAAGGCGGCTTGCACGAGCTAGCGTTGTTGGTGACTTGTGTAGGCAACGCTGGCACCGATTGCAAGCACATCTGGCCAGTAGCAAGAGCGCTTAGCTCTACCCGAGGCACACCTGACAACTTTCACACCATCTTGGAACGCATCATGCATGTACAGTGATTGATGCCTGATCCTTACGGAATCCGGGACTGTTGCCTGTTCGCTGCGATCGTTTCGATGTGCGCCCAGCGGCAAAGCGCACGCGGGGCGCAGTGCAGGAAGCATAGCCCTCACAAGGTCTTTTCAAACAGCTGGGCGCTTAATTGGTAAGCCCAGGTTCCAGCGGTGGGCGGAGCAATCCGGAAGGACAGGTATAAAGACAGCTCGATGCTTCCACTACTGGGTCTTCAGTCCCTCTACCTTCAGACTTCATCTACCATCGGACCTCACATCGCTACGACCAACGCTCTGATACACCCACCACACCACCACAAATCGACAACATCCACTTGCCACCATGCCAGAAAGCAGCAAATCTGCTACCGCGGAGGACTCGAGAGAGAAAAAGGAGAGAGAGCAAGCGGAGAAAGCGCGTAAGAAGCAGGCAGAGCAAGAAGCCAAAGATTATGAGGCTCAGATGCGGCGTGAGGATCCGGTGGGAACGGACATCGTAGAGAAGGCAGGAAGATCCTCTCAAAATGCCAGGAGGGGCAATAACAAATAAGGGGTTTCCCAACGTCTCGCACGGTATGTGTCAATGTGACAGTCAGAGCTCTGCCCGAGGCTGGCCTCTAACGTCTTACCAGCAAGCCATCGGGAGGCGAGATGAGTTGAGACCTTGCCATCTACGGCCTCTCTAACAGAATGTGGACGATTGTTGCTATGAGTTTTACAAGATCACGGTCTCTTCCGCCAGGACGTGGGATACTGTTGCTGTTTGGCTTTATGCAGCATTGGGCTGTACACAATCACTTGCTGTTGCTCCGAGTCAAAGATCCCGTCTGCATCAATGCGAAACCTCTCCATTGATCATCTCAAGATCCGTGTGACATTAATCAGGGTCCACGTCCAAACACATAGTCAGGTGTTTTACGCGCCCGTAAGTATGGCAGGTGTCACAGCGGCACAGCCTAAACAGCGCGCTGCCTACATACCTACAGTAATAAGTACACACATGCAGTATGTTGTGTCACGTCTTGATGACATCGAGGTACTATGGTCATGCACTGTGCCAGCCACAGCGGCAGTCCGACGAGTACTGTAAGAATGTGCCCCACTACGCCAAGCTCCCTTTCCCATACATACCGTACCTACATACTGTATGTACCTACCTAGGTAGGTTCTATCGCCATAACAGATCATAGACGCGCCGGTCCCAAACGGTTGCCGCATCACCACCATCCCACCTTTACCACCACCTTTGCATGTATGGATTGGGACACGCGCGCTGTGGATCAGGCTAGACATAAGCAGCTGGAGTGGATCAACATCTTCTTGCGCAAACGCAGAGAAGAGCTGACAGCCTGGGTGTCCACCTTTCACCCGGGCCATCTGCAATGCTCCCTCGTTCACGAAGAAGCTAAAGATGACGGAATGGGCTCTTTCAACGTTGGAAGCACTGTACGTTTCACCAACGGCGAGCTTTGGATTGTTCGCTTTCCACGGGGCGGCAAGATCTTACTAGCCAACGAAAAGGTCGAAGCTGAAGTGGCGACGATCGATGTGATTCGAAAACAGACCACTATCCCTGTCCCCGAAATCAAAGCCTGGGGTCGAGCGGCAGACAATTCACTAGGTATTGGACCATTCATCATGACTAACTACGTTGAGGGTCTGAATCTGGGACTACTGCTGGGAGAGCCTGATGACCTGAAATCGAGATTCATGCGGTCCGATGTGAGCGAGGAGAGTCTCAAGACGCTCTTTTCGCAGATCGCCGGATTCGTGCTGCAACTTTCGAAGCTGGAATTTGGCCGCATCGGAAACATATCGACGGAAGCCCCGGCCGACGATGACCAACATGCAGCGACGGTACGATCCAGGCCACTCACCCTCAAGGCACATGACATCCTTTCAGTCGGAGGCGTTGATACGCTTTGTTCGTACTATCGTTCCAACCTTGGGATGGCAGGAATCCACGCTAATTTGCGAATGATGCTGTAGGCCCGCCAACCACGACCTTTGCATCCACTTGCGAATATCTGACCTATGCGGCCGATCAAGACCTACAGCATCTCAGAGAACAGCCCAACTCGGTCGATGACGAAGAAGACGCGAGGGCTAAATACATCTCCTGGAACGTGATGAAGGTGCTGGTTCCTCGGTTTGTGGCGCCCGAAAGCGATCGTGGTCCGTTCAAGTTGATCTGTGACGATTTCGGACCTCCCAACATGATTGTCAACAACGCAGAAGAACTCAGGATTGTGCTCGTGCACGATTGGGAGTGGTCATACGCAGGGCCGGAGGAGTTGTTTTGGTCGTATTCTCGCTGGCTAATCTATTGCGCCCCGAACAGATGGGATGATGATGAGAAGAGTGCTCTAGAGAGATACAACAGCTACTTCGAGATCTACCTCAAAGCGATCGAGGAGCAGGAGGAAGTGATATTGGGCAAGGACTTAAGCGAAGAGAAGCGGCCGTCAAAAGTCCTGCGACGACGCCACCAAGACGGCTCAATGTGGTTCTACGACATCCTACGTGACAGCTTCAACGGCCCAAACTCAATGTCGTTTCACCAGCTCCGAGCCGCCGTCCCAGACTTTGACAAGCTGGCTCAGACGATACCAGAAGCCGAGATCGAGGATTTCGTCCAAGCCAAGATACGCGATCTGGAGCGCTACCCGGAACTTGTACGTGCGACACGGGCGCGAATATTACTTGAGCGTGGTTGGATGAATAAGAAGGGAGAGGAAGACGGAGAGGAAAAGGGAGAAGGAGAGGAAGATGGAGAGGAAGACGGAAAGGAAGATGGAGAGGAAGCGGATGCGGGCCTGAAAGGGGAGGCGGTCGAGCAAGGCGAAGCGGCTGAGAAAGCGCATGCGGACGAGAAGGGAAAGGCGGTCGAGCATGCGGAGGCAGTCGAGCATGCGGAGGCAATCGAAAATGGGGAGAGGATCGAGAGTGGACAGGTGGAGGGCATCGAGAAGGGCGAGGCGGTCGAGAAGGCGGAGGCAGTCGAAAACGGGAAGACAGTCAGCAACGGGGAGGCAGTCAGAATTTGGGAGGCAGTCAAGACCAGGGAGGCAGTCGAAATCGGTGAGGCAGTCAAATATGTGAAGAGGGTCGAGATAGAGCAGGCGGAGGGCATCGAGAAGGCCGAGCAGGGGGAGCAGGCAAAGACGGAGGGCAACGACGAGGCCAAGGCGGCCGGGACGGCAGAGGGCATCGAGAAGACCGACGCGGTCGAGAAGGCGGAGGAAGTCGAGAACGGTGAGGTAGTCGCAAACGGCGAGGCTCTCGAGAGGCAGACGGAGGGCATCGAGAAGGCCGAGCCGGCGGAGCAGGCACAGTCGGAGGGCAACGACGAGGCCAAGGCAGTCAGGAAGGCAGAGGTAGAGGATAAAGAAAAGGTCAAGAAGAAGGAGGAGGCAAAGACGGAGGGCAACCAGGAGGCCAAGGCGGTTGGAAAGGCAAAGGGAGAGGATAGAGAAAAGGGCGAGACCGAAGCGACGGCAAAGGCGGAGGGCAACGAGGGGGCTAAGGCGGTCGGGAAGGCAGAGGAACAGCATGAAGAACAGGCCGAGACCGAGGAGAAGGCAAAGGCGGAGGCTAACGAGGAGGCCAAGGCGGTCAGGAAGGTAGAGGTAGAGGATGGAGAAAAGGTCGAGAGGGAGGAGAAGGCAAAGGCGGAGGGCAACGATGAGGCCAGGGTGATCGGGAGGGTAGAGATAGAGGACGGAAAAAAGGTCGAGAGGGAGGAGAAGGCAAAGGCGGAGGGCGACGAGGAAGCCAAGGCGGTTGGGAAGGCAGAGGTAGAGGCGGGCGAAAAGGCCGAGACGGAAGTATTTGAGACGGCCGAGGCGAAGGAGGTCGAGCAGGCGGGCGGGATCAAAAAAGGGGAGGAGATCGAGAAGGCGATTTCCGAGATTTGATCCAGGAGTCATGAGAGTGCGGATCAGAGTCTGCTGCAACTGCCCCTGGATTTCGGCCTGGAGAGTATGGCTTGCATAGGTATTCAGTCGTTACAGTGAGAAGCGGGATCATGCGAGCAGTGTTCCGGTCGCGTTTCACGTCTACGTCCCTGTCACTTTCCTCTCACATTCGGAATGAATGTAGCAAACTCGTGCTCTGCCGTGCAGCTATCAAGGGATTTGTCGACCTCGTCGCGCAACCATGATGGAAACACACCGTGTACAGCGTCCTCTTATTGCCTTTTCGGATGATTGGTGACAGGTGTACGAGAACGGTGTCACGGCCTCGCGTGTAACTAAGTTGGAAGAAGCCTGGGTGTTCGACGCTGAGCCAGTGCTCATAGAGAAGACGAACCCGCTGCGTTCCTCATCGGGATGAAAGAAAAAAAAAACCCCCCACCTTCACCCATTGAGCGCCGCTTCCGCCACCCTCAACATCTCCGAATCCTTCCTAAACTTCGCAATAACCTGCCTCGCCTCCCAGTAACTCTTCCCATACGACAACAACACCTCCGTCCCCGCCTTGACCCCGGCCTTCCGCTTCCCCGCCTTCCCACTCGACAGGACAAACAACCCCACCCGCCGCTCCCACTTCACTCCATCCGCGCGCTTGCCGCTCGGGACCTGGATCAAACAATCGCGGAACTCCGCGTTCGGCCGCTCCGCGACGCCGCGGTAGTCGTTCGCGAAGCGGCTTTCGTTACCGCTGCGCACTGCGTCGACGCTGAGGCCTAGGTCCCGGTCGAGGTTGAGGTCGTAGTCTGAGTGCGGGTCCGTGTCGCTCAGGCTGTTCATGTGCACGTGTCCCAGGTACAGGCAGATGAAGGCGTCGGGTTCCAGGTCGAGGGCGGCGAAGAGGCCTCGTTGTCCACAGGCTGGGTGCTTTTCGTCGCTGATGGTCGTGATGGAGACGGTTGAATATAGCGATTCGGCTGGGATTTTGGGATATGTTGCGCTCTCGGCAGTGGTGCGTCCTAAGGCTGTACGAAGATCGGCCGTCACGGCTGGAGAGTAGGTCAGGTCTGTGAGGAAGGCGACGTTTTGGTCTTTCGGCCAGTTATGAGGCAATGTTTGAGCGGCATTGTTTCGTTCGTTGTCTGACACCTTGTTCAGATTGGACTTGGCAGGCATGCCTTATGACTGGGTGCTTAGTGGTCTTAATCCATGCACTCTATGGTGTCGAGAGGATGGTTGGGGCGTGGCATGGCTTGACGTTTGAGATAGAACGTGTAGGATGTGCTTATGTAGGAAGTGAAGTCAGACCCAAGCTTTGTGATGCTGGCCCGTGCACGAGTTGCAACCATTTGCAACGAGTGGGCCATGCATGGAAACCTCACACTGTGCAAACAGACCATGTAACGTAGAACGTGAAAGTGTTACTGGGCAGGCGAGTTACATGACGCTCAGCAGTGCATTGTTCGGTGTTTGTCTTCAGAGGCTCAAACTACATCGCCAGGCCAAATCTGAGCACGCCTGTACGATATTCTGCTGCGTCTCTTGATTTCCACCGTTTGGCGAATCTAGATCGGATGGCTGCGCCGAGAAGTTCACCTCACACTCAACCTCGGGGTATCCCACTCTAAGAAGAGCGCCACTGCTGCAGCTCGCTCTCGTCGAGGTGGCGAAGCTTGTTCACCTGCGGCGACTCGCCGGTCACCGCACCCTTCACCACATCGAAGGTGCTGCTGACCTGCGACTTGCGCGAGACGGCGTACTGGATCGTCTTGGAGTGGATCTTGATCAAGACGACTCTCGGGTCCTCGGGCCCGCCGTCGTGCTTGCCGTCGCCGAGGTCGCCGATCCAGGCCTTGAGCGCCTGCGAGTAGTACTTGCGCACCTTCTCGCGGTCGGTCTCGATCGTGGCCTTGCCGGAGACGGAGCCCCACTCGCCGGAGTTGTTGAGGAAGCCGAGGTTGACTTCGGGATGGGCGTCGAGGTCGTCGGTCTTGCCGGACTCGGAGTTGGCGTGGAAGATCATGTCAATACCGTTGCCCTCCTGCGAAGTGTGTCAGCCAGTCGATTTTGTGTGTGATCTCGCCCGACCGGTCGTCCTCATTTCTACTGACCTTGGCGGCCAAGGCCATGCACCTGCTGGCCAGCAAACCGTCGGCCGTCTTCGTGGTCATCATGCAGAACTTGCACTTGTCGACGAATGCGGTGAAGTCCTCAACCTTCTCTTTCAACGACGGCTCTTGGAGGTTCTTCTGAGTGTAGGGGTCGGCTGGCTTGGAGCCGGTGTCGGTGTTGCTGAAAGACATGGTCTTGGTGGTGATTGAGAAATGTCTGATTGAATGCGGCGGTTGTGGTGTTGGAGCTCTGCGACGTGGTGTAAGTAGTGGTAGTCGGTGGAATGGGTTGGCTGCCGGTAGTCGTCTGCTCAAGTGATGAGCAGCTTCGGAGCGAAGAAGTGAGGCAACAGAGTTCATGACGGTGACGGTTTAAAGGAGGGCGGCGATGGCGATGGTAAAGGCAATGTTGACCTGATGGTGCGGTGTTTGGTGGAAGAAGAAGGATTCACTTACCAGTCGATGGAGTATGATGGTATGAAGGGTGAGGGAGGCAGGGAAACTTAAGACTGATCTTTTGTTTCATAACAGCATCACCGAATGCCCGCTCCTCGCTGCGCTGCACTGCTCGCCCCGTATACGTCATTGACATTGGTCTCAAAACATCTACACATCGATGAATCCAAACGACCATAAGTAAACCATGGATGACCTTCACAATACCTTCGGCGGAATTGGCAAATACATAGTATGCCATGGAATTATTTGACAACTCGTTGCGTACAAATATGCAATCATACAGACATAGACAAGCGTTGACGCTGTGCGGAAGATACCAGCACCCTTCGTTCAGTCCACCTTGAGCGAACCGTATATACGATGCACAAATATCCAGCTCGCGAAGAAGCCAATCGTACCTGCATTCGAGACACGTCCCAGTCAGCGTCGTGTACTCTCATCACTCGACGAGGGAGCAGGACTTACCACTCATGACGAACCACAAAAAGCTGACCAGTAACGAGTAGCCCAGATACAGCAACCCACCCGTGAAACTGCTGAAACTTAACATCCGGCCCCAGTACAGCAAGCTGTAGGCGAAGACGTATCCGGCGCTCGCGCCGCTGGAGGCGAACGCCCGCCACTGCCAGTGGTAGTTCTCGGCGCAGAGCAAGAAGTAAATCATGAGGATCGTAACGGCCGCGCTGGTGACGATGAGAAGGCCGTAGCTGAGGAAGAGAAAGCCGAACATGTAGTAAATCCGATCGCTCCACAAACTGAAAAAGATGAAGTAGAGCTCCACGAAGATGGCGCCGAAGGGGAGCACGCCGACGAGGAGCATGCTAGGTACCGGACGCAGGTAGCCGGTGGCTGGAGGGATCTGGCGAGGGATCTGGTTCGTACGGACGGGCGCTTCGGCCTGCGGTTGCTTGAAGCCGAGCCAGGAGCCGACGATGCTGAGTGGGACTGAGATGACGAACCAAATGCCGAGAATGAAGAGCATGGTCGTAAACGGGACGGCGCCGGAAGACTGTCGGACCCAGACGAAGAAGTTCAAGAGGAAGAAAAGTCCGAAGACAATCGCAGGGACGGCGGCGGGAGTGAGGACGAAGAGTTGCTTCCAGTTCGTCCCGTTGAACGATTTGTACACCCGTGAGCTCGTGTAACCGCCGACGAAGCCGAAGAAGGTGTAGATCATGATCATCGCGGTGGCGAGACTGCCGCGGTTGGAGGGTGAGAGGAAGCCGACGACGGCGAAGGCGATGGTGAAGCCGGCCATGATGAAGAGTTGTGCGCCATTGCCGATCAGGACAGCAAGGGCAAGAGAGTGCCGTGGTGCGCGGAAGACATCGCCGTGCACTAGCTTCCACCCGCTGTCCTCCACCACGCCGTCTTCCACGCTGGTGCCACCCAGGTCGTCGAGGTCCAATTGGTCGAGGCGATTGTACCGCTTGATATCCTTTCGTAGTGTCCGCATCAAGACCGTACTGACCATCCCAATCAGAAACATGACGATGACTGCGCTGTTGATGAGCGAAAACCAGTGGATCTTCGGGTCGAAGACGTGCAGATATTTGTCCCATCGGGTCGCAAACGAGGTCGCGGAAGGTCGCCAGTAGACGCTATATGTCCACGTCACAGCCGTCGCCGCCTGCTCGTCCAGCAATTGGGGCACGTTGGTATCCCCACAATCCGCCGAAAAATCATCGCCCTGTCCAGTCCTTCTCGACTCGCCGAAGGAATCCGGCTCCACCAAAATCCCGATCACACGATACTGATCCCGCCGTACCTGGTGGTAGTCGATGAAAATGTTGTAGTGGTTGTGTAATCTCGGCTGCTCGTCCACCACCTTCCCCAGCGCAAACCCCGGTTGATAGAACTCGGTGTTCGTGTTCGGATCGAGGTACCTCTGGCCCGCCGGCAAGCCATCGACCAGCCAATGGATATGATAATTCTGCCATATCCGCCGGTTGACGAATTTCGCGTCGCGAGGCTCAAACGTCACCTGGTCGCAGACCGCCATGCACGACGTCACGTTCTGCCCCATGCGCAACTGGAAGGGTGACGTCTGTATTCGATCGCCGAACAGGATGCTGCCCAGCGATTCGGACAGGTGATCGGCGCCGCCTTCGGGAGGGCAGAAGTGGAAGGCATGGTGGTAGTAGTCGAAGCTGAAGACGGAGCGCACATGCGTGTCGCGCGCGGATTGGGAGGGGGTGACGTGGTTGACGTTCAATGGCACCAGGTCGCCGGTCTTGTAGTTGGTCGGGGTGATGCCTGTGACAAGACGAGGCCGTCAGCTAGCGGGCTCTCTTTGCTTGCAATGGTAGCTGGCACGGATATATACCAGGCAGATAGAAGCCAGCGACGGGGCTCGACGACAGCACCAGCAGCACCAAGCTGGCGGGCAGGCGGTCGAGGAACAACATGCTGCTGCGTCACTCGTCTCCCAGAACACCTGAGATGTTCTGCGACAAACGCCAAGAGCGCGACTGGTAGCTGCGTGTTTGGTGGAGAGCTGTTTGGGGACGCTCGGCCAGCTTTCCAGAGTTCACGTGAAGGCTGCGCGCACAGACGCCCGCAGCCATACGGGGTACGTCAGCTCTTGCATGTGACGAATGGTCGAATCTACAAATTCAATGTCTCCAGGTTGTATTCATTCTTTGTCCTTCTCACGGATCGAGTGTAAAGTAATATGTGGAAGTCTTTGTATCCACGCCACACTTTGCACGCACTGGCGACTGACTTCGTACTCGTATCTCGCACTTACATGACGGAGTGAGACACGACGAAGTACGTGAACGGTTGTAACAGGTCTTGAAGAAGCATATTAATATTGTACATGTATCTCTGCCTATACAGTATACAGCACTACAAACAGCGAACAGAAGAACAGCCAATCCTAGGCCAGAAACCCCTGAGATCGCTTTCTAGAGCTATTAGCCCACTGTGGAGTGTCATGGCCCTTGGGAGCGATCATGAACGCCACAAACCGAACGAGAACTTTGTGCTCGAAGTGGACATGGGAAGAGACAGCGCCAGAACGGTTACATCGACGACGAGGTCTGCTACGCAAGTACATCAGTCGCCTCCTCAGCTCCATATGAAGCCTGGAAGTCATACCATTCAATTGCCCTTTCCGCTTCGCAACCATCCTGCCCACTTCCCGAAATGCTCGCTCGAGTTGCGCTTCCAGCTCTCCCATTCTGTAAAGACGCTATCTCGGATTTTCGAGTTCGGGTTCGACTGCTTCCCGACCAGCAGAGCCTTATACATCTCCTCGATGCGCTCGAAGTTGTTGCCGTCAAGGGCAATAAGCACTCGACTCAGGAACAAGCAGGAGCGGCTGCAAGCATCGGCGTGCAAAATCGCTCCATCCAGTCCCATCTCTTGGTGGAGGGCAGATAGGAATGTGAAGCACACCTCGGGGTCGTCGGGTCGCGGCAGGTGTCTTGCTTTGATGCATGCCTGAAAGTATGACTGCAGGACGTCGAAAGCCTTGCTTCTGGTCGGCTTGGTGGTCGCAGTGCGTGTGAGCGTCGCTAGAGGTAAGATCAGATGCAGTGCGGTGGCGTCGGCGAATTGCTTCTTGACGTAGATCAACAGCAGATCCAGGACCCGGTTCTTGAAGTTGACGATGTTCTCCTTCGCCTCTTTGTTATCTTGCTTGTTGCTCGTGCCCCTTTTACGCTCCTTGAAGATGTTAGTCAAAGAGGGTTCCAGTGCCATCATCTGTTCATCATCCATGTCAGAGCCGTCCTCATCTGAACTTCCTTCTCCTGGCCCGGTGGTGCCAAGTGCTTCGGCAAGCTTTCGATCGAAGACCGTCTCTTCATCTTCAGCCTCCTCACCGCCGACTGAACCTTCCTCGCCTTCCGAAGAACTCTCACTGCTATCATCACTTGGTACTTCTTCTCCTTCAACCATGTCAACATCTTCACCATTCACAAGCTCCACATCAGATAGGTCTTCGACATCAACGCTATCACTCTCGGCTTGCTCATTAGACTCTCCTTCTTGGTTCTCGTCCTCATGGGCAAATAGCTCCTGTTGCCCACCCGCACCCTCCTTCGTCTGCAGTATCTCGAGCATGGACACGATACTTTCAGGCGTAAGGCTTTCCGATACAAGACCAAACGCGCGTTCTGCCAGCTTGCGAAACGTCGCAGATGGCTTGGAAGCAAAGCTCAGTATAAGCTCGACTAGGATACTTGTCGGATCTCCCCCTTCTGTCTGCGCTAGCTGCAAACTACTGTTGAGATCTTGCAGGGCTTCGACGCTGTCCGGTTCTTGGCTATAGACTTGGATGATCGAAAGATCATAAAGCAGCTCAAATGCTAGAGCAACAGAACTCTCTTCGAGCCCTGAGGCGGCCCTGAGCTTGTGGCCTTGTGCTAGTGCTTCTCTAGATCGCTCGCTCATGTCCATGACTAAATCGTTGGTCTCAGCACGCAGAATATCCGCGACATGGCTGGGGCCCGTAACGGCCAGATGCGGCTCATGGTCGAGCAGCATTCCAAGGCATGACATTAATTTTGTTCTCAAGAATTGCCTCACAGTTTCGGTCGCCGGCGGAGAGCCAACGTTCGTGTACGAAAAGTCGACAAGCACTTGCAACAGGTCTTTCAGCCAAGGTGCGAGCTCGGCGCGGGTTCCGGCTTCTCTGTTGTGGTATACCTGAGACGGTTCACGGTGTGTACGTAATATAGTCGCCAGGGTGTCCGCAACAGCGCGTCGCCGCTGATCAAGTTGCTTCATGTCGATAGTACCAGGCGTATTCATCATAGCTCGTAAAGCCGACACGAGACCACTCAGCGCTGAAAGGTCCGTATGTTGCGTCATCGAGATCACAGTCTTGGTCTTCGTTAGCTGATCAAAAGTCAGGCCACCAATTGTGTACAGCGCACGTAGTAGCATAGATGCCGCTTGCGAGTCCTGTCGAGCACGCTCCACCATATTACTGAGCGGAACGCTTGCCGCCTCGAACAAGTATCGGCCGGGGTCCGCTCGGTGGTTGATGAGGCAACGGACCACATTTCTGCTGAGCAGATCTGGCAAAAGTGGAGGTGGAGCAGACGATATACCCAACGACAAGACCTGCAAACCTAAAGACTTTCGTTCGTTGGACGAGGAGTCGGCGAACAAGCTGTTATCGACGACCTCTGACCAGAAGCTTCGAAAGTCCGAGCTTGCACCTCGTCGATACAAATGCGCTAGGATAACCTTCCACGCAAAGCTCGGTAGGGGCTGTCGGCTGCCAAACGACGAGATCCTAGGCGTCGGCGTCCGTTCGCCTTCAATGTCCTCGACAACCGCATCGCCCTGGAGAAGCTTTTTCAGTCTCACCCGCTCTTCAGCTGACAAAGGATCGTTCTTCCGCCATACGCCACGCGGCAGAAGGTCAGGACAGCGCTCTCGGAAGTGCAGCCACAGTGTCGCGCCTTCTGCTGTATGAAAAAACTCGGCCTGCTGCAGAGTACCAATCAAGGACTTCAGTCGCTCAGTTGCTAAGTGTTCGCCACTTGGGCTTTGGAGGTACTCATACAGCAACGCACCACACTCGCTCCGAAGCCATGATTTCTGTAAGGCCAATTCCAGCAAGGCCTGCAGGAATCCTTGCCACTCAGCAATCGTCAAAGCTTTGATTTCGGCGACTTCGCTCTGCAATACTGCTTGGAACGCGAAGCGACGGCCAATGAGATGATCCCGTCTGGCCTGGCCGCTTGCCCTGCCATCGACGCGCGTCAAAAAAACAATGTCGTCGGTGATTTTCTTCAAAGAGAATTGTTCGGCGTTATTCGAGTAGCCGAGCCGGAATGCAACTCGGAGTAGCTCAGACAAAGCAACCGAGAAGCCAAGCCGTGCTGCTTTGCGCCCGCTGCAAAGTCCTTTGACGAGCCTTGCTATGGCAGTCTCGAGGCGGTTTTGGCGGTCTGAAGGCTCTGACAGAACTCGTTTCAACAGCCTGCTGGCAGCTTGTATCCGCGTAATTGGTACGTCGTCGGCAAGGTCTTCATAGATACTGGCGAGCTCAGCATCGGCTTCGGTATATGCAAGCGGCCTTTTACGAGCTGCGTGGATGTTATCCGACTCTGCGGCCTCCACCTGCGTCAAGGAGCGCTTCATGATTGAGCACCCGGGTACGTATTTGGGGTCAGTCAACTTTTTGAACGAAAGCTTCACGGTGTTTACTAGCGCTGATATCCGGGCCGCGCCGTGGCTACCGCTGCCGCTCCGCTGCCGCTGGTGCTTGACACGACTTCGACATCTGCTGCGCGATCACACCAAACACTCCAGCATCAACTGCAACCGCACAGAACAACGTTTTCGGCGTCGCATACCCTGCACAATGCAGAATCCCAGTCATGGCGTCGTGCAGCCTCTTGTACGCTACAGTGGTCGCGTAACACAAACTCAAGGACACCGCTAACGACACGTCCCAGCAAAACCACGTCCATCTCATCTCCAACCATCGCTTTCCGCTCATCGCCTCTCTATCTCTGGACCAAGCCTTCCGCTATCTTGTCGAGCTACCGCAGGTTGTCAAACAGATTGCGCCCATGTCCTGGACGTATGTTCAGGCCCCACAAGACGGCACGCTCTGGCTGGAATGGCTGTCCCAAGATCGAAGCGACAACCGCTTTCCCAGCGACGGCTATGCCTGGGCAGATCACGAGCAGACGTATAGGCAGGAGTTCGGTGGATACACAATCGAGATGATGGCACAGACCGTGGGCTTCCGACCAAATTACGATCACATGGCGTCGCACGCGCGTACGCGGTATCACCTCATCGCAAAGAACCCATCTGTCAATGCTGCCAACCCCGACGCGTCGCTCTGGTTAGTCCACTACCACCAGACGGAGGCTCATCGAATCTTGCCGACCAGCCAGATTCCATTGAATCCCCAGATGACGCAGTTGATGAATGAGCGCAGATGGTTGGAGACCCAGGGCAAGCTGGAACGGAAGGACTTCATGCTCCACGATCGCATGCAATGGCCGACGATCAATGTCCCCAATGCAGGCTACATGCGGCAGCCGAGTGTTTACGGCGCGCAAGCCAATGTATCCATGAGGCAGCCTATAAATGCTTTCCCTCAGCAACCACCAAACAAGAAGCAAAGACTGTCGGCTTCACTTCACCACATGCCAAGCGTAAGTGACGCAGTGCACGACACCTCAATAGAGGATGAAGAGAACACCGCGCTTGGCGACTTCTTTGACCATCTCACCCCGCGCGACATCAGTATGGCGCGGTATACGCAGCATCACCGCTGGATGGAGGAGGTCTTCTCATCGCCATACGCTTCGAGCCAGATCGTGCCTACAGATCTCGGCCTCGGACTCATGGGTGAGCTTAAAGGCCTGACGGTTGGCATTTTGGAGCTACCGTCTCTAGATTTTACGGGACGGCAAGGCGACAATGTGCCCAGGGCCAAGGAGCCTCAGCCATTTACGAACATGAGTAAGGGACAGATAGAAGAATTCAGTGAGCGAGTGACGAAGCACCTGGAAGAGGGTCAGGCTGAGATTGACCGCATGAAAGCGGAGCATGCCGCCAAGATGACAGAGTGGAAGAAGACCAAGACGCTCATGCAGGCTGACAGACGGCTGCGGTTTGCCACATGGGAAGGTCACGAGAGTGCGGTGCCTATTTATCATCTGGACGACTCGAACATTAATGGGCGTGCCGAAGAGAACGCCAGCAAAGAGACCGTTGAAGACGTTATCAAAGATGTAGAACGCCAGTTTGGTGTCACGGTCATCTCACATAAGGAAGCCGACATGATCGCGCAGGGCGGTCTGGAAAAGGAGGAAGACAGGTCTCAATTCGAGGCTATACAGGGCGGGCTAGTGGATGACCGTCAGCAGGTGCTGCGTCAGGAGCGAGAGCAAAGTGATGCAGTGAACGGCGAAGGCGAGGCGCCAATTTACCATCAACAGCCTGCCTCGGTTGCGCAAGCCAAGACTCGGGAGCTCGAGACGAGCATGCAACCCGACTCACAGCAACCGAACATTTCGTCTGAACAGCATCGGTACCAGCAGTCGCAAGCCACACATCCGGCTCAATTTGCACGGTCAGATCCGGCGGGGAACGTGTCTTCCATCGGGATGGATGACGGCATCAACGACACCTCGATGATGGAAGGCATGGACATCGATGTGGACGACTCCGCCATGCCATTCGACCAATCCGAGCCCAACACCAGGCCGGACGACGCCGCCGGCGCTGCAGGAGCCCTCGCGCAGCCGGCCATGCAGACCTCCGGAGGACAAAGCACTACGAATCTTATGCCCGCACCAAGTGCCCCGACTGCCACTGCACCCACAAATGTAGGCGGCGATCTGGCCTCTCCACTACCAGCACCACATCAACAGCCTTCGCAACAACAACAGACTTCCGTGACCGAGCCCAATCCACTCGCGAGCGGAAGCGTCATCGGTGGGGGCACGCTCACGAATACTGACATTGCTGGCGGGCCAGCCGATAGCAGTGGCACATTTAACGACGCCACGTTCGACGACTTCTCCGATATGGTCGAGGGTGGCGAGGGTGGCGAGGGTGGTGGTCTGATCGACTTCGAGGGCGGCGATGGGATGGGGATGGATGATAGTGCCTTTGGGGATGCTTTGCATGGGATGGAGCAGCCCGAAGGCGGAGAAGACGCCTGATTTACGTGCAAGTATGAGAATCTTGTCCGCATGATTTGCGAATGTCATACATTCTGTGCGGCTGTCCTCACATGTTCTTGGGTGCACGTTCGTGGGTTACTGATGTAGAGAATGATAACCCAGTCCAATTGCAATGTGTCGGCGAGTAGCCTGAGCCACGCCATTTCGTCGAACGGCCTGCGGCGCTCCATGATCCTCTGCTACTGTTGCGGATGTGGTTCGATGCGGGTACATCGGAAACGCCAGCGCCTGCGTTCCCTTTCCAATAAGCAGACAGAGACGCCGACCAACTTATTCACCCACTGCTTTCATCATCTTCGCTTACATCCCCAGTGGCATTCACGACACCCTCCCTCTCCGCCTCCTCCAAGCCCTCAACCGCCGCCCGACACCCCTTCTCAATGATCCTCCTGTCCCGCTTTCTCTCCCCCGCCATGTCTCCTTTCGCAATAACTCGCAGCGTGAAGTCCTTCAGCGGCTGCACGATCCCTCGTGCGCTCCGCGCCGCCGAGAAGAAAATCGATTTGACGCGTGCGTGCCGTGCCTCTTCCACCGCCTCTGCCTTCAACCCGACCGTCTTGGCACTCTTCGCCACCTCCAGCAGCACACTACTCAACAGGGCCTCGGCGAAAACCGCCACCTTCACCGGCATATACAATCCGAACTCCACCTTCCTGAGCGCTTCCACTCGCAAGCCGGCACTCGCCATCAAAGCCCCAAAGAACTTGGCTAGATTCCCGATCTTCTTCCCATCCATCCCGTCCTCCCCGCCATCATCATCTTCCTCAGCATCCTCCAATCGCCGCACGACATCCCACAACCCAAACTGAAACGCTTTCTTCAACTTCCCGTCATCGCAGAACTTCCGCGCGATGAGGGCGTAATATGGGTTATACGTACCCTCCGCGCCCGCGCAATGGATCAACACTCTCGGAATTTCAAGCTGCTGCCTCGCTTTCAGGTGCAGTTTGAGCAGACGCATGTGGGCATCTCGGAAATCCGCCGCGCTCATGATGCTGATGAAGATTTTGCGGCGAATGTCGGTGTTCATACCCTGCGCGCGCGCGAGCTTGGATAGATTGACGTGTCCTGGGGTTTCGGACTCGTACCCTACGTCATCATCGGCTGCTTTCGAGGTTCTTGATGGTATTGTTGTGACCTCCCCGTTACCATCCGCAGCAATCTTCGCGGGATCGTGCCAGCTCGCACCTGGGAGCCACCATTTCCCTTTCTTCTCACTGTTCCTGATATCCGCCAATGTAGGTCGGAGCGGCTCGATGCTTTTCATTCCGCCGCCGCCACGGGCGGAGCCGAGTGAACCGAGTGTTTTCCTCATTGTCGCCAAGTGCTCGCTCACGACTACCCTACTGCCACCAGGAGCGCCGGCGGCTTTCAATCGGTTGTTCTTCAGATCATTGATTTCGTGGATCAGGAACTTGGTTCGCTTGGGTACTCGTTCTTCGCCTCCCGCGTCGGCGACCTTACGTTGCAAGAGCAGGACGATGTCTTTCAAAGAGGACGGATCATCCGCCCTCAATTGCGGGCCGGAGAAGTGGAGAATGCGAAGGAGTATTTCGGCCCCGGTTTCGGAAAGGTCTTCCGAGAGAAGTTGGCGGATGTAGTCGAAGACGATGCTCGGGCCGACGACGTGAAGATCGTAGAGGACGGCTAGGAAGGCGATGGTATTCAGGGCTTCTTGCTTACTTGTGGTAGATCTGGCGCCTTCGAGTGCTGCTTCATAGGCAGTTGGCGCGGTGTCGTAGGCACTGTCAAACGTCTCCACAATCTTCTCGAGGATTTGTGCGCCAAAAGCAACCCCGATCACTCTGTAGAGTGCCGCAGAGAATGCAGCGTGCAGGATCAAGTAAGCATCCTCGAGTCTTGCTGGATCGGAAACACGGGTGATAAGCAAATCAATAAGTGAAGAAGTGACATGTTGACGTGCGTTGTTAGTATAAATCTGCTCGATAGATTGTATGATGGAGAGCATAGTCGCTTCGGAGAGGCGATTGAGCTGACCTTGCAGTCGACGTTGTATCTGCTGCAATGTTGCGTCCGAGTCCGAGGAGGCGAGCTTGGCACGAAGTGAGGGAGGGATGTACTTAGCGGTCGCTTGCATTGTCGCTGTTTGTATATCTCCTGCATCTGTTTGTACCGGAGCAATATAGGGGTTCTCGCGCGCACTCTTCTTGGGCTGTGGTGTGAACTTCTCCTCGTCCTCTTCACTGAAACCTTCAAAGTCATCATCGGAAAGCTCGTCCTCGGAAAACGGGTTGTCGATATCGTCCATGTCTTCTTCATCCGACCCATCCTCACTCAAAACATCCGATACTTCATGTCCGTCGTTCAGCACTTCGTCAGTAAGGCCCCCAGCCTTCCTCCTCTTGTCTCTCAACCATTTCTCATCTTGAGGCGCCGCGCGCTTTCGTTTGACACCTTTACTCTCATCCTCACTGCCACTTCCACCTCCACCGAGCAGCCAATCGAGGTCGTCATCATCTTCAACGTCGGTAGACTGCTTGCTTTTCTTACTGCCTTTCTTTCCGAGCTTCCGCTCCAGCGATGCAATCGCATCGTCCTCGTCCACTAAGCCTGCTTTGGCAGCTTGTCGTGATACGGTGAAAGAACCTGTGCTACCCTCGCTTTCTCCGCCATTATCCTCATCAAGGGAAAATATTGGCGACGGTGACGCCTGGTGTTCGACTGGCTTTGCGGTGGCCTTCTTGAGGATAGACTTCACGGGCTTCTCTTTCAAAATCGGCGCTTTGAATGGCTTTGACGAGACCAAGTCTACATCTTCGTCGTCATCATCATCTTCATTCTCTTCGAGTTCGACTGCCTGCCGCCTGGCGTGTCCTAGCCGCTCTCCTCTTGCGGGAATCCTTGATCTCGTCGCCTTCTTCTGGTGTCGCTCCGCCCTCCTCCGATCTTTGCGCGATACATCACGACTATGTTTGTTGGTAGATCCACCGAATTGATCGAGGAGCACTTTCGGCAGCTTCGGTCCTCTAAAATCGTTGCGACTCATGGAAGCGATAGTTGATGGTCCTTCGGGATTCCTGCAGCCTCAAAATTCCATCCCACTTTTTGGCCCCCACTTTGAACCATGAATCGCACTAGATACATAGTACCTACTGAGACACCTCATTCCTTGCACCGGCCTGACTTCCAGCTTGTATCATTGATCAAGAGGTCGACATGGCGCAAGCGCATTCTAGCATCGATGACTTCTTCAGCCAGTTGGCGAGCCTCATCGAGAAGACACAACAACGAGGGCATGGCTCCGTCTTCCTGACCCAGAAGCGATGTACGTCTACCTGCAAGCATTTCTGTGCCAGTGAAGAGCCGCAACTGACTTGTGATAGTGACTTTTGAAACGTCCTCTGCAACACCAGTGAACGCCGCCCAAAAGGTCGCCGACGACCCGCTCTGGGACCTTCACCCGGAGAACCCACTCCCGCTCATCGTACGGGCAACGGATGGCAAGTCGCAGTCGAAGGATCGGAAGAAGAACAAGGAGAAAGTGAAGATCAGCACAATCGTGCAACCGAACAATATCGATGCCTTCTTCGCGCGGTATGCGGAGGTATGCAAGACGGGCATGCAGAGCCTGAAGAAGCGGGACCGAAGCAAGCGCAAGAAGGAAAAGAGTAAGAAGAAAGGGAAGAGCGGCGGTGCTACAGACGAGAAGAAGGCGTGAAAAGAGGCAATCAGATGTATGGTCTGGGAAGGCTAAACCGCGCGGTGTGCGCCATACAGCAGGAACGATTGTCTTGCTTTTGGCACTCTGAGGACAACAAACATCGGCAAACCCGTCACACTCTCCTCAATTCTACACATCGAACGCCATCATTCTACCATCGCCTTCTCAAGAGCACTCATTTTATCCCAAGCGTTGCATCAGGGCGCTCAACCACAGCACAACATCACTAGAATCCGCGCAATGTCGACCACGGCGACAATCACAAAAGTCACGCACGAGTTCCAACTCAACAACGGTCCTTCTCGACGTCCACACACGATCAGACTCAAGCACTCCGCTCCTCAGCCCAAGGACGTCGTTGTCCCTACAGAGCGCATCCGACATGATCGAATCACCTTTGTCGCCACGATCAAACGAGGCCCGGAAGATCGAGAGCCCAGCCTACGCATTACCATCATCCCATGCCGCAATGATCAGAGCTTTGGAGCCATTTTCGCAGATTACCGTGAGAAGGCGGGTCGAGGAGGCGATATACTCTCGTTCTGGCGTCATGAAGCTACCACCGCTCGCCGACAGCGCGTATGGCCGGCTCAGACACCTCATGAGCTCTTCGAGGTTGGACGTGGGAGTCGGGATGCCTCCGGGCCTCCCGGTCTTCGCGAGAAAGAGTCTTGGTGTTTGGAAGTGAGGGAGTGGGAACCAGCTGGGTTTAGGCTTGACGATGACAGACACTAGCAAGGGTCAACGGGCAAGGTATCGGTCTCGCCGGCACGACAGTGTCGCATCTCCTGCACGGATGTGTTCATTCCCAACCTGCATATTAAATGTCTACGGTCTCAAAGCTTAGGTCCGGCAGACACGCACCAGCCGAACATTCGGTGATTCGGTGCTACTGGGGGCGCTTCCCACTTTGTTCCAGGTATCGATTTGGATCGTTACTGTCTCAATGTACCCTTTCAGCAGGGAGATCACTTTCTGCGCAGAAGATTCCAGCAAAATTACACACGGACTTGTCGTACAACCACCACGGCGGCTGTAAGACAGTGTACGATATACGCCAATAGCACCTTTGAGACATTTCTATTTTCTGCCAGTCGAGCGATCTTGGGTGCACTGCAGACTACTGACGACTACACGGCTTACGTTGTCTCGCACTGTGTTCCAACACGCTCCAGCAGGGCTCTCCGCGAACTTGCGAACATGCCAAACGTCGGGTGCCTGGCGAGAGCCGTACATAACAGGTAGAGGTGAATGTTCACTATCATGTCCATCTCAGTCACACTCGTTCTCTCTGAAACAGTCAAGCACAGTGTCCGCGACATGAGCTTTGCTCCGTGCGCATTTCCATTGCTCACCTCATATATATCTTCTTTGCCCTTCCACTGATTCCCACCTTGCCAAAGCACCCACGTCCACAGCTGGCAGACTTGCGAGCATCAACATACGAAGCCATCTTCAGTACGTTGGGCGTACGGAAGATAGCATTGCCGCTCTGAAAAGACACCAACCTCGATATCACAACTTCCAGATTCGGAAATCGCAACGTCCAGGAGTACGTCTCGATAAGTTCCAATCGCGGTTCATCCGTCTACCTAGATCATTAGCAACACCAATCTCTTCCCCTCCCACTCGGCAGTCTCACCGCCAGAGAAAGTACGGATCAACAAGGCGCAGAGAAAGAAGGAAGTACCCAAAGCCCATCCATCTCCGCGTGTTGTCGCTGTCCACGGGTCTCTAGTCGGCTCAAACATCTAGCATCGGACTCTCTGGCCGAGCGATGACTCAATCCGCCTCCTCCAAAGCCAAAAACGACTTCTTCTCGAAGAAAGCACCTTGGAAGCCGGAGTGGTCGAACCCCGGCAGTAGCTGGAGGAGACTCGGGGACGAACAGCGTCGGATCAACCAGGAGAGGAGGGAGCAGCATCTGGGCTTGCTCGGAATCGCAAAGCAGGTGCAAGGAGTCCAGACCGCGAAGCCCAGTGAGGATGTAAGGCGCGATGAAATTCGCGGAAAGGCCAATGCGAAGTACGGCACTGATGATGCCGCGAGTGTCGCAAAGAAGCCCAGTATTGGAGTCCATGCTGCTTCTGGTCAGCAGCAGACTGCCACATGGCAGCAGACCCAAGGCCAAATCCTTGCTGCGGCTGGGAAAAGGTCTGGGGCCAATGAGATCGCAGCAACCGCCCCGAGCGCCCCAATGCAGGAGCTTGCTTTTCGAGACGCACATACACGCCCTGTCTTGAGCAGAGCGGATGCAACAACATCTGCGCAGACTGCCGCCGACCATTCGAGTGGCACGATCGCGAAGTACGCTATCGCGGTGTCGCTGGGCTCCTACGTAGCCACTGCGGCTCCTTTCAGCGCTCTCGAGCCTACTCATAACACGGACGGCGCTGTTGGTGAGCCGCACTGTAGAAAAGCCCCCACGGCGCAGATGACGCCGGATACGCCACATCAGAAGTCGGCGCTCGGTACTGCGTCATCGGCTCGCAATGTCTTGGAAAAAGCTAACGCGCGTGCCAATCCGTCAGCAACGACCCAAGGGCGCAAGCGTCCGCTTCTGGGCGAGAGCACATCAGATGAGCCGAGACCCACCGCGAAGCCTCTCGCTCGCCCAAGAACCGCCGCCGCCGCCACGAAAACCAAGAGGACCCCAACAAGCGCTCCAAAGCGCAAGCGCGCCACTCAAACCGAGGACAATGGACAGACTCCGCAGCCAGCGAAGAGAAGCCGCAAAACCGCCGCGCCGGTCGTCCAGTCCGCTCCTCCTAGCAAGAATCTCTCGGCTGGCGAGTCGGTGTGGAGCGCTGTAATCGCTATTAGAGGTACTGGCAATATGCCAATGGCTGGCCGGATGCGAATCCACTGGGGAGCAGCGGAGTGAGAGTCAGGGTCTCGCTGTATGGTCGTCTTTTTGAAGGGGAAGGTGACTGCTGGAGGGCTGAGCCCACCGCGGTGGATGATTGTAGCGTGGTGACAGTTTGTGCGCGTAGCTTAGACTTTTGAGATTTTTCTGTGATTTCATGTACGGCATGCGAAGAATGTGGGCATGGGATGCAGTATGAGGGATAACCTAGCCTGGCGTGGATCTCGTACTGTAGCGGAGCTTTAAGGAGGGCGCATATGGGGAATGTGCTCAGCAGGGAACGAGCGAGGGTAGAAAAGGTGTAGAGCAATATTCCTTAATGTGACGAATTCGAAAGAGCGTATACTCCACTATCTCCTGCCAAATCTTCCTCTGCCATTTGCTTTCGAATTCTTGTTCTTGATCTTGAGCTTCCGAAAGTTGGCATGAGCTTGCGCTGAGACTTTCTTCTTCGTCGTGCCCGGCTTCATTCGTGGGCCATCATCCGACTTTGCCTTGTCTTCAGGTTCTGCTGCTTTCTTCTTCTTCTTCGAAGCAGCTTTTGCTTCAGTAGCAGCAGCATCGTGGCCTTCATCACCGTCCTCGGATCCACCCCAATCACCATCGGACGCATCCGAATCTGCTTTCGCGCTTCTACTTTGGATTGACCAGGCGGGTTTGGTCACGACCTGCGATTCAGCAACGACATCATCTGCGCCGTCAACTCCTTCGCCATGCTCGATTGCATCCGCGGCCTTCTTTGGCTTGTGAAGGACAGGTCGCATGACTGTGCGCCGTGTCTGTCGTTTGAGTCCTTTCTTCTTCCACAGCTTCCTAGGCTTGCCACTGGCATCAAGGGCCTCCGCACCGCCCGTTGCATCGTCTTCGCTTTCTTCGGGCGCCTCGTCAGGTCCGAGTGGCATCTCAATTGCCTGACTGTCCTCTACAAGCACCTGTGGCTTCTCAGGCCTTGCAAATTCGCCACGCTCTTCCGCCTCGAGCTCGTTCATAATGTCCCACTCATCGTCCATGCGCTTTTCCTCCTCCTTACGCAGCCCTTGGATCATACTGCTTAAACTCCGGAAAAGGCCACGCTTCTTGAGTGGCGGTCCCATGCCACCAGCATTCGCATCGTCCTCCGCAACCGATGCTAACGGGAAGCTGCGTCGCAGAAACGATGGTGTAGCAAATAGCTTCTTGACCCTGCTCGGGGTCTGCACGTCATCTTCTCGTCTCCGCTTCACGGGCGTCCCCTCGAATGCTTCTAGATATCGTCGCTTGCCCGATGATTGCGGCGTCCGAGATAATGTAGGCTCTGACGAAGGTGGTGCTGCCGACTTGCTCGGCGTTCCGGCAATGGCGGGCATTTCGGCGATAGTGGGCAGCAATGTCGATCTCGAAGGTGTGGCACATGATACCATGTCGAATATCCCAAGGACTTGGCCATCCTTTTGTGGCGTCGGGCCGAGCGCGCAACGGATGAAGGCTGGTGTTGGCTCGAGTATTGGCTCCTCCTTCCCGACCTCCAGGGTCTCCACGCTCCTCGATTTCTGAGGGGTAGCGGAGATGGCGTTGCCGGAGCGCTCTCGCAAGGCCGTCCTCTTGTGAGCGCTGGCAGGCCGAAGTCGCGCTACCTTACGCGGCGTTTCGATCGCGTGAGGTCCGGCCGAGCTCCTTCGTAGCAAGTCGTATTCGCGGTATTTGGCGGATATCGACGCGTCGTTCTTGATGTCTACGCGTCCCGGTTTGCGACCTCCGTTGGCGGCAGCGAAGGATTTCTCCCATGACTTCAGTTCCTGCCGTAAGGACGTTGCATCTAATGCGATGTCCGGGTGCAACATTCTGTCGTCTTGGTCGGAAAGGGTGATAATAGTATGTAGTGTACTTGCACCCGACAGCTTTCGTCTCGAAAGGTCTATTGGGACGTGACGAAGGGGGCGGGGAACGCGCCCAACGCGTCCTACCGTGCCGTTCCGTCCGCGCCGTGCCGCGAGATTCAGATCGAAAACTCTCGGCTCCTTCTCTCTTCCTGGGGGATGGAAAAAGGCGGACAAAATTGCACTACGTACTGCGCAATTTTGTCCCCTTTATTTTGTCCAGAGGGAACTCTCCCACCTCACATCAACCGGCAGTGCTTCATCTATAGACTATACCAGTACCTTACCGTGATACTTCCGAAACGAGACAACCTCGTCTACTTGCCACAGTGCTGCTGCTGGTCACCCACGTAGACCACGCATACTTACTCGTAGGACGCCTCTGGACTCTTTGAATGGTGTGCGACGGTACCGTTCCGATCGCTGACCAACAACATCCATCCTGACCTCAATTGTCGAGGTGAAGTAGATATAAGAACCAGGTAATAAAGCCAGCCCCGCCGAAAAGTGACTCCCTCCTGTCTCAATCGGAAATCGTGTAAGTGCTTGCAAGCTTGGCAATGGCTGATCCATCACTGTGTACCTTTCCTTCTCCTCTCAAGGGCAATGAAGGCCTACAGTCATTGCCAGAGTGTGTTGGTTACCACACGGAACGCTCCTAGACCTTCACTTCAACCTGGCTATCTTCTGACGCCATGGCGTGGACGACAGCTAGAAGGTGGAGGAGGGTCCTGGGGCCAACTCAATCGCCACCGGTCTTCGGTCAGGCGTCCGACGAGTTCCCCTCACCAATCGACACCGGTCTTCGGTCAGGCGTCCGACGAGTTCCCCTCACCAATCGAAGAGGAGGCTACGACGTGCACATCTACTTTTTCCAAAATGAGCGAGTCTGGAGCGAATCTTGCGACGAAACTAAACCAACGAATTCGACGAGAATGTCGTACTTTAAGCCTGAACCAGCCAGTGCTAACAAACGTCGGTATCAAAGTTCCCAAACTGAGGATCTACCGTCTTTGGGATCGTCCGATAGGCCCGCACACGATGGCCATGTTCGAGGTAAATGTTTTACACCCAAGCAATCCGGCAGCTTCATCCCCTGATTGGTGATCAATCGTGGGCCCTTGAGCGCACTCGGTACATCCGAATGCGGGACATCACCTGCGGGATCACACGCAATTGGCGACTTGGTGAAAGCATGTGCCATGTAAGCCTTTGGGTGCTGCAACTGACGAAACCTCCCCAGGATGGACCAGCCGCTACCTATTCAGACTGGCATTCTTCGGGCTTTGAATGAGAAAGAGGCACAGAATAATGGGTCGTGGTTCGCCTTGAAGGCCTGAGGTCATGCAGGTAAAGATGGGAAATCAGGACACTGGCAGAGTGCCAGAGGATGCAGTGCAGGCGCTAGAACGCAATGATGGTTACGCTTGTTCGGCTTGCACGCTCAGTTTACTCATGGCCTCCTCCGTACTTTTGCCCACACTGACCTCGTTCGCCCCCTCACCCTCGACATGCCCATCTGGCTTCGCTTCCACTGGGGTACCGCTCTCGGCCGGTTTACTGCCGGGAAATCGCGTACCGAGATTTTTCACCTTTTTCTTCTTCTCCGGAGCTGGCGGAGGCGGGTAAGCCCTTTGCTCAATCTCCTGCCACTCCTTGTTCTCCTCGAAATTCTTCCGTATTGGCTCCAACAGTGTCAGTAGTGCCTCTGTGACCGCCGGCTTGAGTGCCTGAGGCTGTAGGGTGTCGGCCAGATAGTCCTTGCGCATCTCCGCGATATCACTGTAGACCAGCTCCTCGGCATCCCGTCTGGGCACAACGAATCTTGGTGTGCCGTTATTCTTTAGTGCCGAGGCGGGTAATAAAACGTACTCGACGAACGAGAGCACGCCATTGTTTTCTACCTGCTTGGGCGGACAGAACGCTTTCTTCAGCTTCTTCTTCACCACCTCTGGTCCGTCGATGAGATCGATCTTCGAGTCTGGGTCCGACGAGCTCATCTTGCCGCCTTCTTGCAAGCCTGGGATGAGCGGGTTCATGAGATGCGCACGCTTCTGAAACCCGATTCTCGGCAGCGCCTCGACGGCTAGGGTGAAGATCTTTCTTTGATCGACACCACCAAACTGTGCGTCAACCCCCAGGTACTCTTCGTCGAGCGCCTGCATGAGCGGGTAGATTTGCGAGGAAAGTGGTGGCGAGTCGACTTGTTTGACGACTTCCGAGCCGGCCTTGGAGGCGTCATGACCGGAGACCGATGTGCTGAGGCGGAGCAGGTCCATGAAATACTTTGCGCCGCTCTCGCCCGTCGTTTGGTATTCGCTTCCGGTGATGAACTCGAGTCTGCTGATGTCGACCCCTGATGCCTTGAGCGTCTCCGTGATCGCGAATCGGTAGTACTTCACTCTCTCCGCCACGAGCTCGATGGGTGCTTTGAGGTTGTCTAGGAAACCGTGGACGTCGGCCAGCAGGATCTTGACGTTGCAGCCCGCGGCCAAGAACTGAGCAATCTTGAGCATGGGGACGAAGTACCCGCAATGCGGCTTGCCTGTGGTCGCCGTCCCCCAGTAGATTCGCAACGGCCGTTCATTCTTGTTCAGAATGTCTTCTATGATCTCGGGGTTCAGCACCTCTTGTAAGTTGTCTTTGATCAGCTTGAACTTTTCTTGAGGGGTCGAGGCCAGTTGGGCGCCATTGGCCGCCATTCTGCGTGTCAGACGTGAGAGACTATACAGCAGACGACCAGTGTTCAAGATAAAGGGTTGCAGAATCTAGTCAGCTATAGACTCACGTGCAAAAGTGTGAGTCAAGTTTTGATCGATTGACGAGCCATGCCAAGCTTTGGAGCGCACGCCGGCCCGGAACAGCAACAGGCCTGCTTTGTCCGCAGCGGCACGGAACGGGTCGATGCCTATTCCAGGATCCACAGTCCTCTGGGTTTCGGCAGGCTTGTGGTTAGCGATCACGGTTGAGAAGGGGGCGCGATGGTAAGAGCGGCATACTGGAGAGACAATGAATGAAAGCAAGGTTGCTGCTACACCAGACAAGGATGGCAACGAGCCGGTGGAAGTAGATGAGGACGAAGGAGTTAAGAGCGAACCACGCCCAACCGGTATCACGAACGAGCAGTCGACAACCTTATCTGCGACACTACAGAGCTTCGCCGATGGAGCATTGCATTTCCTGTCCCACGCCAGCAATGAGACACTGGGAGCGTGCCTGGTAGGGATCAGTGCGACGACGTATCTTATCCTTGGACGGGTGGGACTGGTCATCATTGGAGTGGCAGGGGGTGTAGTCTTACATGCTACGTGGGAAGGTGTCAGACATGATGATCGCGACGAGGCCACGAAGGAAGCTGAGCAGCTGCGAAGGAGAGAAACAGGCGTTGAAGTTGCGAAGCGCGTACTGGACTGGAAGGCAAACAGGACGGAAGACGTGGAGCGGGCGAAAGATGTGAAGGTGTATGCTACCCAAGGTCTGGACTACTCGAGCTTCGGGGCAGAGACGGCGACGGCACTGGATACTTTCACGAACGCGATCATCAAAGACTATGTGCACTATTGGTACGACCCAACAATTCCGGGCGAGGAGTTCTTCCCGGCATCATGTAAACGTACTCTCACGGCCTTCTTACTTTCGCTGTCCGGTCATCTCCGGCGAAAGCGGCCAGCTGATGCCTTCCTGGACTTCGCCACCAACGCGAGCAGCATCATCATCGTCTTTTTGAACGAGCTGTCTGTGGCGCTGAGCGCGTCACCGAACGTTAATGCTCAGGATGCGGTGGCTTCATACTTACAACTCAAGCCGGACAGCAGTTTATCATACATGCTCAACGAGAAGTCCCAAAAGGCAAAGCTTGCCGATGCAGCCGAAGACATCATGCAAGCTTATCTAGACTCGAAAGCGTACAACTGCCCACCCGTCCGTGTGTTTCTCGAAGAGGTCTTGGCTCAGCTCGTCCTTGGATATACTGTGACATACTGTTCACAGCCCGACTTCATAAACGAATGGATCGTTTACGGTCTAGAGGAGAGCGAGACGGCGAAGGAGGTCATGGACATGGTGGGTGCAGGAGTCGAGGGTAGAGGCGATGTGGTCAGTAAGTCTGCTGAGCAGATTGCGGAGAAACAAAATGCGAAGCGCCGAAAAGAAGATGGGGCAGAGGTTGAAGAGGCCAAAAGACCCGAGTTTGGGCACACTCGGGAAAGGAGTAGAGCGGAAGACGCGATGGAGGAGGCAATGAAGGAAGCAAAGAGACTGACTCAACTAATGATGGAAGAAGATCAGCGGAAGACAAGAGAGGAACAAGAGGGACACGGTGCCGTGGGCAGTAGCGAAGACGTATCAGATATCGCCACGCAAGGTGCTCCCACTCCGACGTCGAGCCAGAGTGACACTGAACAATCCAACGGCGAGGCGTCAGCTTTGACGAGGGAGTCAACCGCGGGCGAGAGTCCCGTCACATCGGATGACGGCCCTTTCACGCCGAACACAAAGCAGCAATTCACAAATTTCGACCAGCTGGTACCTGCTACGCCCACTGACAGTCCAGAGAAGGCGCGACGGGAACAGGCGCAGCTCACTTTATACAATGCCAACATAAGCATCTTCGACGACAGTGTACCGGGTGAGCGCACTTCGAACAAGGCTAAACCTACGATCGATTATCTCGTTCAAGTCGAGCCATCATCGTCTGCTTTTCCAGGCTGGATGATAGCAAGGAAGTACGCCGATTTCGAAATGCTGCATGAAGTGCTACGTCGGATAAGTGTCGTCACTGGAGTCCCCGAGTTCACGCAAGCCCATACCGAGCTTCCTAGGTGGCGAACGAACACGAAAGCCAACCTAAGAAGCGAGCTAGAGCGCTACTTGACAGATGCAGTGCACTTCCAGTCTCTGGCGGAGAGCGAGGGAATGAAGCGGTTTCTCGAAAAGGACCAGGGTTTCACTACTCCAAGTGAGCGGGCGAAAGGCTTCGGTTGGCCAACCCCGGATGCTTTTGGCAAGTTTGGTGGCGACATGATGAACGTCTTGACCAAAGCACCAAAGCAAGTCGCAGGCGGCGGCAAAGCTGTCTTTGGTGGTGTCGCCGGGCTTGTAGGGGGTAAGAGGCCTGGGATGGCTTCGCATCAGTCACAAGCAAGCGTTAGCAGGACAAGCACCGGCACGATAGCTTCCAACCCTGCCGCGCGGCAGAGCCAGGAGAGCATGCATTCACTCGCGAAGCCGTCGATGGAGGCGCAACGAGATCCGGCTACGCCACCAAATGCAGCAGACCTCAAGCCACGGCCTAGCGTTTCATCTCGGCGAGCAAGCAGCGAGCTCACACGTTCCGTCGACTTTGTCCAGGAAGCTGCGGCGGCGGAAGCATCGCCAACAGCGAGTCAGACAAACATACCGAGTCTGGATGGTGGACCGGAAGCAGCCATCAACCTGCCACCTCCGCCCTCGGAGATTGCCGACGATTTCGGCACATCAGCACGTGTGATGAGGCAGAGTACTGATGCATCGCGTTCAGCAAGCTTCAACCCACGAGCCTCTGCGTTAGGCGAATCCGAAGCTGCTCCGCAAACGCCACCTCCACGGCCTCACAAACCTGTCACGCCGAAGCCTGATGCGAAGCCCAAGGGCCCACTGACCGAGCGGGAGACCTCAGTCGCGATAGAGCTCATGTTCGCCGTCATCACCGAGTTGTACACCCTGTCCTCGGCGTGGCAGATCCGCCGGACGCTGCTCGCGGCGGCCAAGAACTTCCTCCTCCGACCCGGCAATCCACAGTTGATCACCATCCGAGACATGCTTCAGCAATCACTGTTGGATCATCACCTGTCCGACGCGGGGATCGCGGCGCAAATCTACAAACTTCGCGAGAACGGCCTGCCGACGACGGAGGAGCTCGAGGCGTGGAAACGAGATTACCCCGAAAAGACGCCGGAGCAAAAGGAGGAGCTGCGGGTGAAAGCGCGGAAACTACTGGTCACGAAGGGCATGCCGCAAGCGCTTACGAGCGTCATGGGTGCCGCGGCGTCTGGAGAGGCTTTGGGGAAGGTGTTTGATTGTTTGCAGGTACCCGAGGTCGGACGAGGCCTGGTGTTTGGGTTGCTGTTGCAAGCGCTGAGGATCATCACGCACTGAGTACCACGCCTTGTCTTCCGCTTGAGAGAACAGCATGCAAAGATTGGTGCCTGCCTCTTGGAACAATGAGCACGCTCACTGGGTGTGCCTTGTCCCGCTGAGTGTCCGCCGATGTTGTTCGGTGGTCGTCTATTACCTGATGGTGAAGACGTCGGCTGCTTTGTCGACACTGGGCGCTCTGCTGTCCGCCCGGAACAAAGAAGACTCGTGTACGGAGGCAAGCCTGCGATATGAGCACGCTTTGGGATACAAAGAGAAATGGCGACTTTGAACAAAGAATATTGAGATTTACCAACACTTCGACCGCATCGTTTGTTCGAGTCTGCATTTTTCTTTTTCTTCTTCGTCGTCGCATCTCTCCAGATCTTTTGCTACAACACTGCTCCACGCTCCTTTTTGATCTGCAGGACTCTCGTCCATACCACGCTCTCTTACCATACACATAACTGCAAGCAGACAGTCCCACGACGACGAAGCCGGACTTCGTCAGTGCCATTCACTCTCCCACACAAGAAAGCAACAGCAGCAGCAACACCACCATGCCACGCCAACTCACCATCACCCCCACTCCCTACAAATCCTCCAAGCTCTCCGTACCCCCTTCACCCTTCTCCCCCAAACTCCCCCTTACCCCA
>Ga0268244_10000087_pt1 | contig 37229 bp, 42 predicted proteins | sample AgamicMgSfe_FD_200258 | JGI IMG/M metagenome (GOLD analysis project Ga0268244, IMG submission 200258) | Agave microbial communities from Guanajuato, Mexico - Mg.Sf.e (v2) (version 2) | ecosystem: Host-associated > Plants > Phyllosphere > Phylloplane/Leaf | place: Guanajuato, Mexico | collected... | reverse complement strand
GGGGAGGATTGAGGGGTGATTGTGGGGTTGATTGATGGGGTTGGTTTTGTTTCCTTTGGATGGTGTGGAAGGTGAGGATTGCGGGCTTAGCGTTGGCGTTTGGAGATGGCTTGGATGATGGGCTCTGGGCTGGGGGCCAGAGAGTGTACTTTACGAACAGGCTTCGATAGGCCCATTGGAAGGTCTAGACAGTCGTATTTGAACGGGATGGGAAGACTGCGGCTCGTGGCACAAAATTCACGGCGAAGTGGGTATGCGAGACGTCGTGAGCGTTCTGTATCATTGAAGGTCTAATTCTAATCGTTACCCTTCCCTCCCAGAAGGCATGCGACCGCTGATATCTACCTCGCCGCCTGATCCCTCAACACCTTAATCACCTCATCCACAGCATCCATATCCCCCGCCTCGACGCCCTTCCGCCTCCACAAGCTCTCGGGTAACGTTTGCTCCAACTCATCCATCGCCGGCTGAAAATTCCGTACCTCGCTACTCAACGCACTGATCGCCTTCTTCCTGACCGCCTGCTCCCGATCCTCCGTCGCCAACTTCACGAGCTGAGGGATCGCGCCCACCGCCAGCAACTTCTCCTGGCATTTGACGTTATTCTGCACAGCGGTCGAACAGCACCACGCAGCCATGCGCCGCATCTCCCCTTCCGCGTGCTCGAGCTGCCGCACGAGCGGCACCCAGAGCCCTAGACTCTCCATGTTGTTCGCGTTGTCGATCTGCTCGATCAGCTGCTCGAGGTTGTCCCAGGCGATCAGTTTGTTCTCGAGGTCGACGTGGTCGAGGGACGCCACGATGGCGGTCATGGCTTCGCGCATGCGATCGGCGTCCGAGGGCCCGCCGAGGAGCTCGGAGAGCATTTTGGGGGTCAGGCCGCGGTTGGGGTCGCGTGGTTGGTCGGTGGGGTGGGTGGAGGGGTCGTTGCGGGAAGTGTCGGAGTTTGTGATGCCCCATTGGAGGAGCTGGTTGAGGGATTCTTGGTTGGCCATGTTGGATGAGGATGTGCGGTGTTGGAGAGGTGGATCGCGGCAGATGTCGCGCCGAGGGGATTCGACCACGCTCGAGGAGTTGGCTCAAGTCGTGAGGGAAGATGTTTCCGGGGTGTCTCGTGCAGCTCAGTTTCGTGAATGCTTGGTTGTGGTGAAAGTAAGAGAGAGGCTCGTGAAGTGATGCGAAGGCCGCAAGTGGAGACGAAGGTAGTAAAAGACAAGAAGTGTGATTGACTTTGAGAGGATGACTTGACCTGGCTTGCTAGATGTACAACAAAGTCAGCGCAGGATGATGTCCAAACGAAAGGTCGTGAAGGCGCTAGCCCTTTCTAGATCCTTCTCGGCTTGCCTTCAGTTTTCAGTGAACACACGTGACCGGAGCTTGAGGAACATAAACCCGCTCATAGATGACGAGCGACAGACGATGAGACAACTCATGAGTCGGCCGCCTTTGTAGGCATTTCAGCATCTCTGAAGCGGCCATGGCGTCGAGATGTTGATGCAGTGGAAAAGTCGGGACAATTGCAGTGGTGATGATGGTGATAGCCCCACCAAACCCCGCGAAGCCCGTGCACGTCGTTTTTACACAAGGGTGAGATACAGTATGTATTCTTGAATCTTGAGGCTGGAGGGAGGCTGATGACGGTATGCGTTCTTGACCGTGAAGGGTGTCGAGCGGACGAGTCGTCAGCAGCAGAAACGTTGGTCCAGATTCTCGATGTAAGAAACGGCTGCCTGTTGTTGCGTTGCGTAAAATGCGAAGGCGATGTTGAGAGGCTTGGCACACCGAAACGCGCGTATACATGTAGACAAACGAAAACGAGCAGGAGAGGCGGCGAGCAAACAGATCAGGCAGAGAGAAGAGTCCATATAGATTCGATATCACCTCCAGCTTTCACCGATCACCTCTTCACCCGTGACACTGCGAAAGAAAAGGTCGCATTGATAATCGCACAAGACTGGGAATTATTTGCGGTGCTGGAAGTGGTATTCGAGACACCCCCCTAAAACGAGCGGCTTGGCCCGGACGCCGCTTACATATTCAGCCGTGCGCTTTCCTCTCACCGACCACTGCACACCGCACACTCCTCCGACTCCACCCCTTCCACCTCGCTGTACCTTGCTGCCACCACCTTATCCGAAGGCTCTCGTCTCATCCAAGACTACACTATCACCCCTTCTCACCACATCGCACCACACACACCGTCGCCATGGAGGGTAAGCAGCCATCCTCTGCCTGTGGAAACATTGCCCATCCCTGCACCCCCCACTCCCGCCATCCCCATCGCCATCGCCATCGCCATCGGACCACCACTTCCATCCCGACCTCATCGGATCACAGCGCTGACATGATGGGGATTCGCAGAAGAGGTTGCGGCTTTGGTCATTGACAATGGGTAAGATTGCGCCCGCCCACCGCCTCACACCGAACGAAACGTGGTTGCCTCACGACGTCATATCAAAACACTTTTCGCGACTCGAGAGCGTCCAGATGGAGCAATACGAGACGGTTTTGTGAGCACATCAGACTGACACCGATGGCAGCTCGGGTATGTGCAAGGCCGGTTTCGCCGGTGACGATGCGCCGAGAGCCGTCTTCCGTAAGTCATTCACCACATATCACCACCGGGCACCAGCAGGCGGGCAGCTCACAGTATCACAGCATCCATCGTCGGCCGACCGCGCCACCATGGGTATGTCGCCCCTCACCCATCCGGGCCCGCACGCCCCAACTAACGATGAGCGCAGCATCATGATCGGTATGGGCCAGAAGGACTCGTACGTGGGTGATGAGGCACAGAGCAAGCGTGGTATCCTCACGCTGCGATACCCGATCGAGCACGGTGTCGTCACCAACTGGGACGACATGGAGAAGATTTGGCACCACACCTTCTACAACGAGCTCCGTGTCGCCCCCGAGGAGCACCCCGTCCTGCTCACCGAGGCCCCCATCAACCCAAAGTCCAACCGTGAGAAGATGACGCAGATCGTCTTCGAGACGTTCAACGCGCCCGCCTTCTACGTCTCCATCCAGGCCGTCCTGTCCCTGTACGCCTCCGGTCGTACCACCGGTATCGTGCTCGACTCCGGTGACGGTGTCACCCACGTCGTCCCGATCTACGAGGGTTTCGCCCTCCCTCACGCCATCTCGCGTGTGGACATGGCTGGTCGTGACTTGACCGACTACCTCATGAAGATCCTCGCCGAGCGCGGCTACACCTTCTCCACCACGGCCGAGCGCGAGATTGTCCGTGACATCAAGGAGAAGCTGTGCTACGTCGCCTTGGACTTCGAGCAGGAGATCCAGACCGCCAGCCAGAGCTCCACCCTCGAGAAGTCGTACGAGCTTCCCGACGGCCAGGTCATCACCATCGGCAACGAGCGTTTCCGTGCCCCCGAGGCTCTCTTCCAGCCATCTGTCCTCGGTCTCGAATCCGGCGGTATCCACGTCACCACCTTCAACTCGATCATGAAGTGTGACGTCGACGTCCGCAAGGACCTCTACGGCAACATTGTCATGGTAAGTTGCAGTTGATTCGCCTCCACCTAGCATAACTTTCCGCTAACTCATCCTCCAGTCCGGTGGCACTACCATGTACCCCGGCATCTCCGACCGCATGCAGAAGGAAATCACCGCTCTCGCCCCGTCCAGCATGAAGGTCAAGATCATCGCTCCGCCGGAGCGCAAGTACTCGGTGTGGATCGGTGGTTCCATCCTCGCCTCCCTGTCGACCTTCCAGCAGATGTGGATCTCCAAGCAGGAGTACGACGAGAGCGGGCCATCCATCGTGCACAGGAAGTGCTTCTAAGCGCCTCTCGCTCGACGGGTTGTACAAGTGGCAGGATGCGTTTCGGAAAAAGCGATGAGTCGAGCAAGCAAGTATGCCTGGAACAAACAAGAAACAATGTTCGAGTGGTCTTGCGCGTGTGCGGGAAAAAGCAAAAGGGGCGGGTTTGGGCAAACCAAGCCAACATCAGCTGTTTGTTCTTTCAAGCGCTTGCGTCGGACGGGTTGGGTGGTCTAGGCAGCCGTGGGAGGAGGTTTTTTTTCTACATGCTTGACTACTTTGCTCTAGCATTCACCCCAGTTCCGCATACTCTAGACTAACCTCTTGCGTTTGGACTCGACTCGGCTTGATGTATACCGTTATGGAGAGATGTTTTTTTTTTGTTCAGAAAAGAAGTTGGTGTGATCTCGTCGTACGTGTGATGTATCCGTCCGTGCCTGGGTGTCTGTGCCCAGGGCTTGCTCCTACTTCTCGAATGATGAGCATTAAACATGATTGTCTGATCCCACAGAGGGAGTCCTCGGGACAACATGAACGTACACGTATATGCATGCATATTACGTGTAGTAAGTACCTCGCAGATTAGGTACATATGTACCTGTACAGTGTACACAACCTTGCGTCCTTCCTTCGTACACACATGCATGCAGACTCGCTGAGGCCTACGTCATGTACAAGCACTTCAACGCATTCAACAACATCAAACATTAGAAACAGATAAGTATCCTCGCTCCTCGACTACAATCTCTCCCCATCCACTGTCAATCCCCCAACTTCCACTCTGGCGGCGTCCAGCACCCACCGCCTAGCCCTCTCCGCCCGTACCCTCGCCACCATGTCCTCCGACACCAGCAAGCGCAACATCGTCATCATCGGCGGCGGCATCATCGGCTGCACCTCCGCCTACTACCTGACCCGGCACCCCTCCTACGACCCACGCCACCACCGCATCACGCTCCTCGAAGCCTCCCAAATCGCCGGCGGCGCTTCGGGGAAAGCGGGCGGTTTACTCGCCCTTTGGGCGTACCCGACTTGCATCGTGCCGTTGAGTTATGGCCTCCACCAGCAGCTCGCGGCCGAACATGGCGGGGAGGAGCGGTGGGGGTATCGGAAGGTGCATTGTGGGCAGGTGGATTGTGTGGGGAGGAAGGAGGCGCGGGGTCCCAAAGTGGGAGGGAAGGACGGGGAGATGGATGGGGAGAACGAGGTGGCGGGGAACGGGGAGAAGGGCGTGAGTTTGAAGAAGAGGGATGGTGCGGCGTTGGGGAAATTGAGGGCCGCCGGCGTCCCCGCCGAGTTGGATTGGGTCGCGCCCGAGTCCCTGCGCGTGTACGACGAAATGGGCGACCCGAGCACGACGGCGCAGGTGCATCCCTTCCAGTTCACGACGGCCCTGGCGGAGCTGGCGGCGGACAAGGGCGCGGAGGTGAAAGTGGGCGCCCGCGTGGTCGGGATCAACTACACTTCCGACGGCAAGGGGGTCGCGAGCGTGATGTACGAGGACAAGACGGACGGGAACAGACGCGAGACGATCCCCGCCACGGACGTCGTCATCGCCGCCGGGCCCTGGACCCCGACCGTTTACCCGTCCGCCCCCATCGCCGCCCTGCGCGCTCACTCCGTCACCATCCGGCCCAGCCGGCCTGTGAGCGCGTACGCCCTCTTCACGCAGATCAAACTGCCCGCGGGGTTCGGGCGGACGGACGAGAGTAATCGCGGTGCCAAAGGCGGGAAAGGTTTCAAAGGTAGTAGTAGTGGAAGGGAGGAAATCGTCACGCCGGAAATCTACGCCCGGCCTAAGAATGAAGTCTACGCTTGCGGCGAAGGGGATCGAACAGTCCCCTTACCCGTTTCCTCGGATCTGGTCGAGGTTGACGAGAGTCGGTGTCAGGACATCGTGGATTACGTCGCGGCGGTGTCGGATGAGTTGCGGGATGGTGAGGTGACGGCGCGGCAGGCGTGTTATTTGCCGAATGTCACTAGAGGCAGTGGGAATCCTTTGGTTGGGAGGACGGGGGTGAAGGGGTTGGTCATGGCGGCCGGGCATACTTGCTGGGGGATTCAGAATGGACCGGGCACGGGCAAGGTGGTGAGTGAGTTTGTGTTTGAGGGGGAGGCGAGGAGTGCGAGGGTGAAGGCGTTGGATCCGAGGGTGGTGTTGTGATGGTATTCTCTATAGATAAATTTCAAGATATGGCGGATTAGAATTGATCGATTGTGCAAATCCAGTCGTTTTTCATCCAAATATCGAGACTGGTGCGCCTGCAGGTGGTAGGACTGTTCGATAGCTGATGAGAGACCCATCACTGTCATGTTTGCAGTAGCCCTGACGTTCGGTACTACTGCCCAAGAACCGCCGCGGTCTGATCAACTGTCGCGTGCTCTTTGCTGGAGAATGTATAGTCCAGGAGGTGTCCTTCGTAGCCATGAACACAGTTCGGCCGTAGAGGATCGCCTCCCAAAACCATCATGCCTACCGAGTACTTTCAGCCCTGCAATAATACCGCAGCCAAAACGCTACGAGATCTTACCGCGTGGCTGCGTGTAGAGAAGTACTCCGGCATTCATGGGTCTCTAGTTGAAGGCAATTCGACGCTCCATAGGTCGTTATGTTCTTTCCTGATGGGCTTGGCAAGACTGGCCCACTGCCGCCGACGAAGTCCGAGCTTCGGCTTCAATCTCCTTCATCCTCTCCTCAGCCTGCCGAGCCGCCTTCCTCACCTCCTGGCTTCCACTCGAAGCAGTAGCAAAGTCACCGAACCGCCCTCTCCAAAGCGCCCACCGCTCCCGGCAGAAACCATGCTTACCTTCCCACAGCGGACCACCTCTGCCCGGCGCACCCAGCCTCTGTCCTTGAGGGTACTCGTTATTCCAGTGAAGAATCTGGGCACCCGCAATCTGGATCCAGGCTGCGGCGGCCGGCACGAAGAGGATCGTGTCCGGGCGCTGGGTGCCTGGGAATTCTAGAGCCGTGCGCATGGTCCAGAGGACGAAGGTTCGGAAGGACAAGGCCGGGATAGAGGTTGCTTCCATGCGGGCTAGGAATCTGCTGATGTTGAGGAAGTTTGTGGCGGCATGCTCGGAGTTCTCGGAGTTCTCGGAGTGCTTATCTGATGGTGTGTCCCGGGTAGGTGCTGCACAAGTTAGCGTGCCGCTTCCTTCGGTAGATATATGTACGATGTGGATTAGGAGCTCGCACCGTCCCATTGCTCCCTGGCGGTCCATCCGAGAGTGGGCATATCGGACCAGAGTCGTCCGTCGTGCAACATTATCGGCCTGCCTTGGTCGTCCTCGGGTGAAGGCAATTCCGATATGCAGACTAGCAGGTCTACCAGCTTCTGGTGATACTTGGGTGAGTTACGTGCGGCGTGGAATATAGCTTCCCATGTACTCCCCACGCCCTCTTCGCGGTCCGAGTACGACAGACTGATGGTGGCGAGTGCCTCTGCGGCTGCGTGTGGTGAGGAGGTTCCTGCGATCAATGCTTGCAAGACTTCTTCCCTGCCGCCCTCGTGACTTTTTGCAAGATTAAGAGGAGAGCTCATGATCAGAAGAATTGTAGTGATAGGTATGACGAGATCGGGCGAGTGTGAAAATAGGAGTGTAGGAATAGAAGTCTGTCGACAAGGCAGAAAGCTTTGGACGATTTCAAACTTGCACATCTGCCTTTCGTCCTACCTGTAGATCTGCTCCCAGACTGCTTCAAGTTCGTCAGACGTGTGAGCTCTGTCGACAGTCATTGCATCTCTGTGGACGTTAGTTGTCTGTATGGACGTGTGGTGAGCATGTGTGGTTGGTGTAGTGCGCACGTGTGGTTCCAGATATGGCAGTAGTGACTTGTGTCGAGTCCTTGCAGATGATCGACAGGGTGTTTGTTGATCACGAACCCTCGGGTGACGACAAAACACCGACCGCAAGCCTCCTTCTACCTCCCACAAACCCCTTTGGCAATCGACAACAACATTCCTCTTGGACAACATCGCAGATCATGGCCACAACACCCTGTCCATTCCTGGACCGCTTGCCGACCGAACTGCGCCTACACATCTACAGCTTCGCGCTCCACCACAGCCAGACCATCACCATCTCCACCACCGAACTCGTGGGTAAACTGCCCGACGTCGTCCACCGACTCTACGGCGGTGGACGAAAACCCTACCCATGCATACCATTGCGCCATGAGCCCGTCGTCGAGTCGCAATACAACGGGGCCTTACTGTCAAGCACGACCCCGGCCGTCACTCACATTGGCTCGTCAACAACATCATCATCCGCCGCCGAAGTACCGCAAGAGTCGCACGAGCATCTACACACCGCGCACGTCGCGCTGTTACTGGTGAACAAACAGATCAACGATGAACTCACGAGTCACTTCAACATCCCCCAAAACCGGAACACGAGTCTATTCATACAGTACCCGCACGGCCTGCACGTGTGCCGCACGCTGACACCGCACCTGCTACGGCAAGCAAGGAGCATCCATCTCGCCGGAACCTACCTCCCGACGGACTTCTCTCCGGCGCGAGCGGCGTGCCTGCACCAAAGCTTCGGCAAGCTCGCTCCGACCGAGATCAAATACAATGGCGACCGGCGACCGGACTCCATGTCGCAGCTGAGCGAACTGATCCGCACCCTCTTCGGCCCGACCCCGACGCACGACGTCGCCAAGTTCGAGATGCGGATCTATTACCCCGGCGACGACAGCTACAGTACGGTGTGGGGGGACGATTCGTCGCCGACGGTCGTGGCGTTGCGAAATATCTGCTGCGGGGAGATTGCGATTGAGGTGTGGAGGGGTCGGTATGGAACCGGGGTGTATTTGAGTGCGAAGCGTTGCGTTGAGCGGAAGAGGGTCGTCAGTACGGTTTGGAGGAGGTTGGAGGAGGGCATGAGCGGCGAGCCTGGATGTGGGAGTTGGGTGGTTGATCCGAAATGGCCGAGTTGGGAAGATTAGGAGATTACTGTTGGGTTAGGGAACAGATCTCGTGATCGGCCGGATGAGATTGAGTATGGAATGGATGAAAGGACTAGGTGTTCGACGATGTTATGAGTACGACGATGGCCACCTTGGATGCCAGAAGATCCGACATGTTCAATACCTGTACGAGCATTCACCAGATATACATGACGTTTGCTGTACAAAATCCGTCAGGCTTATACACCCAGCGTAGTCCGCAAACTCGAGGAGGCGGACTACGCCCTCTACCGCGAGTGGTTGTCGTCGAGCCGGATGCGCCGGTTAGCGCAAGCGAAGATCTCGTTACGGAGCTCGGCCGGGTTGTGAATGCGGTGGACGTAAGCTTGGAGCTGGACGAATATTCCATCATCCGACCGAGTACGCAGACCTGGCTGGAGAGCGGCGACTGCTCTTGAGCGTGATATCCTGCGAGCATGTCGTCCAAATGGCCTTTGATCGTGATGGGGCGGGCAGTCGTGTCTTCCGCTCAATGAGGCGGGGCAGACTTGCTCCCCAACCTACGAGATGCGCTGCTTCGCGCTTACTGGCCATCTTGCTTCGCGTTTCTCGGCAGTTTTGCTACTCAGCGAAACCAGTGATCTTGGAAACCCAAGATCACCGGTGCAATGATCAGCTTGTACAGAACGACGCCTAGGCGCTTTGGAAGAAGTGGACGACGACCACTCTCCCGCCCCAAAAGCTTATGATCGCTGTTGGATTCCTGGATTGTGACCCGGTCGTTGCTTCTGCAAGGGTCCGTTTAGTTCGATGAGCCACGTATCCTGATTCCTGCTAGCCGTTCGCACAGTGGTCAATAGAGGTTTAGAGCACTTTCAAGCCATTGAGGAACGGCACTCCGGTTCTGTGTTCATATCTGTGTCTTATCGGATGAATGACTGCCAGTCCGTCTGCGCGGTAGACAGCCACATCTGGCGGAAGTTCTCGACGGCGAGGAGAGGTGTTAGTGGCATAGCAGCAATCGTCGAAAACTGGTATAAGTACGTGCTCCCCGGCAAAGAGAGAGCGATTTGCTCATACGGTCGTGAGGCGCGGCTGCGGTACGTGTTCGGATGTGAGTCTGATCCTGTAGACGAGAGCGAGTGGCCACAGACAACCCATCAAGAACAGGTAGGTATACAGAACAACACAGGTTTACCTTGTCTTGTTTAGGAAGCTTCATCTCAAGCAAGCGACGTGTGTTTCCAAGCAAGGCATACTTCTCGATCAACCCTCTCCAGGCTCTGACCGCGCAGGCGCAGAACATCTGATGAAAGCGAGAATATTGCTGATGAGCAATAAGGAAGACCATCAAAACTGTGAAATGTGTCAGCGAGAGGGTCGTCGAGGAGAGACAGCAGGTGAGAGACGTACATTACGCCACCGAGGCCACCGAAGCAGACTCGCAGAGGTTTCTCGCCGCGCTGTGCAATGCAGGAGACGCCTCTGGGTGCACGCGATGCATGAGCCGCGGCACCGCAACAAGGTAAGTATGAAGAAGAAAGGGGAAGAAGAGAAGGGAGACATTGAAGGAAGAGGACGAGAATTTGTAGTCTTTCGCTTGACGCTAGTGCGCTTGGCGTTTTCCGTCACGTGTTGCCCCTGACAACCGTGAGTGTCGAAGAAAGACACAATCTACACTGCACCCGCTGATGAAGCGAAGTCGACCAAGACAGTCTCGTTGTCGGACAAGGCAACTCGAAGCTGGGTCCTACCTATACTTGCATGTTGAGCTGTACATTGGAGATAGAAAACAGTAATACAAATCTGCAACGTCGACTTTACCGCTGCAAACGCGATTGGTCAACCTTCTCCATCCAGTCCTCTGACAAGCAGATGACTTGATTTTGTTCCAGCCGAGCATCGCCCTCTGATCCGCGTGAAGACTATCATAATGCTGTCCCTACCGCTCGTGCCTCCTCAGCAGGAGCTTCTGCGCAGCACATTCCGCCCCTTACCCGACTTCGACCCGCCAGCAGGAAACAATCAAACCCTCCACCAACAAAATCGACAGCAACAGCAAAAGCGGGACGAGGAACGCAAAGCCCACAATGCACGCTCACCGTTGGCCCTGCTGGCCGCAGACGAAACAGCGATCGCGCAACGCAAAGCCGCAATTCGCAACTTCGGAGCTTACTGGATCCGACCGCCCGGCATCTCGAAGACTCTCCAGGCGATGAATGAAGAGGAAGCGGAAAGGGTAGAGCAAGAGGAGCTCGCGAGACAAGAGAGAGGGCTTCTGGACATGCAAGCACAGCAGCAGCTTGAAGAAGCTCGCGAACAGGCGGGAGAGACGGCGGCAGAGGCGGATGAAGCTGCCGGAGCAGGGCAGGAGAGAAACCTCGACGATGACATCCCAGAAGCCGCGGCTCCCGCGGAGATGAGCTTCAACGAGGACAGCATGATGGAGGGGAGCAGTCAGCTGGTGGAGCTTGTCGATGAAGAGGATGGCGAAGAATACGCCGAAATGGAGGAAGCGGAGCTCACGGGTGCGGCGAGGGACGAAGAGGAATTGGGCATCGAGCACGAACGGAATCTGGACGACTCGGTGCCGGAAGCCGGCAGCTACCAGCACACGGACACCGAACTCGAGGACAGTACGTCGGAGAGCGAGCTGCAAGACTCCTTCGTCGCTCAAAGCACGAGACGTTCTGCCCGAGCACTACCCACGCAGCCGTTACAAGCGCAGGCGCAGGGGGCTGAAGGCGGCAGCTTGCATGGAAGGCTGCGTGCTGCTGAATCTCTGCTGAGGAGTCCAGGGAATCTGAATTTGTCCAGTTCGTTGTTGGAAAGCTCCTTTGTCGGGAGCAGCCCGGTCATGCGGAGAAGGTCGGGTGGTCGAGGCAGAGGCGGACGTAGAAGAGGGAGGCATAGTTGAGGCTTATCGCAGGGTGTGTGTCACGTTGTGGCAAAGGGAAAGGTTAGCGATACCGACGATGCCTATTGCGGTATACTCAGCGGTGGGACGAGTATACTACGACGACACAGGAGCCAGAGCGCTACAGCCAAGCTGCCAACCGAGTGTCGACCTCACGGCGTGACCTTGGCCGCCTGGTTACCGGTATGGCGCTCGTACGCATATCTACATCGCCAGCGGGATTGTAGGCAATGGCGCTCCGCAGATTTACCATGGCCCATGCTACCATTTACCCCGACCGAGCAGGCCTGCGATGGCTTAGCAACCTGGAGTATTCTTCAGTGGCGACCGGCTTCACGGTGTTTGAAAGACTCATATGCTACGCTCGCTGCATGGGACGGTGTGAAGCGACTTGGAAAGCGGCGGCTGACGTGGAAGATCGGACGGTGAAGCGCCATCTATTTTACTCAGAAGGGTGGCGGACGTAAAAGAGCACGGCTTTGAACAGACAGATCTGAACTTGAAGCGACAGGCTTCGACAGCCGTGTTTTCCCGGGCCGCGAGGCTATCTACCTTCTTCTTTGTTATATAGAACCGAGCAACCGTCAACGCCCAGTAACGCCTCCCACTCATCCAGATCAGCCGTCACAGTAGTATCAAAGTGGTCAATCCTGTACCGCCCCGGCGGAAGTATCCCGTGTTGTCCAAGGTAGACATATTCCGGCTGGTCATCCAATTGGCTCCAAGGTGCCTTATCCTCGGTTCCACGGCGCCCTGGGATCGGAGAAATCGTCATACCATCTTCCAAACGGGCCACCACCAAAACCTCCTCCTCCACCACCAAAACCTCCTCTGCCTCCACCAAAACCTCCTCCTCCTCCCATCATCATCATATGAGGATCCATGGCGTGATGTCTCCTACGCGGCCGAAATCCGCACCGGCGCCGTCCGTGACGCATATACTCCTGCATTTCCAGACCATTCATCATCCCGGAATGGTAGGCCTGAAGGAGGCGCATGTCGTCCGGGTACGAGCCCCAGAAGTCCCACGGTCCGTCGTACATGTCGTACGATTCCCAAGGACCGCCTCCGCCTCCGCCACCGTAGATGGGCATCATGCCGTTGGACATGAACCGATGGGGGATGAGCTCGTTCATGGCGTGGTGCGAGAAGCTGTGATGTATCAGTGCATGGACTCCTTCAATAGACACCCGTCATCTTAACTAAGAGATTGCTAGAGGAAGTCTTCGAGCGTATGTGGCTTGTTTGTTCAGCCTTGATCTTCGAGTGCTACCGAGCAAAAACAGGGATGTCGATTTTCATCCTCGAGAGAATGAGAGGAAGAGGTTGGAGAGAGGGCAGCAGCTTTCCGAAGTACTTATCTCGTGGGCCCAGACGGCGTCGTGCGTCATGCACTGCCCCGTGCGACGGAATCGCAGCCATGAGCTGGTTTTCCCGTCCGCGTACACGACCGCAAGGCGACGGGACGTTCACCTGGCGGACCGTCTGCCCCGGGATGCGATGACTTGACGCTGAATGCGGCTTCCCGGCCTATCAGGAATTGTTTGCTGCGGCTTCGTTACCGTCGCACAGCGCTGCAACCAACCATTCTGCTTTGGTGGCGATGAGGAGGCCGTTGGCCACGACATCCGATACTTCCCCGCCAGTCCAAGATCGATACGCGCGGCTGTCAGCTCCCTCGTATGCGAATACTACTGGCTCACCAAGAACAGTTCGCGTGCCCAACCGCGCACGATGCGGTAATGTGTAGGACGCGGTGGAACTTTGGGCCCTCAGCTCAGGTTCCGGTGCCAGCCGTTCATCTTGCTCTCGTGCGACAAGCCGTAGGTTCTGCGGGGGCCGGCACAATCTCCGACGAACCGCGCCATCGTGATTCTTGAATCTTCATCGCCTCCAAGCGGACAGGCTTGGCCTCAGATGGTAATGCGTACCTTCGAGTTTCTCTCCCAAGAGCCGCCATGACATTCAGTGTGTGACCTATCCAAGCGGAGCCACCACGTAAGCTGCGGATGCATTTGACGATCAGACTCTTGTACCCTTCGCAGCGGACATGAGATGGCGCGGGCCCTACGGGCTGTAGAGGCACATCCTTTTTCCAACAGCAGTGTCAAGCAGTGGACATCCCTTCTCGCGCAAGATAGCCCATCCAGGTAGACCTGATGCCACTCTCGAGAATCGGCAAGGTTCAACCAATGCCAGAATGGTTCGACCAATGCCAGAATGACTTGAGCTGCTTTGTTCGGGTTAATTCATACTGTCGCATCCTCCGAAGTACCTTAAAACGCCGTGGTCGCGGCGGAAGCCCTGTGCATCAGCGCTTCACTGTCGACAAGCAGTGTCTGACAAATTCCAGCTATCTCTGGAGATCGCACATTTTTTTCAATGAGTCTCAACATCAGGCCGTTGCACAGCGTCTGGAAAGTGGGACATCTTGATCAGCGTACGAGCGTGCGTTCAAAGTGTAATGAGGTATCGAGTACATCGCGCTACATGCGCGAAAAGCTATGCTTGAGGTCGTCGGTCATCTGATGTTAGCAGTCCCTGACCGCTTCCCACATCGGTGACTGTGCCCTAGTTAGCAGGTTAACATGGGCACGGCTGCTGCGCACTGCATTTCGTCAAATACGCACCAGTTTGTAATGCTGAGCTTGGAAATCGTCAAGCACATAGAATGTGATGGAAGTGATGATGAGGCTCAATCCTCCATCTTATCGTCATCATCCACAAAGTCTCCATCGTCCTCCTCATCGTCGTCATCCTCAGGAAGGGCCTTCGCTGCTTGGGCGTAGTCGATGTTTTTGCCGCGCGTGCGTGAACCGACAATGTTGTCCATGTCGATCTCCTCCATGTTGTCCTCATCTGGCTCTTCAACCTCACCCTCGCCCTGATCGCAGGCGTTAGCTGAGGCTAGAGTGAGGACAGATTGGATGCAACTCACCTCTTCCTCGTCGTCATCATCCTCGTCGTCGTCGTCTACCGGGATCATCTCCTCGGCGATCTTGCCCTTGCCCTTGTCAAACTTCTCTGGCGATTCCATTGGTGTGTCGACGTTCTCGGTCTTTGGGTTGATATTCTCGTTCTTCGGCTGCTCGACGCCGTCTATGTTTTGGACCGAATCGCTCATCTTTGCGATGTTCTGTTGGCGAGGACAGGTTGACGGAATGGGCGTGTGTTGACCGGATCCGTGGTCAGAGGCGAGCGCGGTGTGCAAGTCGAGTGAAAGAGATGTTTATGTCAAAGTGAACTTCTACATAGCAAAGCGACCTTAGACGCCCGTAATAATTGGGCAAGAAACGCAGTCGCGGTGGTCTGTGCACCTAAATGGCGGCGCGTTCGCGGCGCGTCTTCCGAGGCTTCGAAAGGCAACCTGCACTTCATGACTTCCTCTCTGGTTTCCCAGCGGATTGAAAAGACAGCAAAACAGCAGAATGGCACCAAGACTGAGAGGGAGACCAGCTCGTGAGTTGATCGGCCAGTAAGATAGACATGTCATGAATTGTACTGACTACACTGCACTCCAGACGCGCCTGGCCCGACATTCCTGACATACACCCCCAACGGTCGCAAGCTGATCACCGTGGGAACAAACAGCGTCCTGCGAGTCTTTCAGCATGACTCAGACGACGAGCCCTTCAATATCGACGTGTCAAGCGACAATCACACAGCGGTAGCCGCGACCAACGACTTCTTCGTCGTTGGTGGTGAGGATGGCTTCGCCACCAAGTATTCGCTCATCAGCAACTCCATGGAGGAGGTGCTGGTGCGCAGCTCCCTTCCTGTGAGAGATATTGCAATCTCTCCAGATGGAGAATGGGTGGCAGTCGCGAGCGACGAGCTCGAGGTCAAGGTTGTTAACGCCAAGGATACGGCGCGCGTGATGTTCTTGAGAGAGCAGTCCCGCCCAGTCAAGCACGTTTCTTTTGATGTCAGCGGTACAATTGTTGCTGCATCATGCACAGACGGGATGGTGTACTTATACTCGTTGAGCATGGAACAGCCACAGCTCATCAAACGGATCGATGGCTTGATCAAGACACTGGAGACCGATGCCGAGGCAAGCGCGAAGGTTGCATGGCATCCGGATGGGAGAGCTTTTGGTGTCTCGACCACGACCAGAGGTATACATCCCCTTCGACTAGTAGATCTTGAGCGCTACGCCAGTCTCGACGGCATCGTCTGTGCAAGGCAAGCGGCAGAAGAGAAAGCTGACGATGTCCAGATTTCCAGGTCGTAGCGCGTAACGACTGGCAGAAGCAGAAGTTGTTCTCGGGAGGCCACCGAGCAGACATCTCCGCAGCAGACTGGTCCCCGAATGGTGCGCTACTGGCGACTGCCGGAGTGGATAACAGCCTGGTCCTTTGGGAGACGAAATCCCAGAAGATACTCAAATCATTTGACGATGTCCAGAACACGATCCTAGCCATTGATTGGCATCCCACGGAGAACGTGCTGTCTTACACCAACACTTACGGCGAGGTGTTCATACGCGAAGACTTCGTCCCCAGCGAGCACGCCAGGCATCTCAAAACCGCCTTGCAGCCTGCACCAATGAACAACGACCCACTCTCGGAAATCACAGGCAATGCTCGCAAGCCAGCTGCCAACAGCACCAAGCATCACCGCTCCCACGCAAACACCGAAGACGGGTATCTGGATGACCTCCTCGACCCAGATGCAATGTCCGACAATGGTGCTGGCTTTATCGAAGACGACGATGGGGCAGGATACGCGGAAGAGCCCAACCGCTTTGGCAAGCGCTCTGCAGCTACATCAAATGGTCCTCCACCAAAGCGGCAGGCGTCCCATGCGGTCTGGCAACCTCAGAGCTATGAAGCGTTTCAGCCGGGCAGTACACCTTGGAAGGGTAATCGCCGATATATGTGCTTGAGTTTGACAGGTTTTGTATGGACAATCGACCAAGAGACTCATCACACCGTCACCGTGGAATTCTACGATCGTCAAGAGCATCGTAATTTCCACTTCACTGACCCCTACAAGTACGACAAGGCCTGCTTGAACGGCAAAGGTACACTGTTCTCCTGTCGACCTTCCAGCCAAAGTGGGAATCGCGCATTGCTCCATTACCGGCCTCACGAGACCTGGACCACACGGACAGACTGGCGTACGCATCTACCCGCTGGCGAAGAGGTCACGTCCATGTCCCTCAGCGACTCATGCATCGTGGCTACCACAACAGCGGGCTACGTGCGGATTTACAGCTTGTTTGGCGTTCCACTCAAGGTGTACCGACAAAAGAGCACGCCCGCGGTCACATGTGCAAGCTTCCGTGACTATGTAATGACCATCGGCAACGGATCGGTCGGTGGGGACGGCACGACACGCCTTCTCTATACGATCGAGAACGTGAAGCGCGATGAGGTGTATCAAAGCGAGGATATTGTGGCTTTGACGGAAGGCGTCGGGCTCCGCAGCGTCTTCTTCACCGACAAAGGCGACCCTTGCATCTATGACACGGACGGTGTGCTACTCATCCTTTTGCATTGGCGCACACCAGGGCAAGCGAGATGGGTACCGCTCCTCGACACCAAGAACCTGGAGCGTCTGGCGAGCGGCAAGAAAGAGGAGAGCTACTGGCCAGTCGCAGTCGCAGACGACAAGTTCCATTGCTTCATTCTGAAAGGCGGCGAGGAGTACCCGTACTTCCCACAACCGATCCTCTCGCAATTCGACTTCCAAATCCCCGTCTCTACGTTCGACGAAGATGAAGACAAAGAAGTCAGGCATCAGAAAGGAATTGAGGAGCAATTCGTGCGGAATGCCTTGCAGCATAGTTTGCACCAGGACCTGGTTGACAACACCAACGCAACGCGCGCGCAGAAGGCTGAGGGGCCCGTCTTAGAACTCCAGCTGGACAAGTTGCTGCTACAACTTGTGGCCATTGAATGTCGGGAGGGTGAGGCGCATGGCATGAAGGCGCTAGAGATTGCGACGTTGATGCGTGATCGGACGGGGAAGATGTTGGAGGCCGCGGGCAAGATCGCGGCGCGGTTTCAGCGCGACGTCTTGGGCGAGAAGATTGCGCAGTTGGCGGAGAGGAGGCTGGTGGGGCTGGTGGATGAGGATGAAGGATGAGCGTTGCCGCTGTCTGTGCTGCTCGCGTCGTTCTTCCGAAGGCAGCAGCAAGAATGGGCCACGTGGAGGTCTGCGGCGAATGTCCCACCTTTTGCACCTGCAGGTTTTTGTTCCGCACGTGGGCCGGCGACACGGCCAGGGTCGGTATCGCAAACATCGGCTTCATCTGTTCCGTACTGTTGACGGCGCCTGACCGGATCGCCAACGCATGAGGGGTCATCATCAATCTCACACAAGTTTTGGGTGGCAGAATGCTGAACCCACTGTCGTGAAGTTCGAACACGTTGACTTCATTTACCTAGTAATCAATTAATCAGATGCTCAACCTTAGCGCACACAAGTAAATTCCATGCGAGACCTCGGTTGACGATTCATGCAATCATGCTGGGGAGCTGCGGCCCTGATCCCGGGTTCGGCGCAGGAATGAATTCAGACCGCGGCAAGAATCGCAATATAAGGTACTGTATACACCATCTGAGGCAGCACACCACACGCTATGCATAGCATAAACACTGTCGGCTCCCCCTGGCGTGTGCGCAACAGTCAGCCACCTCCCGCCCAGGCGACGACGGGAAAAAACTCCGCGAGCCTAATCAGACTCCATGTCATCAAAGCTCCACCCTAGATCCATACCCAGTTCTTCATGATCACCACCGAACGGTGTCACGAGCCATCAGACCCATAACAAGATGTTGATTGTTCGATGATCAGATCATGTGCGACTGATTAGTCTTGCGGTTTACAGGGGCTGACATACGCTAGTCCTCTTGTTCTCGTTTCATTAGATGGAAGATCAGTAGTAGGAGATGGAGTCGCGAAGACTCCAGGTGACAGATCAAGGGTTGCTCGGAATCCTGAATCTCAACGGTTCAACAAGATGGGGAGTGAGTCGAAGATGAATGATGAGTTCATGACTGAGTACAAGTGAGGCGGATCGGAAGCCCCTAGCCCGTCTATCTATATGGGGCTCGGGGTACCCGATGAGTTGCGCCTTATCCCTTGATTCGTGACGTGATGTTTCCCTCCTCGCCGTCCAATCAAAGCACCAAGCAAGCATCCACCTCTCGTAGGGCTGACACTACTGCACAGATATCTGGATGAAAGGGCAACGCCTGGGTACTGTCGACCTGCACTGGGCCGTTCTTGTATCATAAGGTTCATTACCTGCCGTCTCGTCCCTCCTGATGATCGAGGGATAGGTGGAAAATTCTAGCCGGGGCCGGGGTTCCACCGAGGAGAAGAAGAGGAAGAAGAACAAGCATGCTCGGCAGGCTTTCAAGCTGCTGTAGTGACTTGCAGAATCGCGACTCGCGAAGACGTAGTCTTGCCTGCAGCGTACTCAAACTGATACAAGCCATCCCGCGCGAGATCGATCGCAGCCAATGCGCCCTGTCTCGGTCGCCCGAGACGATCTTACAACGACTCACAACAGTCAGTCGTTAGAATGCAGGAGTCCTTCGCCGCAATCCAGGGCAGATGTTGACGATGTACTCGCCTAGTGTCTAGACTCGTTCATCATCACGGCTGACCCGCCTGCTTGAGCACCATCACGCAGCTATTTCGATAGGCGACCATCTGTTGCCCTGTGCGTCGCGGTTGATATTGGTCTTATAAGGTTCCCTCTCGAGCATTGACATGTCGTCAACCGCGGCCCTATACCGAGACCAGAGTCGTTCGCGAGCTATAGCTTCGATTGCCGATACTCAATCGATCAATCGCGTCTCCGCAAATCTTTGGAGGCGTCGATACGAACGACAGCAAGAAAGTTCGTCGTGAGTATCTTTCACTCATCCTCATCCTCGGACTCGCGACGCCCGTGGTGGTGGTCATGAACAACGCCTATGGCCCCATGGCGAACGTCAACTTCGCTGGGTTCGCAACGCCTGGCTTGCCGAATCAGGGTTACAAGCTTTGGTTGGCGCTGGTCATCATGATCGCCTGCTCTGGGCTCACGGTCGCTGGCCGGCTCGCGACGCGTATTTCGTCTAGACAAGTGGGTGCGGATGATGTTGCCATTGTAGCGGCGCTGGTATTGAGGAACCTGACCGCCGCCGGGAAGAAGAGCCACGGCTGACGTTTTGCCAGGTCTCTTGTATCATCCAAACAACCCTTTGGGCCTTGTCTGTCCGGACCGGATATGGCGCCGACTACCTGTTACTCAACGAATATCAGCGGCGTCAATTCAACATGTGGTGGTTCCTGGGCAGTATCTTCTACCCGCTCACCATCGCCCTGTTCAAGACATCGGTCATCTTGTTGAACAAGCGCATCTTCATCCAGCGCAGTTTTCAGACCGTATGTTGGATCACCTTGATGGTGAACGGCTGCTGGGCGCTGGGAAATATTCTTGGGTGGATCTTTCAATGCCTTCCGGTCCCCTCGATGTGGGGAGCAGCGAAAGCCGTGACGTGTTTCAACCAGGATGGTCTCTGGATTTCGATCGTTGTCTGGGACGTTACGATCGACGCGTGGATCTTGGCAATGTCGATACCGCTGGTATGGCAGCTGAATCTGAGGTTCAGAGAGAAGGTTATGCTCATGGGGGTCTTCTGTCTCGGCGCAATGTACGTGTACCGAGTTGGGACGATTCATCCTCCAGCTCCGTTGAGCGTTACGTGGGCTAATGCAGCGCAGAGTCATTGTTTTCAGTGTCATGAGCTGTTCAGCCGTCATGAAAGGCCTGGAGACTCAGAGCTCGGAAAAGAACAAAGGTCGGTCATACCTCGCGACCGGTGCCGCACTTCATCATTGGGGACTGACCCGCGACACAGTCACCTTCGCCCTCGCGAACTTGTTCCAAGTGCTCGAGTCAAACATGGGCATCATCGGCGCCTGCTTGCCCGTGATGCGACAGCCTCTCAAGCAGGCTTTTCCCCGCATGTTCGGCACGTCGAGGCGCACGAAGTCGTCCCGTCCCGACTTTTCCGACGACCGGTTCGTGGAGCAGTACATGCTGCAGTCCGTCTCGCATCGGCATAAATGCGGCGGTAGCGCCAGCTGGAACGACGTCTCCGGGCCTCACGGGTCCGGCGCGAGGAAGAGCGACGAGCTGGAGATCATTGACAAGGACGTGGACGCGGGCCAGAGGTATCACGCCGGCGGCTACGATGCGGACTCGGACTTACAATTGATCAGCGGCATTAGGAAAGATGTGGTGGTCTCCGTCAATCGAGTGTGAGAGGGAGGGGGAACGGGCGGGCACTTGGGAAATGCTACGATGTGAACTTGATGAAGTCAAGGGCTGAGGCGAGTGGATCGATACCTGTATGATCACGGACGGTACTCTCTTTTGTCGCGTTCTGGAGGCTTTCCTGTGCGTATATGACACTCACACATGCCCCGGGTCCTGCCTGGAGAGGTGTACTACGGCAGAGGACCCCCCTCGAGGCGACGTTTCCGTTCGGTGAGCGCTCCTTTGTCTCACTGTTCTCTTCCGATGTAAACGACAGCTTGTCGCTCACAACAGAGAAAGATAACCTACAATGAAGTCCACGAACAGGAGGCACCAAGACATCACTTGCGCAGCCGGAACAGGAAGTCAGGAATCGGGCACGTGGATTCCGCGACAAGCCCCTTTTCTCCATCTGCCGCCATGGGGAATAAACCGTTCTCGGCCCGCGGCCCGCGGCCCTCTCCTGCCGTTCTCTAATATAACTACATGCCACGATTTTTCCATCCACTCGTTATCCTCTTTCATGAATCCGTATTCATGACTGCAGCGGCGACAACCATCCGATCACTGTCGAACGGCAGATCGCATACGTACACGTACATGCTATGGCAGCTAACCGTTAACGCACACCTCCCCGTCATATCGCCCTGCGTTGCTCTCCAGATACACACTGGACTGAGCGGTAGAACTGCAGCATGTACATCCCAGATGCATGCAGAGCGCCGCACGCCGCGCCTACAGTATAGTGCTGTAGAATGCTGGCACCTTGCTTTCTAGCGTCCACGGTCACCTTCTTCTCTGCGCTTAGCACGCTGCACGCTGCACGCTTCCCCGTCCGGCCAGCTTCAAGTTAAGTCGTGGACGCTCGAACCGAGTGGGCCTGCTTCGGGAGAATACGGCTACTGTGCCACCACGTTGTTGCTATCCCAGGACCCACACTATCCTCACACCTCCATCCCGTGTCAGTCTCGACGTGACCCTTCTTTTCTCGACTTCGGTGTGCCACAGCACGCCTTATCATCTCCTCCGGCCGTCCTCACAGAGCGTTTACTGGCTCCTTTTATGGACATCATGCTGGTCAGCGCTTTGGTCTTCACCGCTTTGGCGGTCGCGACTCCATCGCCTTACATCCATCACGACCGGCGACAGGTGGTTAATTCCACGGCGGCCACTTTCACCGAAAACTCCATTGAGGTCGACTTGGGCTATAGCGTATACAAGGGATGGCACAATGATTCCGCCTCGCTCAACATCTTCCAAGGGTAGGCAGACCCTCTCCGATGTGCTTGGGCTGTGTGGCGGCTAGGAAAATCAGGCTGACAGCCTCCAGGATCCGCTATGCGCAATCCACAGGCGGGAAGAACAGATGGCAAGCTCCCCGGGCCCCGGAAACGAATCGCTCAGAGGTGATCGATGCCTCGAAGTACGGGGCGTCATGCCCGCAGGCCCCAGATGCATCGAGCACTTTCACTGCAGTGGACAACTCACGGAGCAGCGAGGACTGCTTGTTTCTCAACGTACGAAGACGGTTCGATCTCTAGTCGAACAATTCTGACGAGGCTCAGGTCTATGCGCCTACCAATGTGTCGGAAAGTGGCAACTCAACCTCCGAACCTGGACTGCCTGGTAAGCTTAACACCGTTATCGTTCATCATACCTTATCTGTACACTGATAATGCCTGATAACGTAAAGTTTGGGTCTGGTAGGCTTCACTTCTCGTCGTTAATGCTTTGATTGTACACTGAACAAGATCAAAGGATCCATGGTGGAGGCTACGCCCAAGGGAGTGGCAACTACGATCTGACTGCTCTCATCAACACAAACGGGAACAAATTCGTTGGCGTGGATATGAACTACCGAGTGAGTCACCCGATGCGGAACGAGCGACGGACGGAATGTAAGGCTGAGCAGACCATCTAGCTTGGTGCTTTTGGTTTCCTGTCCTCCGACGAGGTATACCGTAACGGGGTCGTCAACGCCGGCATACTGGACCAACAGATGGCTCTTCAGTGGATTCAAGAATATATCCACCTATTCGGCGGCGATAACAGGAGGGTTACCATCATGGGAGAGAGCGCTGGAGCCGGCAGTGTGATGCTGCACAAGTAGGTTCAGGTCGTTGTCGCCCAGTGCTATGGTGATAGGCTGACGAGGGTTGTCAGCATTGCGTACGGCGGCACGCTTGGAACATCGCTGTTCAGAAACTCGATCACGTCAAGCCCCTACCTTGCTTTCCAATACGACTACAGTATGTCGATTTCTCCCCGTCGTGATCCAATGGTATACTAATATGCGACAGAGGATTGGCAGCCGTCTCAATCGTACTACGCCCTTGCCACTGAGGCCGGATGCGACACCAAAAACGCGTACCTACACAACGGTTCGCAATCGATCTTTCAATGTCTGATGGACGTAGACTCTGCGTCGCTTATGGACGCCGCCGCTACCGTGTCCCAGAGCGGGACCTGGGGCACCTGGGCTTTCCTCCCGGTGACCGATGGCAAATTCATCCAGGAGCGTCCAAGCAAGCAGCTCGGCGAAGGCCGGGTCAACGGGCTAAACCATCTGGCCGGCCACAACGCGCTCGAAGGAGCAGCTTGGGTTCCACCAGGGAGTATCAGTACCGTCGACGATCTCGTAGCTTATCTACGCGTCATCTTCCCGAACTTCTCCAACAACGATATCGCAAAGGTGCTCTACTATTACCCGTCTAGCAACGCCACGGTCGACCCCAACGCTGCCTTGTGGGCAACCGAGGGCAGCTATGGTCCGACCACGGTCAACCAGAGCACGGCCGCGACAGGCCAACAGCAGCGTGCCATTGCCATCTACGGCGAAACCACCCTTATCTGCCCGTCCTATTGGCTCGCGGAGGCATTCAGCGACAACGGCTACGGTGGCAAGGCGTACAAGTACCAGTTCTCCATCCCCAACGCATACCACGGCGCCGATGGTGCTTTGTACTTCAGCTGGCCTGGCACTGGCAGCTACTACAACGGGAACGCCGTATGTTTATACACGTTTCCGACAGAAATATTTCTTGAACCTCCAGCTAATTTTCTCCGCCCTCAGGTCTACGCTTTCATGAGCATCCTCGGCAACTTCATCGTGAACGACGACCCCTCGATCTCCAGCGTCGTCGCCAACGGCGTCACGTCGGGCAACGCATCGTACAATCCCATCGAGGACTGGCCGCCCTACAGCATCTACAACCCCGCCATGTTGGACTTCAACAGCACCTGCCCCGAGACGGAGACCATCGCGGGCCTGCACTACTGCGACGGGCCCGATCTGACGTTGCAGCTCCGCTTCGCCGACGCGTATAACTGGGAGGGCGGACGGGGAGTCCGGTGTGACTTTTGGAAGTCGCTGGGCGAGAAGGTGCCTGAGTAGGGAGATTGCTGTAAGTGAATGTGCGTGGGTGTCACGTTTCTACTGCTTGGGTATAGCTAGACTTACTTAATCTATAAATGTACCGTGCCTGGCCTAGGTCTGGATGACTTGATCTTTATGTCCACGTGAGCTTCTAAACATGATCTCAACTTCACCGTGCCCGGGTTTAAACTTCACATGTGACATGTCACGTGCTGTCCTGGTCCGTGCGGTCCTGGTCCGTGCGTAACCCGCTGTCAGCTGCGCCTCGCCACTACATACCTTAGGTACTTACCACCACCCTTTTGACGTAGGTTCCTTCGCCTCGTGATAGCAAACGAGTTCGAAATTCGACTTCGGATTATATTCTCAATGCCGTGGTGACTACGCGTTCGGCCACGAGTGCCGTCGTTAGTCTTTCAGCCAGCGCATAACCATCCTTTAAGCACTCCGGACCCATTGCACCACCGATCGCACCGATCAGTGGCAGCAGCAATGTCCGGCTTCATCGACGTATTCAGGGTAACGTACAGTCCGCAAGTCAGGCGTCGCATCAAACACTCCGAACAAATAACCCTGACATCCACCTAGGTCCTATTCGTCCCCGCCCTTATCGCCGGCGGCCTCTACCTCTTCCTCGCGCACGCCATCATCCCCCTCATCCGCAAGCACCGCGATCGCTACAGGCAATACTTACCCCTGGACTCGCTGTCGGAACGCACGTCCTCCATCCGCGAACGAATGGGCCGGTCGATCACGTCGTTGGCGCTGCCGAGGTGGCGAAGAGACGAGGTGGTCATGAACGGGGACGGGGACGAGTTGGCTTTTGGCGAAGAGGAAGGGGAGAGTATGGTGGGGTTCGATGTTAATCGACGGGACAGGGGCTCCGTCAGAGGTGGGAATGTTGTTGTCTCGTCGGCTCAGGCGGAGATGGATAGTACGAGGAGGTTGAGTCGGGATTTGGAGGAGGGGTTTAAGGATGATAGTGAGGAGGAGAGTGGAGATGATCGGAGGAGACGGTGACGTTGTGGCTGAAGTTGGTGGGAATGGGCCAGGCGAAGTGCGTCCTGGATGTTCGCGGTCATCGGTCACTTGCGGTTTACCTGGCTGAGCCTGGCTGCGCCTGGCGCTCACCTCACGTGCTTCGAACGGGGGTAATCCCACCACCTGTCTTGGGGGCCTCCGTCAGAGCAACCAGCTCTTATCCAAGACGTTTCACCGGCCAAACTACCCGGCACCTGGTCGAATCGGACAAGGGACCAGAAATCAGGTGGCATACTTGACTACGAAGACATGATCACGAGGTTGCGATCAGAGTAAGTACTGTACAACCAATATGGAGTCAAGAAGTGCACTGACGGTAGACAGCATTGCACATCTCGTCACTACGCAGTCTCATTGCGTAATCCAACAGAGAGCAAGACTTGCACAAGGCGCGAACATAAGGAAGAGCTCGATCTGCAGTACGTGCGAGAGTTCGACATACATCGTCGTTTGGTGGAGAGAAGTGGCTGTGGCGTCCTCATTTCATTGCTGTGAGGGCTTCGTTCTTAGAGGCGATGACCAGCTGCTGAATGTCGGACATGCATCTTTATCGATAGAAGTCACGTATCCTGCGTTTGCCAGCTGTAAATATCAGGCCAAAGCGGCGTGATTGTCTGCTTGCACTTGTCGGCATTGCCTAATCATATTACCTTTCCGACAGTATCTAGGCTTACCTGATGACTCTCCTTACGCCACGCTTATCTCGACAAATCCCTCTCCTCGATATACCCTCAAAACAGCCAAACATACACAAAAAGCAGGAACACGAAAACGAAGAAGCCCAGCCAGATCTTCCAGCCCACGCCCGTCCGCTCCGCCATGCGCAACATCCTGTTCATCGTGCCTCGCAACCGATTCCTCGTACCTTCAAACCCGTCATTCATCTTCTCCGCGAAAGCCGTACTGTCACGAATCTCATCGCCTATCGCAAGCGTGATCTATCGAATGACCGTCAGCAAACCCTCGTGCCACCGAAGTGCTTTCAGGCTTTTCTTGACACGCACATCCTTCAGCATCCGGACTTTCTTCGTCATCTCCCCAACCTGATCCTCATTCTGACTCTCCAACTCGTCGATAACGGCATCGCTGTATTGACCCTTCCGGTTCGGCGTCGCAGGCCGGAAACCGCCGTCTCCGCTCAAGCTCCCACCCGCGTCCCCTCCATTCGCGCCCGGGTAGGCGCTGAACCCGGTGCCGGGCGGAGGTTGCGCGCTCAGGTTGTCATTCTGTGTCCCGAAAGCATATGGCGAACTGTTGTTCGCGTGGAAGGTGGAGAAGGCGTTCTTCGAGCTCGACCGTGGGCCGGGTGCGGCTGACGAGGGTCGTGAACGGGTCGTTTGAGCGTCGTAGTTTGAGAAGAGCGCGTTGCGCGAATCTCGCTCTCGTTGGAATCTGATCGAGTCGGAATCAGTGATTAGAACTGAGCGAGGTGCAGAAAACCCACCTCGAAGCCATCGGTGTCGTTCATCGAAGGCGACGTTTCGGGGAGAGGTGATGTGGGGTCGGGCATTGTTCGGGTAAATTGAGGGTTTACGGAAACGGGCAAGACAAAGTGCTCGTTGTTTGCTCGAAGACTTTAGACCGTAAGTATCTATACTGCCACATCAGGTGTCATTCTATCCAGACAACTACTGTGATCATCGACTCAACCTTCTCACACGGCCGGTTATGGCCATACCAGGCTGAGAACTCCGTTCATCTGACCTGTGGCTATTCGCAAATGAGGGGTTTGATATGGGAACGTCTTCCGCGATGCAGTAGCTAGATGGCGTGCTACGTTTCTCCAGCTCCCGGTCACTCGTCTTGTTCTAGAACTGTGCAGATATACCTTTGCGTCTCAGGCAAGCTTCAAGCACTGGAGGTAAGTCATTTCAAACGGAGTCCATCACATCAAATTGCCCTTCCACAACTACTGCTCCCAAAAGACATGGTCAAACCAGCTCGTGCCTCCACGGATCCAAGCGTCTATAATACCTACCACGTAACTTTCAAACAGGAAGGTCTACCTCGTAACCAAGCCGGATGGATCGAACGTGCGCGCCGCGTGGCAGATGTCTTTGCTGCGGATGCCGCCCAGCGTGACAATGAGAACAAATCGCCACGAGCGGAAGTCTCGCTCTTGAAATCCGCCGGTCTCCTCAAGGTCTTGGGTCCGACCAAGTATGGTGGAGGCGGCGAGAGTTGGGAGACTGGCTACAAAGTCATCCGTGAGGTCGCCAAAGGTGACGGTTCCCTGGGCATGCTGCTAGGCTATCACTTACTCTGGTCGACAACCGCGAACGTAGTCGGTAGCGTCGAGCAGCAGGACAGCGTACAGCAGGTCTTGGTCGAGAACAACTACTTCATCGGCGGTGCTGTCAATCCGAGGGACAGTGATCTGAAGATCACGAGCGATGGCGAATGGCTTGTCTTCAATGGCTTCAAGAATTTCAACACTGGTGGCGTCGTGTCTGATCTCACGGTCCTCGAGGGTGTGCTTGAAGGCACAGAAGATCACATCTTCACCTTCTCTAGAACAGACCAGCCAGGGATGCAGTTCAGTCATAATTGGGATTCTGTCGGGCTGCGCTTGACGGAAAGCGGCAGCGTCAAGATCGACAATATCAGAGTAAGATGCCCTCCTAGACACCAGGATGGACAATGTAATCCAACTAATATTATGAGCAAGGTACCATGGACTAACGCACTAGGATGGGACTCCTCTACGAAACGTCCGATCCCGGAAATCCTCAACATCCCATTCGCATCCATGCTACTGCCCACCATCCAACTGGTCTTCAGCAACTTCTACCTGGGCATCGCGCAAGGCGCTCTGGATGCAGCGGCGAAGTACACCGTCGACGGCACTCGAGCCTGGCCGTTCGGCGGCGACAACAAGGACAAAGCCACGGACGAATTCTATATCCTGGAACGCTACGGCTCGTACAGAGCGCACCTGAACGCCGCCGACGCCTTGTGTGACCGAGCGGGCGCTGAAGTGGCGAGAGTCCACGCCGAGGCCGGTTTGCTCGGATCGATGCCCATCGGCGCCGATTTTGGACTTACGAACGGACACAGCCCATCAAACCACGCATCCCCCAGCGCAAAGATCTCAGCCCAGCGTCGTGGCGAATTAGCAACGCTCGTGGCGTCGGCGAAAGTCGTCACCACCGACACAGGCCTGACCGTCACGAGCGGCATCTTCGAGATGCTCGGCGCGAGAGCGACGGGGAAGAAGTACGGGTTCGATCGCTTTTGGCGGGATGTCCGGACGCATTCGCTGCACGATCCCGTGGCGTACAAGTGTAGGGAGGTGGGGAGGTATCATGTGCTGGGGGAAATCCCGGAGCCGACGTGGTATACGTAGAGCGAAATCGCCGCTGAAAGTGGATGTCAGGAGATCGATCACGTGATTTTGTAATGCCTGTGACCTCTTTTCGCCCTCATCCTCTGAGCACCTGGTAATCGAGTCGGTCGACGATGTAGCTTCTGGTCAATTACCATTTCCGCCGTCACTACGAATACGAGAAGTGTTACATATACCGATCTAAGGAAACATTGTACGCACATTTTGGACCAAAGCATACCATACAATGAGGAAACCTCGATAAAATCCACGGTCTAAGGGAAGCATTCTCGAACCTCCTCACTGACGAGAGATCGAAGTGAAGCGAACGACGACTGATCCAACGTCATGCAATAAGTACATAGCATTCGCAGCAATAATGAATAATACCTTGTCAACCTCGAAGCAAACCCCCAACTCCAGCTAGCAACGAACAAACAGTAACAGCAGCAAGCATCTCTAACAAAAGCAGCGAATGAACAGACGCCACATGTCATTCCAGCTTTCTATCTATGCTTCGATCGACTTCGTAACAATCATTGGCATAACGAGCTTAAGAATTGCTTGTAGAAAAACTCCTCACCTCCCCTCATCATCGTTTGCAATAAGCGCGCGCAGTTTGCCCGGCCCAACTTGATGAATCGGACACGACCAACAAATGTGCCCGCCTCAAACATGCGCTCAGCACACGGGTCGAATGGCTGTGCTTCGTCTATCGTACCGCCTTCAGGAACGCTGTGCTCCGAACATGCAGAAGATGATTGAGGAGGGGGTATATCTGGACTGCTGTGGCAACGAGGGTATCGTGCGGAAGAAGAAAAACAATCATCAAGAAACAAAAACCCCGCGTCGTGGTCGGAAATCCAGCGCGGACTTTTTAGGCAGCGGCGGTGATGAGCTCGGTTGGGGCACCGTTGACCTTGTGCAGCAGCTCGTAGGGCGGGCGCTTGACGATGCCGCCGGTGACGGGAAGCTGGGTGCCCATGCCCGTCAAGTAGGAATCGACGTCGCGAGCAGCCATGCGACCTTCGTTGATGCCCCAGACGATGAGGGACTGGCCGCGACGGCAGTCGCCGGCGGCGAAGACACCGTCTACATTGGTGGCATACTTGCCCGGCGCCGTCTTGATGTTCTTGCGAGCGTCCTTCTCGATCTCGCCGCCCATGACTTTGTCCTCCGGGCCCAGGAAACCCATGGAGAGCATCACGAGGTCGGCTGGGAAGTACTCCTCGCTACCCTCCATCTGCTTCATGTCCCAACCGCCAGTGGCAGACTTGGTCCACTCGACACGGATGGTGTTGATGCCTTTGACGTTGCCATTTCCGTCGTCCACGAAGTCCTTGGACATGACACAGTACTCGCGGGGGTCGCGGCCCATGTGCGTTTTGACCTCCGAGTGACCGTAGTCGACACGGTAGATGCGGGGCCACTGTGGCCACGGGTTGTCGCGGGCACGCTCTGGCGGCGGCTGCGGCAGAAGCTCGAAGTTGACGACGGACTTGGCACCGTGACGGACGGACGTGCCGATGCAGTCGTTACCGGTGTCACCACCACCAATGACGACAACGTGCTTGTCCTTGGCGGAGATGTATGACCCGTCTTCGAGCTGCGAGTCGAGGAGCGACTTGGTGTTCTTGTGCAGGAACTCCATGGCGAAGTGAATACCGTTGAGGTTCCGGTTGGGGATCGGCAAGTCACGAGCGACGGTCGAGCCGGTCGCGATGACGACGGCGTCGTTGCTCTTCCTCAATGAGTCGAGGGTGTTGTCGCCCTCGCCCACAAACGTGCCGGGCTGGAACTTGATGCCCTCGGCGGCCATGAAGTCGACACGGCGCTGAACGACATTCTTGTCGAGCTTCATGTTCGGGATACCGTACATGAGCAGACCGCCGATACGGTCCGAGCGCTCATACACCGTGACGACGTGGCCAGCCTTGTTCAGCTGGTCGGCGCAAGCGAGACCGGCAGGGCCAGAGCCGATGACGGCGACGGTCTTGCCGCTGCGGTACTGCGGTGGCGATGGCACCATCCAGCCCATCTCGAAGCCACGGTCAATGATGGCGCACTCGATCGACTTGATGCCGACCGGCTCCTCGTTGATGCCCAAAACGCAAGCACCCTCACACGGAGCAGGGCAGACACGGCCAGTAAACTCCGGGAAGTTGTTGGTCATCAACAAGCGGTTGAGCGCGTCTCTCCACTGGTTTTGAAACACCAATTCATTCCATTTGGGGATGATATTACTGATCGGGCATCCAGTATCACTCTGACAGAACGGCACACCGCAGTCCATGCACCGAGCGGTCTGGTACTTGAGCTCATCCTCGTTGAGGCGGCTGGAAAGCTCCTGCCAGTCCCGCGTGCGGGTCTTGGCGCTGCGGTACTTCTCGGCGCGACGCTGGTACTTCATGAACCCCTTGGTCTTGTCCAGCACGAGCTGCGATCGCTTCTTCTCCGCCTTGCCGTCTTGAATGCTCTCCTCGATGTCGAGGAGCTCGCTCTTCTTGTGCTCTTTGGCTTCCTTGCCTTGTTGCTGGTTGATCGAGTCCTGGTGCAATTCACGGATGGGGTTGCCCGGGAGGATCGGCAGCGGGTATTCGTTCTTCTTGGCTTCGGCGGCCTTGGCCGCGTCCTCTGCCATGACCCTCTTGTAGTCGGTAGGAAGCACCTTGACGAATCGAGGAAGGGCTCGGCTAAAGTCCAACAAGATCCGCGCGGCAAGCTCTGAGCCGGTGTAGTGGTGGTGGTCCTCAATGAGACCGCGCAAGAAAGCAATCTCCTGCGGGTCTTCCAGACCGGAAAGCTCGACCATCTCTTGGTTGACCTTGCCCTCGAAGTCCTGGTGGATGTCCAAGACGTAGGCGATACCACCAGACATACCAGCCGCGAAGTTGCGTCCAGTGCTGCCGAGAATGACAACGCGGCCACCAGTCATGTACTCACATCCGTGGTCACCAACGCCCTCAACGACAGCAGTAACACCTGAGTTACGAACGGCGAAGCGCTCGGCAGCCACGCCACGAAAGAAGCAAGTACCGCTCGTCGCGCCGTACAAGCAGACATTGCCGATAATGACGTTCTCCTCGGCCTTGTAGACGGCGGAACGCGGCGGGTAGACAATGATACGGCCACCAGACATCATCTTGCCGACGTAGTCGTTGGAGTCACCCTCAAGCTCAAGCGTGATGCCCGGCGCAAGCATGGCGCCGAAAGACTGACCGGCGGAACCGCGAATGTTCGCGTGGATCGTATCTTGAGGCAGTCCCTTCTCACCGTAGCGCTTACTGACATGGTAGGACAAAGTGGCGCCGAGCGCGCGATCAGTGTTGACAATGTCGCACTCGATTCGGCACGGCAGACCCTTCTCCAGAGCCATCTCCGCCTCGGCGACCAGCTTGTTGTCGAGGCGAGTGTGGAGCTTGTGATCCTGCTTGCGGACATTGTACGTCGCGACTCCCGATCGAAGTGTGTGGGCAGGCGTCAGGATAAGGGACAGGTCGATGTTTTCGGTCTTGGCGCTCCTCAGATCCTCACGAACCTTCAACACCTCGGTATGACCGACCATCTCGTTGACGGTGCGGAAGCCCAATTTTGCCATAATGGCGCGTAATTCGTTCGAGACGTAGTAGAAGAAGTTAATGACGTGCTCTGCAGTGCCTTTAAACTTCTTGCGCAGCTCGGGATCCTGCGTAGCGATACCGACGGGGCAAGTGTTCTGTTTCAAAGACAAAAATTAGCCACGAGCTCACGTATGGGGAGATGGGGGTACGTGCGAGGTGACATTTACGCATGAAGATGCACCCCATGGTGATCAGAGGCGTAGTAGCGAACCCAAACTCTTCCGCCCCGAGCAAACAAGCGACCGCGATGTCCCGGCCCGTCCGAATCTGCCCGTCCGTCTGCACGACGACACGGCCACGGAGATCGTTCAGCACCAGCGTCTGGTGCGTCTCGGCGAGGCCCAATTCCCATGGAAGACCAGCATACTTGATGCCGGTCCAGCGCGAGGCGCCGGTGCCGCCGTCGTGGCCGGAAATGAGGATGTGATCCGCCTTGGCCTTGGCGACGCCCGAGGCGACGATGCCGACGCCCGTCTCCGACACGAGCTTGACGGAGATGCGGGCGCGGGGGTTGGAGCACTTGAGGTCGTAGATCAGCTGCTTCAGGTCTTCGATGGAGTAGATGTCGTGGTGCGGGGGTGGGGAGATCAGGCCGACGCCGGGCGTGGAGTGTCTCGTGCGAGCGATGGGCCCGGATACCTTGTGGCCGGGTAGCTCACCGCCCTCGCCGGGCTTGGCGCCTTGCGCCATCTTGATCTGGAGCTCGTCGGAGTCGGCGAGGTAGTTGCTGGTGACGCCGAAGCGGCCCGAAGCGATCTGCTTGATTGCCGAGCGCATGGAGTCGCCGTTCTCGAGCGGCAGACTGCGCTCAGGGTCCTCACCACCCTCGCCAGTGTTGGACTTGCCGCCGAGTCTGTTCATGGCGACGGCGAGCGTTGAGTGAGACTCCATGGAGATGGAGCCGTAGGACATAGCACCAGTACAGAACCGGCGAACGATCTCCGTCCATGGCTCCACCTGATCAATGGGGATGGGGTTGCAGGCTTCGAAATCGAAGTCAAGCAATCCTCGGAGTGTGCAGTTCTTGATCTGCTCGTACGCGGACTTGGAGTAGGCCTCGTAGGACTTGTCGTTCTTCGTGCGCACAGCGTCCTGGATATTAGCAATCGACACGGGGTCGTTGATGTGGGCCTCCCCTCCATCACGCCAGTGGTACTCGCCAGTCTCGGCCAGACCTGGGATTTCGAGAATGTTTCGCGTTGGGTAGCCCTGCTCGTGAATGGCAAAGGCGTCCTGAGCGATCAACTCAAACGTCATACCCCGGATGCGCGTCGCCGTGCCGGTGAAGCACCGGTCAACGACGGAGTCGTCAATGCCGAGCGCCTCGAAGATTTGCGCGCCCTTGTACGACCCGAGCGTGGAGATACCCATCTTACTCATGACTTTGAGTATGCCACCATCGCAAGAGTTCTTGTAGTTGGCAATCAGTTGCTCCTTGGGCAGCTTCTTGCGGATCAAGCCCTCTCGGTCTAGCTTCATGATGCACTCCATGGCGAGGTATGGGAAGATTGCATCAGCGCCATAACCCACGAGGACGCACATGTGGTGCACTTCACGTGCCTCGGCAGTCTCCACAACCAGCGCGGCTTGAGCACGCCATCTGTTCCTCACGAGATGATGGTGAATCATACCCGTGGCCAGTAGCGAGGAGACGGGGATACGCTCGGAGCACGTCTTGCGGTCAGACAGGACCAGAATCTTATCGCCTCGTTCGATCGCTTCAGTCGCGTCTTGGTTGATGCGATCAAGAGCATCCAGGTATCCTGGAATCCCCTCCGACTTGGCGAAGGTGGTGTCAATGACGGCGACAGTCCAGTCGCTGTGCAGCTCGTTGATTTTCATCAAAGCGTTGAATTCCTCAGCAGCGAGCATCGGTGACGGGAGGAATAGGCGATGGCACTGCTCCCTGTTCATCTCCAGCAAGTTGCCTTGCGGACCAACGTACGAGCCCAACGACATGACCACGGCCTCTCGGATAGGGTCGATGGGAGGGTTCGTGACTTGGGCGAAGAGCTGACGGAAGTATTCGTACAGCAAGCGTGGCTGCGATGCCAAGCAGGCGAGCGGTGCATCGTTGCCCATTGAGCCAAGAGCCTCCTTGGAATCAGAAGCCATGGGCGCGAGAAGGAGAGTGACTTGCTCGAGAGAGTAGCCGAACGCCTTCAGCCTCGGGTCTTCCTGGACCCGTGTGTCGGTGATGGGGTCGGAGAGGTCACCCTTCTCCGCAAGCTGCTGGTGAATCTTTGGTAGCACCAACAGCTGCGAGTCCATCCATCCTCTGAAGTCCTGTCGGCTCGCGACAGTCTGCTTGAGCTCGGCGTCGTCGATGATCCGACCGGCCTGAGTGTCAACCAACAACATACGTCCGGGTTGGAGTCTACCCTTCTGTACGACGGTGGTAGGATCAATGGCGATGGTGCCGACCTCTGATGCGCAAATGATGCGGTCATCGTCGAGAACGTAGTATCGGCACGGCCTGAGACCGTTGCGGTCCAAGTTGGCACCGCAGTATCGGCCATCAGAGAAGGTAAACAGTGCGGGGCCGTCCCAGGGCTCCATCATGCAGGCAGCCCATTCATAGAATGCCTGCTTAGCAGGATCGATGTCGGTATTGCCTTCCCAGGCCTCCGGGACCATGAGCATGACAGCCTCGGGAAGAGAGAGGACACCGTTGATGGTCAACAGCTCAAGCACGTTGTCAAAAGCTGCAGAGTCGGAGCCACCGTCTTCGATGATCGGGTAGAGCGACTCCAGGTCCTCTCCGAAGAACTCGGACTTGAGTACCCCCTCTCTTGCCCGCATCCAGTTCTTGTTCCCTCGAAGTGTGTTGATCTCTCCGTTGTGTGCCGCCCATCGAAGTGGCTGGGCTCGGTCCCACGATGGGAAGGTGTTGGTCGAGAAACGCGAGTGTACGAGCGCGAAGTGACCCTCGTAATCAATGTTGAGCAGGTCGTAGTAGTAGTCGTACACCTGGACGGGCGACAGCTGGCCCTTGTACACGATGTTCTTGTTGCTCAGCGAGCAGAGGTAGAACCAGTTGTGAAGGCCGATCGCGTGGGTGGCGCGCTTCCGCAGGACGTAGAGCTGACGCTCGAATGTCTGTTCGTTGTAGTGCTCCTCAAACGAAGCTTGTGGCTCGTTTCCATCGCCGTATGCCGAACGAAGGACGACGAAGGGCTGAAGAATGACCGGCTCACGCGACTTTGCCGCAGGGCCGAGGAGCGAGCTATCTTTGGGCACCTCACGCCACCCGAGCACCCGCAGGCCGAGCTCAGAGGCGATCTCTTCAAATTGGTCCAGCGTACCCTTGAGTGCCTCCTCCTCGGGCTTGAAGAAGAGGTTCCCAGCAGCGTACTTGCCGAGCGGCGGAAGCTTGATGCCTTGCTCTCGCTCGAAGTTCTTGACGAAGAATCGGTGAGGGATGGAGGTCATGACACCCGCGCCATCGCCATCTCGTGCGTCCGAACCCACGGCACCGCGGTGGGTCATGTTGCACAGTAAGTTGCGGGCATCCGTGACGATCTTGTGGCTCGCCTGACCCTTGATGTGGGCGGCGAAACCGACACCGCAAGCATCCTTCTCCAGCTCCGGGTCGTACAGACCCTGCTTCACGGGCAAGGCACCCGCCCACGACTTGTTGTTGTCCTTGGGGGCATCTTGATACTCGAAGACGCTGTACGGCTCTTCGACGATCTCGTCGACTTGGTCAATTTTGCGCTCTTCTACATGGTTGGCGAACGAGACCCGACCCATTCTTTCGGCTACAAGCCGACTTTGAGAAATGTGGCGTGACTGCTGGGTGTGGGCGATCGACCGCGTGTGAACCTATTAGGTTGAGGCTTTAGGCGAGCGTGCTGGACTGGCAGAGGAAAGGAGTCAGTTGAAGCAATGGAAGAAGAGAGCGTGTTGCAGTGGCAAAAATCGAGGTGTTGGCGGGGTGTTGCAGGCTGGAGCTGCAGATAGTCGAATGACAGTGTGTACGGTGTCTATGGAAAAGGCCTCGAGCCGCAGACTGCCTTTCGCCACCTTTTCGAACGTTGCAACGAGGAGATTGGCGTCGAGGAGGAAATATTGTTGTGGTTGTATAGGGGACGAAGTGCGAAGGTGGGAGAGAACAGGCAGCGGTGCGCGAGTCTTATCGATTCGGCTCGGCATGTGGCGTTCACTCGCACGTGGGTGGGGGGACGTTTTTTTTTTCTTCCTCTCACTCACTCACCTGCTGGAAAGTCGTGACAAGGAGCGACAGGCTTGGTGGAAATTCGGCTGTCGTCGACTCGGGAGTGTCGGCGCGAGAGAGGGAGTGATGTGTGTGGATCGTGTGCGAGCGGGTGTTGGAGCGGGTGAAGGAAGAGAGAAGAGAGCGAGGAAGAGGAAGAGGTGGAGGAGGTGAGGAGGAAGAGTGGGAGCTTTCTATGCCCAGCCCGCGCGCCGCAAGATGGTGGAGATGCACTTTAGCGCGTGGGCGGAGATGGCAAGATTGCCAGTCCACAACCACCGCCCGGTCTCGCCTGGATATATACATGTACATACCTACCTACATACAGTGCTTGTACGTTGCAGGACGACGCCTGGGGGAACATGCGGCTACATAGATGGGGTTCACGTACTCGGGTTCACCCAACAGCTACATCATGAGTGTCTCTGCCAACCGAGCTCTCGGATCTGCACCGATAAGGTAAGGTATGTACGGGTTCGCTGGCCGTTTGGCGTCGGCCGTACACCCTACATGTCACTCACATTGTGTGTACAGACAGATCCATGTGACTGCAGAGCTCCCCGACTCTGCATGCTGTCATTGTATATGCGGCATGCCACAGTGCAGTGGTAATCGCCTACTCCTCGTGGGTACATGCAAGCATGTACATATGTATGTACCTAGTACTTGTCGTCTCGTGCCTCATCAATCTCGGCAACGTACGACTGACACACACCGCCGCAGCCGCCGACACCATCATATTCATACAGTATTCATTCCCCCCTCCACCC
>Ga0268244_10000084_pt1 | contig 38061 bp, 42 predicted proteins | sample AgamicMgSfe_FD_200258 | JGI IMG/M metagenome (GOLD analysis project Ga0268244, IMG submission 200258) | Agave microbial communities from Guanajuato, Mexico - Mg.Sf.e (v2) (version 2) | ecosystem: Host-associated > Plants > Phyllosphere > Phylloplane/Leaf | place: Guanajuato, Mexico | collected... | reverse complement strand
CCTCCACCACCAAACCTCCTTCCCACCCCCCGACACCAGCATGCCCCCGATGCAGTCGTCGTACGCGCCGAACTACCACATGGCCCCGCAAAGCGACGGCGGTTTCGGCAGTCTGAACGACGCGCTGCGCTCGCCGTCAATCTACAACGGTAGCGGTTCTGCCGCGAACGGGCTCCCGACGCCCCGCGACATCATCGCGAAGAGGCGGGAGAGCGCGCGGATGCTTCTGAACCCGATGAACGGGGCCGGAGCGGCGGCGATGAAGAAGGCGAGTAAGTCGAGGTTGCGAGAGGAGGAAGGCGCAAGCTTTTGAGGGAGGCTGCTTGCCGGCTTATCCAGGGAAACCTTTCTGGTGGGTTTTGGCACCACTGTATGAGTTCCCGTGGCGCGAAGCGGTCTGGCACAAGTTTTGATCTTGATCATTCTTTCTTGTGAGAAGCTGGTTTTCCTTTCCTTTTCTTTCTGGGAGGGCGTTTTTCGGGGCCACAGACCCCCCTTTTTGTTCTTTTGGGGCACGAGGCATTACAATACCCCCTTTTTCTTATGATGGGATCGAAATTCATCTTGTCTTGCATGGAAATAGCGTTCTGAGCGATGCACGCCCAATCTACGATTTTCGTGGGTGGGGAGAACTTTTGGTATTGCACAGGAAAATACTTGCATGAGATGATTATTAGGATAGGGATGGTTTAGTGTATCAGAGACATCCACATCCGTTGTTGGCCGAGTGCATATCCCCGATGATGCTGCTGCTCTTCTTTTAGCAAGTCAAAGGCCGTTACGTTACGTGACTATGTACGCTACCGGAATGGATGAAGACCCGCGAATCGACATTATTATGGACGAAGCTCGGTGCTTTTCTCATCTCCCGTCAGCTAAAGAATCGAAGGCTTCGAATTCGGCCCCCCTTTCCCAAAATGCGTCTCCGGCCTCTCCAGCTCCTCCCCATCCAACACGACATCCACCTTCTCGTTGTAGAAACACACCAATCCGGCGATCGACCCGCACTCGAGCGTCGGCCGGGTGTAGAACCACACCACGTCCTCGTGCGTCCGGCCGTCGATCTCGACGGAGTAGTATTCCGCTTCGCCTTTGTAGGGACATTGCGTGCGGGTTGGGCTGCGGCGGAGAAGGGAGGGGTCGTGGATGGAGGTCAGGGGGAGGTAGTACCTGCAGGGGAGGCCGGTTTCGTAGAGGTGCGTGGAGGTTGGGGAGGAGGCGATGAGGTGGCCGGCGAGGGAGATTTGGATGGGGCGTTGGGAGTGGAGGCAGTCGATTCTTTTGAAAGGGTCTTTGGGGTGGACGTAGATGGGGGTATCCTCTTCCAACCTTTCCAATGTCAGTTTACCTCACTTTGGTCGAATTGGGAGGAAAGTAGATGTTACCATTGATCCATGGACGCAAAGTCAATTTTCACCAAACCTCGCAATGGCTCTGCCTTGCCGGTCAATTCATCGCTGAACGCCACGACGTTGTCGGTGGACTTGTCCCCGACTTGAATCGTCCATTGCGTGCCGATGGGTTTGCCGTCGTCGGTGCGAAACGTGTCGCCTTCGTGGATTCGGAGCTGCTTGCGGCTGCTGTCCAAGAGCTCGGTTTTCGGGAGGTACCATTGCGGGTAGAAAGGGTGTTCCCAGACGTAGCGGGCGTGCGTCGTGCGGGCGATGTAGACGCCGTTGAAGAGGAGTTGGATCAGCCGGGGCGATGGCAAGGTCTTGAACGGGCCTTCGGTGCCTAGTTTGATGGCGATCCTTCTGAGGCTGTGTTGGTATTTTGATCGTTAGCCTCGTGTTTTGTATGAAGGCAACGAGCGATCTTATTATACTCACTCCGCCATTGTGATGCACTAGTGGTCGGTAAGTGATTGGCAATGCCTGTATTCAAGAGCCAACGTTTTATCGGCGGGCGGTTGTGTAGTTCTGAATGTTGCTGACGTTGATGCTGTGGGGTACATGTGACCTCGAAAGTTGCTCGATTGAGCGTTGTGAAAGTGTTCTCAAGAGCTCGTAACTGGATGTGCGTCTTTTGCGGTGCTCCAAGGCTCTGGCAGAATTTCAGGAGACGGCGATGATCGGCACGCGTAGGAGCATGTTGGGGATGTAGACTATTGCGAAATTGTATGAAAGACTAGATACCACGGATCGCATAACCGCATTGTCGACGGCTATGTAGTTACTAAGGTAGTATGTAGCTACCTAGGTATGACGAAGGGCAGCTGTCTCAGAGAGCACCATCGTATGATCACTACCTTATCATAAGAGATATCGGGACAGACGACCGCCGCCAGGACACACTTGACGAAGTAAAGTAGGCAACTATCGCTGGCGTGGGTAGAGTTGTCACTCCCAATGTTTCCACATAAGCTCATGGGTGATCCGCCGATGGCGGCAATCGCTCAGTGGATAAATGAGTCGGTGGTCTTGCGTGTAATTCTTGTGTCGAGCGAGATTCGAGAGTTGTATATTACAGTCAAGTCAAATTTCCTCTATGATTCGGAGCTGGCCGGGAGTCTTGGGTCTTGTGCTACTGCTGGGTTTCGGGTGGACTGCCGAATCTGTAGAGACGGTTCGACAAGGTGCAGGTGGGCATCGATAGTAAGAGCACATATTGCGCACAGCGTAACGCTGCATAGGTTTGGCTGTGCGTTGCAGACTTTTTTCCCCCCTAGACGAACACTACTAACCCAACGGCAACCCTTCCCTGTCTTCATCAGTAACCAAGCTGTGATTCTCTTCTTGTTGTTCCATGTTGAGCAAGTGAGAAGTTGGTGATAGCCCGTAGGAGGTGGACAAATGAAGGTCAAACCACGATAACAACAAACAAGCGGGTGTGGTTACCGTGGTGTCCCCACGCCGCCACGGAGCGCAGGACCCTGACGGGAACGGGGACGGGAACGGAGACGGGCGCGGCTGGAAACACCAACAAGACGCTTCGACCACTTTTCCCCAAAGCAAGGAGCCTCCACAGGCTACAGCGCACCCACCACTCATTCACCCATTCTCCCTCCCTCTGATCACAAACGCGAGACTATCCCAGCTCCATGTCTCATCCCCCTCACCCATCCGCCGTCATATCAACAGACCCCCGATGAACCAGTCGGTGAAATGCCATCCAAGAGCGCTCCAGCCCTGAAAGACGTGCTGCTCTGGAGTCTCTTCCTGCCCATTGCCGCGGCCGCTCTGCAGCAGCAGCCTTACGCAGCATACCCTTCCAAGCCCACCAGCCCCGACAGCAAGCTGTCCGATGCAGCCGCGTCGGTCGAGCAGCGATGGCGGGCTGCCGCCGCCGACTCGCTGGACGCGCCCCTGAGCGGTCAGCGCGGCTACCGTGACACGCACGTCGACAACAAAGAGAGATCGAGACGGACTTCGCTCAACGAGCGCGCCATTGCGACTTTGTCTCCGGCCGAGAGGAATCCGGCCGTTCGAGCACATCCTGCCCTCAGGTCATCCAGCACCGCGAGTGCTGGCTTGGCTTCGCGACAACCGGCGCGGTCCTTGCAGGATTGGAAAGTCGAGGACATCATCCTCCTGGCGACTGTTGATGGGAAGATTCACGCGAGAGATAGGATGACGGGAGCGCCGAAATGGCAGCTCGAGGCGGACAGGCCGATGGTGGAGACGATTTTCCACCGACACGACGAGAGTCGAGATCGAGATAAACGGGGGTTGGAGTCCGACGACCCTCTGTGGATCGTGGAGCCGAGTCAGGATGGCAGCATCTACGTCTACGTGCCCGGCTCAGGGTACGGAATGCAAAGACTTGGGAAGACGGTCAGACAGTTGGAGGAGCTTTCGCCCTATGCCGGCGACGGCCAGCCCGCCGTCACCTACACGGCCGAGAAGAAGAATACCCTTTACACCGTCGATGCTGGGACTGGGAATATCCTGAAGATGTTCAGCTCTTCTGGGTCCATCAGCAATGAAGACCGGAGTTGCAGAAGGGTCAACCCACTTGAGTCGCTGGACGACGACGAGTGCGAGCCCATGGGTACCTTGACAATCGGCAGGACCGAATACACAATCGCTATTCAGGACAGAAATACTGCGGAGCCCATCAGCACCATCAAGTATTTCGAATGGGGCCCGAACAACCGTGATCAAGATCTTCGGAGTCAGTACACGATGACCATGGATCGGAAGTATGTCTATCCCAAGCACGACGGCACCATATTCAGCTTCGATCTTGGCCAGCCCAATGGCTATCGACCGATCCCGGCGAACAAGCCGAGCTATCGTGAGAAGTTCACATCGCCGGTCGTCAGGGTGTACGATGTCGTGAGGTCAGTAGACGAGGTATCGAGTGACGCATCTCTGGTCGTACTACCGCAGCCCATCGGACCCTCTTTGAATGACTTCGAGGGCCTAGAGGATGACCTCTTTGAGAGCGTGTTCGTGAACTGCACAGAGAACGGTACCTGGTATGCTCTCTCCGAGAGCAACTACCCAATGGTTACCGATGGTGCCAAGACCGCGGCGTGCTACAGCGACGACTTCTTCAGCGTACCCGCTCTACCCATGTCCAAAGCACACCGAGAGAGTTTCATGGGCCTACATCAGCTGTCTCCACACGGCCATCGGTCTTCCACACCCTTGATCGGCGCACCCGACTATCTCGGGATTGAAGCTCCACCAGAAGAGATCAATGAGACTAGAGATCTTATCTCACCAGCTCCGGCTTCTAGTTGGGACATTCCACCCCTCATGTCGTTGCTCGTCGTTGCTCTGATGGCCCTGGCTGGCGCTAGCGGTGTGTTCTATCAGCAGAAGAAGGGTACTTCGGTTCCACAGATTCTGCAGCCCACACTGCCGACCCCGATCACAGTCTCGGTACCTGATGTGCCGGTGAATGACGAAGAACAGCCAGGCACGCCGATGCTTCGGGAGGGTGAGCCTGCCAAGGAGACCATCTTCCCGCACGAGGGTGAAGACAATGAATCATCAGACGCATCGCCTGGCAATGGGGTTACTATTAACCATCTGGAAGAAGTCAAGACGGTGGAGTTCGAAGACGCAGACGAGGAAGTCAAAGGTACGTCAACAGGCGCCGTACTCCTGACCTTAGTCACGCTAACTTTAGGGATGACAGATGTCAACAAGCCGAAGGGCCACAAGCGAGGCAAGCGTGGAGGTCGGAAGCAAAAGGAGAAAGAGCAGGCGCAGGCCGAAGCCAAAGCGAAACGGAAGAACTCCCAAGTGCCGCAACCAGCAGAAGTTATCACGGTCGCCGCTTCTGAGAGCCCTCAGGTGTCAGGGCCTTTGCAGATCAACAGTCTGGTCATCCAAACCGACAAAGTCATAGGCCAAGGTAGCTGTGGGACGTCCGTCTTCGAAGGTTCGTTCGAGGGCCGAGACGTTGCTGTGAAGCGCATGCTATCGCAGTACTACGAGTTGGCATCGCAAGAGGTCTCTTTCTTGCAACAGAGCGACGACCATCCGAACGTGGTCCGCTATTTCTGCCAGCAAAAGGACGACCATTTCCTCTACATTGCCGTGGAACTCTGCCAGGCGAGTCTTTTCGAAGTCTGGGAGGCAGAAAAGGCCAGGACGGAAGAGCGACAGATGCAGTTGCGTTCACTCAAGTTGTCAATCCAGCGAGATACGCCGAGAGCGCTACAGCAGCTTGCAGCAGGCCTCTACCACTTACACAATTTGCGCATCATCCATCGCGACATCAAGCCGCAGAACATCCTCGTCGCGTTCCCCAAACGCAACCAGAACAGCGGTCCGCGTCTGGTCATCTCGGACTTTGGCCTTGGCAAGAACCTGCCAGAGAATGTGAGCACGCTGATCGACCCGACGGGCAACGCGGGCACGTCTGGGTGGAAGGCCCCCGAACTCATTTCACAGCCCAAAGAGACGGACAGCAAGCACAGCCACAGCAACCATACCGGCGGCAGCGAAAGCGCGAATGGCACCAATGGCACCAGCGGCGTCAAACGAGCCGCGGACATCTTCTCCCTTGGCTGCCTTTTCTTCTGGGTTCTCACGGACGGCATTCACCCGTATGAAGACGAGAACGGGTGGCAGCAGCTGCGCGAGCTCAACATCAAGCGCGATAACAAGAAAATGGGCGTGCTCGAACGCTGGTCGGACGCTTACGAGCCCATGCAGCTGATAAGTTCAATGCTGGAGCATCAGCCGGAGAACCGTCCCACGGCGCTGCAGGTCCTGAACCACCCGTTCTTTTGGCCGGCGGAGAAACGCTTGGCTTTCTTGTGCGATTGCAGCGATCACTTCGAGCGAGAGGCCCGCGGTGTGGTCGACGACGGGTACGAAGGCGACTCATACGACCTCCGTCTTCTCGAAGACCGTGCGGAAGAAGTCATCGGCGCCCCGTTCGAGCGCGCCGATTTCCTGAACAAGCTCGACCGGCACTTCGTCGACACGCTCGGCAAGCAGCGCAAGTACAGCGGGAACCGGCTATTGGATCTGTTGCGCGCGCTGAGGAACAAGAAGAACCATTACGAGGATATGCCGGAGGATGTGAAGAAACGGGTTGGGCCGCTGGCGGGTGGGTACCTCAATTACTGGTCGAACCGGTTCCCGAGGTTGTTGATGGCCTGTTATGAGGTTGTTCACGAGGCAGGGATTCAGTCGGGGGACCGGTTCAAGGGGTATTTCGCTCATTGAGGGAGAAGTTGGCGTTCTTGATTTCGATAGCGATTGTTTGCTGTTGGTACACAAATCGTTATCAATGTTGCTGCCGTGTGCGACTTTCTCTCTGAATGGATTCATCGTTGTGCTACGGTCTGTCATGAATGCGCCTCCAGCACTATGGTGTGTGGCGTACGTACATCACGTGCCAGTGGCGCATGCCCCGCAGCCGGAAAGACAAAGAGGTGTTAGCGTCAGGCTGACACCACATACGACTTCCGCTTGCCTCTTCACGTCATTTGTAACATTCGCCTGCGAACGCTCGATCCTACTTACCATCACCTCTGCCATCCGACCTACCTCCGACGCATCATCGAGATCACGGCAAGATGGCCGCCAACATTCGCTATCAGCCGGTAGCTCGCGATTCACTAGAGGAGCCAAACGCCTACTCTCAAGCGCCCCCTTCTTACCAAGCCGAGGCCGAGCCGGTACTTGGACAGTCGCGAAGCGAAGATGACAATATTCCCGATGACTTCAAGGTGCGCGGAATCAAACATCAGATTGAGAAAGGCGAAACACGATGGATGGCTGACATTCGAGGACATGTAGTACGGCAACAGCGTCGCCGAAGCCACCCTCCCGATCCGCATGCAGTTCATCCGCAAAGTCTACGCCATTCTGACCGTCCAGCTCCTCTTCACCACCGCCCTCTCCGCCGTCTCCTTCTGGAGCACGTCCTACAAGAACTGGATCCAGAGCAACCAGTGGATGATGTGGATCAGCCTGTTCGGCGCCATCGGCTTCATGCTCCTCACCTTCTGGAAGCGCAAGAGTTATCCCACCAACCTCGTCTTCTTGGCCGGCTTCACGGGACTGGAGGCATACAGCATCAGCGTCATCACGAGCTTCTACGAGAGTCGTATCGTCCTGCAGGCGCTCATCTTCACCCTCGGCATCTTCGTCGCGCTCACGATTTTCTCGTGTCAGTCCAAGTACGACTTCACGAGCTGGATCCCGTATCTCGGCACGGCTTTGTGGGTCCTCATCATCTTTGGGTTCATGGCTGCGTTCTTCCCGTCTTCGTCGGGAGTGGAGCTGGGTTACGGTATCGTGTCGGCGCTCATCTTCTCCGGGTACATTCTCGTGGACACGCAGCTCGTTATGAGGCACTACCATGTTGAAGAGGAGATCGCGGCTGCCATCAGCCTTTACCTGGACGTGATCAATCTTTTCCTAAGTATTCTCAGGATCTTGAACAGCTCGCAGAATAACTAGCGGCCGTTTTGTACTCCTTTCCAGCAAGTTGACCTACGTGGCTACAGAATGATGGGACGGATTCTTAAGGGGCGTTCTTGGTTCAGTTGAGCTTCCGCAAAGCGTGCTTTCATCGTCGTGTCAAGACTTATGTACACGGTTTAGAATACAAACGTCTTGTCCACGTCCCTGGCTTCAGACATTACACTTTCCTTTTTCACAGTCACTTGACACTTGACCGTGCCTCCACCACGGCCTTCACTCTCTTCTCAAACGCCTCAATCATCTTCTCCGCCACCTTCGGCGCCGCCGCCGAACTCAACGCCGCATACACCGGATTGGCGAACTGGAACTCAATATCCAGATTGACCTCCGTCTTCTCCTGACTCGGCACGGGACTCGTCTCATCGTGATTCTTGTGCGTCGTTTCCGGGTGTGTGGCCGACGCAGGAGGAGGCTTGTAAGGATACGAGTGCAGCCGCCAACGCGTCAGCAGATGCGAAAGCACCGTCGCGTTCCGACTCGGGTCCTGCTCCGCCGCCGGTCGCACATTGTGGTGCTCGATCTCGCCCGCGCCGAGACTGGTGTTCGTCTGGCCGGACACGGCTTCCACGACGCTTTCCGGCACGCAGTAGACGCGGCTCGTGAAGGTCTCGCTCACGTCGTCGTTGAAGCCGATCACCAGCTGCGCTTCTTCCGGGTACGATTTGCCGTCGGCCGTGGCTGAGTTGGAGTGCTTGGTCACGACGGAGCTGCGGCAGTAAGGGAGGAAGGTGCTGTAGGAGTCGACGTCGGAGATGATGGAGTAGATAATCTGGCGAGGGTATGGGAGGGTGCGGTGCGCGGTTAGGGTTTGAGGGCCGCTGAAGGGGTTGGTGAGGAAGGTTCGGCGGTGGTTGGAGGGTTGGACAGCGAGACGTGCTGCTGCTGCTCGGTATGAGAGGAGAGGGGCGTGGGTCGAGGTGTGGTGGAAGAGGGAGGTCGAGATGGGACGGACGGATTGCATCGTGGATGTTTATTGAAGCAATTGGTGCGTGATCCGGGTGGAGAGAAGATCGGAGGTGTCACCTGTTGGTTGGGTCTTGAGTGTATATAGCGACACACCTTGATTTGTAGGCTTCTCGAGGCATATGGTTCTAATTACTATGGCATCATTGACACCATAGATCTACTTCTTAGTGTGTTAGCGTATCGTCGGCAGCTCGGTATTTGAATCTCAAGAGTCAAGATCCGTAAACTCAATGCGGAGATCGGCAGGAACGTTGATCGAAGGCGAATTTCTCCGCAATCACCACTCGACAATCTCTGCATCAAGACCTAAGAAACATGGCAACTGAAGACGGCGAGGCGGCACTGCCAGTGCGGCAAAGGCAACCTCGTCAGCAGCTCACAAAGGGCATGGAACACATGCGGTCGTACGTGACCGTATCAGAGACGCCGTCTGCGACCCCACCGTCCGCCGGCGAGGACGCATACGGCGTGCCGGCCACTTACGAACCCTTACGCAAACCGACGACCGGATCCCAGGACAATCCGGAGAAACGCAGCGACCCTTTTCAATTCGGTACCCGCTATCTGGAAGAAGGCGACGACATCTTCGCCCATAACGCCTGGGACCACGTCGAAGTCGACCCCCAGTACAGCGAGTTCATCGAGCAGCAGACGACCTTCCAGCGCGAGAACCAGGTCACAGACTTCAACAAGAAGCGCTTCAACGACCAGCCGGAGAAGTGGTGGGACAAATTCTACGGCAACAACCAAGCCAACTTCTTCAAGGACCGCAAGTGGCTGGTGCAGGAATTCCCTGTCCTCGGCCAAGTGACCAAGGCCGACTATGGTTCCGTGACCGTGCTCGAGGTCGGTGCCGGTGCGGGCAACACCGCTTTCCCCGTCCTGGCATCGAACCGTAACCCGCAATTGAGACTGCACGCGTGCGACTACAGCGCGAAAGCTATCGACATCATTCGCTCCCAGACCGCGTACACCGAGCAAGAGACGCCCATCCTGCAAGCCGACGTCTGGGATGCCGCGGGCGAGGCCCTACCTCCGGGCCTCGAACCAGGCACGGTGGACATCGTAATCATGATCTTCATCTTCTCCGCGCTCGCCCCGGACCAGTGGTCTCGCGCGGTGCGCAACACCTTCACCCTGCTCAAACCCGGCGGTGAGGTGTTGTTCCGTGACTACGGGCGTGGCGACCTCGCCCAGGTCAGGTTCAAAAAGGGGAGGTATCTGGGGGAGAACTTCTACGTGCGCGGAGACGGTACGAGGGTCTACTTCTTCGATACGTCTGAATTGCGGTCCATCTGGTCTGGCTCAACGCCAGTCGGTGGTGACGATGGTGACGGTGCGGGAGCTTTGTTTGATATCGTTGACCTGGCCGTCGATAGGCGCATGCTCGTCAATCGCCAGCGCAAGCTCAAAATGTACCGCTGTTGGATGCAAGGGCGTTTCAGGAAAAGCGTGTCGGTCTCGGAGACATCGAAAAGCGAAGCAGCGGTTGAGGTCGACAGTGCGGTCGCTGAGTGAGACGATGGTGGCGGAAGAACGGACCGGCCACCAAGTGGCAGATGACATTACCAGGACAGACGACGCGACTTCCATCAAGTCGAGAACCGAGACCACATACCAGCAGGGAAGCCCAATAAGCTGCAGATCACTACTATCTCACGATAAATCTACGCGTCAACTGCAAGCTGCCGCAAGAGGTAGTCCGTATCTCACAGCGATAAGACTTGATCGAGGACAGGCCTCGGGTTGGGTCGAAGATCGAAAAGTTGAAGTGGAATACGTAAGGATCAACTTGGGATGACTCTCAAACAGAGACTATGCCTTGATAAGCGCCTCATTGGGAACCGAAAACACGACGCAGCGTCCTGGTCTTGCAACACAGATCATTCCACCACATGGTAGAGACCAGGGTTCCATGATGTGAAACCCAAACTGAGGTAATCGAAGTCCTCCCACAAGATGTTATTACATCAAATGTCAGATCACAAACGAAAGCAGTCCCGGCACGTCACCAATTCATCATCGTAGGAGCTGCGGAGGGGGTTGTTCAACCGCGCTGGGGTGAAGTTCGGGCGACTGAAGCATAGTCAGCATGCCGGAGATTACGCGAAACGAGGGTGGCAGGCCATCTACCATTGACGACCGCATACAGGGCACGGACGATGCCGTTGACCCGCTCAGCGTCTGCCGCTGTGCTCTTCGGACTCCTCGCGGACAAGGCCGCCGCGTAAGTATGATACGTCCGGTACAGCTGACCGAGTCGCTGTGCTTCGCCGCGTAGGAGTGAGCCGCCGAGCTCTTGCAGGTGTTGAATAAGCACGAGCGCTTCGTTTCGGGGAGAAGTCAGACTCGCGAGCAGTCTTCGCTCGGACTGAAGCCTTTTCCGGCATATTGAGGGTTCGCGGAGTTTGCGTACTGGTCACTGTCGTCCGAAAGGTAGACGAAGATTTCCACCATGAGGGTGACGAAGAGCTGCTGACGCCGACGCTCCATGTCCGGAAAGTGGTCCCGTCGGATCTCGGCGATGCGCTCGTACAGCTGGAGACACCGTTGAATGACTTCGACAACGCCGGAACCGTGCGACCGGTGGCTACGGTTGCGCTGGAGCTCGGCGCGAATGTTGGTGAAGCGCGTGCGCAGGTTGGTCACCAGTCGGTCGGACCAGTATTCACCTCCGATAGGAACCGCAGCGCGCAGGACTTGTAAGTCCGCGTCCGTACGCACACGATCGATGATGAACTTCCCGAGCCTCAATGTGTAGGGGCTACGTGTGTCTCAGTGGCGCTTGCTAAGTCACGTCGCTGATCAACTCACCTGACTTGGCGACCTAAGGGACCTGTCAGCTCTGAGGGCATCAATAGCTCGGGATCGAAGGCCGACAAGATCTTGAGCACGATGACCCTCGTTTCAACGCCATCCTCGCCAGCGGTGCTGTCGTCTCCGGAGTCGCCATCGTTGCTGCTCCCAGTATTCCCAGAGTTAGTGGACGTTGCTCGGGCACGTCTTTGCTGCCTGGTGGAGGGTCTGGTTGACGAACTTGCCACCGCTTGTCCGAGAGAGACTTGTTGGGACGCAGCCAGATTCCTGCTATGCTGGGAACGAGGTACGACGGGCATCGAGTCTCTATCGCCGATGGCAAGCCTTTCGAATGCGAAAACAGGCGTGCTGCGTCTCGACATGTTAAACCTAGCTTTTAAAAAAAATTTATGAGCAGAGAGGTTGAAGTGTCCAGTACTTGAGCTGGCTTCATCAAGCACCTTTATTCGGAAAGGTGTTTGCTTTGCCGCGGGACTGCTGGCTGGTGAGCAAGCTCCAGTCACTAGCAACTCTTTCACTTGGCCCCTCCGACAATAGCAGCAATCGCACGGGCGAGCAAGCTCCAGTCACCAGCAATAGCAGCAGTCGGGACCATGCCATGGATCATGTTGTTCACCCAGAATGTTGGACTCGATCGTACTCGAGGCACATAGATGCACCCGCTGTGGAGAATAGCAGGCCATCGGGTTACATTTCTGCCCGCACAGCCAAACCCGGCATGCAGAGATATCACCATCCGAGAATCGAGTGGTTCACGATGGACCTTGACCGGCCCGCATGGTACATGCCATTGCGGCGGCAGCGCGTTGGCCGCAGCGAAGCTGTCCCCTGCGACGCAAGTCCTGAGGCCGAATTCAGTAGGCCAGAGCGAGCTCTAACGGCACGTACAATCGACCTCGTCAACCGCAGTCGTAGAAGTCCGCTACGAGAGCGAACACTGTCGACCTATCGCTTACTGGAAGGGCCGCAGCGTCATTCTAGTGGTCTGCTATGCCTACTACGTCAGTGCACACCTCATATCAAAGGCTCGTGGAGGCGTGGACGAGAATGTTGGATCATGCGTTGCTGAGACGAAAGCGGCAGACCCCTCCGCGCTTGCAAGATGTATGTTTGCGGCGCGAGCGCAAATGATCGGACCTGCCCTCCATGTAGGTGTGGTGTCAAGAGTGTGTAGCGAATGCTGATAGCACTGAAAGCATTGGCAAAGGTGAAGTCGAAAGTGTGCACTGAGGCAGCGCTGCAGTGGCTGTGGGGAGGCTTGGATGTCGGCTTTGGGAATTGAGAAGCGCCGAGCGAACCGCCCCCAACTTCAAGCACCCAACAACGCCAACACCAAACTCTCTGTCTTCTGTTGCAGTGCTCGCATTCGACCTGAGATTTACACAACCGTTCGAGCCTTGAAAGCAAGCAGGAGAGTGCACGCCATGCATGCGGGGCCTCTCGCGCGCACCAAAATCGTCTAATGTCACGCTTTCGCGCCGCCCCTCGTCTCTCTGTCGTCGTTCTCCATCCCCAGGTTTGCGCGCGGTGCTTGCACTGCCCACTACTTCCCGCGACTCGGTACTCTATCGTAGGCAGACACCGTCATATCTTCATGCAAGGATGCATGAGATCCGCCACACACTTGCCTCCGTTTTCCTCCAGGCCAACCACTTTCACACGGCAGCTATCGGCGAAGGACCGTGGAAATGATGCGCAGCTGTGTGACATGGTCATTTTGTCACATCAACATCGTCGATGAGGTAGGCACACCGCCCCGCGTAGCCAACGCGGTTATTGTCGACCAGCTGGTAAAGTGTTCCCACTACGTGACCTCCAAGCTGTCCAAGCAGGGTTGCCTCTTGCATATTGGTCGAGGAGATGGAGGCCAACTCTGCTCCAACGGCTTAGCTCGGGTCTTGGGGCATTCTTCCTTTCCTGGGTCCGCCATACCCTCAAGCCTTACCTCGAACTACCACCTGCGCGTGACGCCGCGGCGTAGGGAGACGTCTCCCTGGAGTTGTGCTCCTTCGCTTTACCTGTCGAGACGATGTGTCGAAGCGAAAGACTGCCCCAAGGTAGACCTGACTCGTCCCCCGTATCAACTTCGTCTGCCTTCGGTGCAGTGTACGCTCCGCCAGCGAGCTTCTGGTTCTCAACACTCCGATCATGGTCTTCTTTCTGCTGGCGAACCTTGTCACCTAACGCGAGCATCAGCGTGAGCTTACTCTGGCGACAGTGCTGTTGCTCTCTCGACTTACGGAACTTCCGTTGAGCGATTCGGTTTTGTATCCTTCGCCTTTCGTTTGGGTCTTTCACCGAGGACCAGTCATCTTCGGGTGGCGTTGAGGACGTCGTCGAGCTTGGTCCTGCTTGCGACATGACGACTTGCTTGTTGAAATCCAACGAGAATGCTCCATTTATCACGTCATACAGTGATCCAACGCCCACTGTGTCATATCTTATTGTCCTTGGCCGCAGCGGAAAGGTACTGATCAACAGCTTGGAAGCCCGAATGAGAAAATAGAACCAACCAACATCGCGGATGATGACAAAGAGAAGAAGGGAGAAAGAGAAATGCCGAGAATATGACACAGCCAAAGATGCGAAGGAGAGCGTCCTGTCATATGCTGGCAGACTACCAGCCTTATGGCTCGAGCAGTGGAGATCAACGTTAACTGGCGACTCGGCAGGTTCGCTGAGCACCACGAAGGGAGGATTCCGGGCACTGGACCGCAGGAAGATGTACTCTTCGATCCTGAGAGATGTCGAAGCCATCCATATGGTCCGAAGCAGTGCCTCGGTACAGAAGCCGCAGTCGGCATGCCGTGTGGATGTTGGCTCACCGAGCATCGCCCCGACCAGAGTCGAGTCGCACAAAAGAGGAAAAAGGGTGATGTTGTTGCTCAGGCAAATCAGCGTGTAAAGACCGTTCTCGTCAAGTGATGAAGGAACACTGTCAGCCTAGCGCAGGATCGGATGCCTCGCATGCATCACACCTATCAGGGACCTGAGCCGTCGTAGCGGTCTCTAGACCTAAGATGACATGCAGATAGCTCTCTCTGCAGCGATCGCTATCCGGGAGACAGAAGATACGCAAAGAGAGAGACGTTGGATTCGTTTGACCCCAGCCGAGCAAGCTGAGATCAAAAGCTACAAGTCAGCCCTCATCAACCCAAATACCGATAATACCTTAGATAAGTAATGCTAGATTAGCGTATTATTAATTACATACATAGTAATCTGACTTCTTTCTAGTTTACATATCTTAAACATCATGATGTGGTCTACGTTACACTAATAATGCTTGATGTCCTAGTTCTTATTCCGTCCGTCGACTTGCTGAGTCGTACTAAATTCCCTTCATATCTTCCTCGACTTTATGCTGATTATGCGTTTCGAGACTGAGTCTTGCGAACTGGCTTGCTTCTCTCAGCTTCCGGCCGTGTCTGATAAACACGACGGGCGCGATGCAGAACGCTGTGGCGACAGCGGCTAAAACTGAGGTGGCGACATTGTAGCCGAGATGAGTGTACATGGGCCTGGTGAACGGCACAATGATGGCGCACGTCGTGGCACGGGCGAGGATGAGGCCGGCGAACCCGGAAGCAGCATATATGGTGTAGCTGTCGGCCAGATATCCAGTGAGCGTGTAGACGTTCTCGTTCAAGGCAAATCCCACCAGGAATTGGCCGATCATTGGCACAATCCAGTGGACGTTAGCTGCTGGGGGTATTGTCCAGCCAAAGAGCCACAAACCTGTACAGCATCTCATGTCAGTGTTTGGTCATGCGGATAGGACTGTCTCAGAATTTTGATCTACCAAAGGCCAAGCACGGTGCGGCAATCGCAAAGCCCGTCAACTTATCCTCCGCCTCGACCTTCCCATGCGCTTGCGTCACTCGGCGCAGCTTGCGATGATCCAAGAAGCGAACGACGAAACTGGCCATGCACCCCAGCGCAACTGGGACGAAGCCTAATGAAGCTGTCGCATCCGACCAACCGTAAGTGCCGAAGACAAGCGGGATGGATTCGGCTTGCAGGTAGAAGAGCGCGCAAGTGACAGAACCCATGAACGCCACGGCCATAACAATCGGCTCGGTGAAGAGCAATCGCAGAGGTCGGAAAAGGGTGACGGTGATCAACGCCTTGAGTCCTGGCGCTGCATCTGGGTTCAGAATGCGGAGATCGTGTTCGGGGAACTGCTTGCAAACGAGCTTCAGTTCTCGTTGGAGGAGCAGGCTGGGTCGAGTCTCTCGAAGAGTCAAGCAAAATATGGTCAGAATCCCGAGACCGATAGCGGGAAGGTACAACACCCATTTCCTACCATCATTCCGAAGTCAGCCGGCGGGCGAGAAGTGGTGCCAGAGCCTCCGATCGACTTACCAGCCCAAATTCTGCGTCACATACGAACCATAGATTGGCCCTACACACACGGCAACATTACCGATCGTGGGCCAAAGGAAGATCATCCAAACCCGCTCTCGCATGTTGTAGAAGTCTTCGATGCTTCCGGCAACCACGATGGTTGGGATGGCGGATGACAGACCGGACAAGAACCTGGCAATGATGATTGCCGGCAAGGAATGCACCGATGCCGTGATCGCCGAAAGATGGCGTACACCAGGGTAGACAGGATATACAAGGTCTTCCTCCCAAAGACCTCCGAGTACGGCGGGAAGAAGATGCCGCCAATGCCTTGGCCGATTAGGTAAGTCAAGGTGAGGCAAAGGAGGGATATGCTCAGCTCGACGTGGAAGTCGGTCTGCATCTCTTGAGCCGCTGCAGTGCCAGCAGTACCCACGGCGCTCGTGATAAACCCGAGCAGTAGAATCACTGCGGTGTTGTAGGCTTTTGCGCCTGGCGCCCAGTTGCGAGGATGACGCGGATTGTCGTTCTGCCACCGTATGAACCCTTCATCATCTGTACGGAGTTTGCGTTCCAGAAGGCACGCCTGCAAGCCCGGGTCGTCGACACCGGCATGGCTACTCTTGTCCTTGCCTGTTTCGATGGTGACGGACATTGTTAGGCCGAAGTGAGGTGTTAACGAGGAAGACTGGCGACGTCCTGGGATGGAGGAATGCAACTAGTCGAAAGCCTACGCTCTCAGGTAGAGCTCGCAATGATGGATGCACTTGGGACATCATTGTTGAGCATGGCATGTTTGAATTCGTCTCTCCCGTTTTTAAGGAATTTTGACATGGCATGCGCCCTACAGTTCCTCCTTCTGGCGAGCGCTTCGGTGCGGCTGGGAAAGGTAGGCACACAACTAGCTCGTCGCCCTCCAATTTGACAATATATCCATGTATCGTTGTGGCCAAAGGATAGCGGTCAAGCCGTCCACGGTGGTACTTATGTATGCATGTGTGTGTGTGTGTGTGTGTGTGTGTGTGTGAGAAAATGGGAAAGGGACACTTCTAAAATTACAAGAGGCGCGCGGAGCGGTCTTCGGCGTTTGCCGAAGACCATTGCGGGCATTCCTACTATGTAACTGCGCTCGGTCGATCCAAACACTACAGAACTCAAGTATCATCATCAATACGCAAGTTCATGCGATCCCTCATTGCACCAGACTCCTCTTCGAGCCTTGGAAGTAACGTGACGCCATGTGCGCCAAACAAATCGAAGTACAGCTTAAAATTTCCGCAGAAGACGGGCACACGGCTCGTGAACGTTCTTCTTCATTGCTCGTCACCCATATCAGCATCGTCATCGGCCTCAATGAACACCAGTCGAGTGCCTTCGGCCGCGATTTGCCAGATCTGCAAACTCTTGTTAGCGACGCGATCAACATTCGCGGACGGTAGATGAGTAACTCACATCCAATTCGGCGTACTCATCCAAGCACGCTTCGAGCTGCTGGACCGTGAACCCCTTGGCCAGAACTCTTTCCCTCACTCTCCTCATGTCAAGCTCACCGCCACCCTCGCCCGTCGCAGCCGCTCCGCTCTCGCGCATTCCTCGGATAAGGTTGAAAATCTTGGTGCTTGGCGACTGGTCGCCCCTGCGATCCCGGTTGTCATCGTACAAGCTGGCTTTGCTGACTTCGATTAACCGCAAGGCTTCGTCGACATCCTCCGTGATGACCTCGTCCGCGAACCGCAATCGCGCAAGAGCCTGCGACAAACGCAGCACGCCGAGCAGCGTGCGCGGCGAGGTGTGCGTGAACGTTTTCTTGCCGGCTTCATCGCGTTTCTGTTGCTGTCGGAGGCGAACGTATGCGCCGACAAGATAGTCGGAAACCTGCTTTGGCACGACCGGGCGGAAGGAGCGAGCACGAGCGACCCATTGCCGGACCTCGTTCGGCGAGAATATGAGTCCACCGCCTTGAGGCTCTGGGTGCACGTTATGGATGTGCACGTGGGTGACGTGGCGGGCAAGCTCCTCGTCGGCGTCGCGGGAAGGGGTATCAAGGATCAGGAACAACACATCGAATCTGCTGAGTAGCGCTGCCGGGAGATTGATGTTCTCCACGGGCGAGATGCGCGGATTGTAACGACCATACAAGGGATTGGCGGCAGCGAGAATTGCCGTTCGAGCGTTCAAAGTAGTCGTAATGCCGGCCTTGGAAATGGAGATGGTCTGTTGCTCCATGACTTCGTGAATGGCTGTCCGGTCTGAGTCGTCCATCTTGTCGAACTCGTCAATGCAGCAGGTACCGTTGTCCGCAAGCACGAGCGCACCCCCTTCGAGGACCATCTCGTCGGTCACAGGGTCTCGCATGACCGCCGCTGTCAGACCTACACCACTGCTTCCGCGACCGGTCGTGTAGACACCGCGCGGCGCGACTTTTGTGATGTACTTCAACAGCTGAGACTTGGCAACACCGGGATCACCCATGAGGCAGACGTTGATGTCGCCACGGATTCGCATACCGTCTCCCATTTCCTTCGTCACGCCTCCTATCAGTTGGAGGAGCAACGCCTTCTTGACGTCAGTGTGCCCAAAGATCTCAGGTGCGATTGATCGACTCAGGTATTCGTAGAGTTGGCCAGACTGCTCTAGGTCTGTCATTCGCCGGATCGTGGTAGGCGCCAACACCATGTCGTCGTACGCTTTCTTATGCTGGTTGACGTACTGCGCTTCGAGGTAAGTATCTGTGAGTAGTCCAGCTTTGATGGCCTTGAAGCCAGTATATGGCGTTGGCAAGAAGATCCCGGCGATATCCACCACATCACCCGGATTGATCTGCCTCGCAAGCGCACCATGACAATGCACTGTGAGTTGGCGCGGTATGTGACCTACAGGCACCTGATCTGCCATTTCTTGAATCTTCACTTCTTGGAAAGGCAGGAATTTCGACGCCCTTGTAGACAGGAACAGCTGCCCCTTTGCGTTGTTCTTCTGACAATCCTCTGAAGTACACTCGACCAGGGGGGTGAACTGTTTGGTTGTGATCGGCTGGAAAATCTCATGTCCGCAGCGGTCGCACGAGTAAGCATTCACTTGCACGGAAGGTTTGACGTCCGAGACTCTCGTCGTAATGCCGCGCACTGTGATCAGATGCCCAAGGTGCTCTCCCCGTACTTGGCGGACAGCCATCGCCTTTGTGACCTTTTCGCTGCTGGATGCCGAGGGTGTGACGGGCTTAAAATTGAGAGTATACCGTCGGGTGAGCTCGGGTGGAAAGATGGACTCAGGTATCCCTCCTTGGACGTTATTCTCTATCTGCTGTCGCACATTGTCGTTGCGCCTCGATCGCTGGCTCATGATGATATCCAGGACGTCCTCTTTAAAGTTGGGTTCTGAGCTTGGCGTGGGCAGCACATTGTCCACGGCCCTCGAGAGGATCTCGATATAGTGATGCGCATTCCGCTCGATCGAAGACACCAGCTCTAGTCTGGATATCCCATCATCGTCAAGGCTCTTCTCGTACTCATCCAAATCGTCGAGATCAATCAAGATCTGCGACTTCGTGCGCTGCGAAATGTCGTGTAGCAGATTCATGTACTTCGCCTTCGATCGTGTCCGTCTGCCCATGGCAAGTGTACCATCGGCGCCGTCTTGCGCATCGTCCATGAAATCGTACTCGTCACTGTCACCGTCAAGGTTGAGCTCCTCGAGCGCATCTTCCGTCTCAGCCGAAGAGGATTTGAAGTTGCGCAAGAAGTCCTCGAACGCGGCTTCGAACGGTTAGCGAACCAGAGACGATGATACCGAGGGCGACCATCGTACCTTGCTGTCCAGCGTAGTCCGCAAGCGCTTTGTGTTGTAACAATGCCATAGCGACAAGCTACTGCCACCTCTTGTCGATTTTGTTCAGCGCAATGATCTGCGAGATCTGCCTTTTTGGTTTCAACCGTCCTAGAGTAGAGTGTCAGGGTGTTGCGGTAGAACGGTACTTGCTTGAAGTCGAGGTAGCGCGCAACTGTTGTCTCGAAGAACGAGGATGAAGGAATCCGGGCTGAAAGTGGCCGAAGAACGCGAGCGCGTAGAGAGGGAGACGCGGGCTCCGCGCTCTAGCGCGCCGACCAAAAAGCTTGGCACGACTTCGGGCGATGCACAAAAACTTCCTTCGCCATCGCCAATGGTCCTTCCTTTCCCTTTCTTCTCCATGAACAACGCAAAACACAACACTGCCTTCAAAGCATTTTCGACTCGAGAGCCCGCCGTGACCTCGTGTCGCGGTGTGAGGCTCCATGACGACGAAAACCGTCTGCGCAAGTGGAGAGGAAAACCATTCAAATTCGCAGAGGATCTTGGGTGCCGTTGGCTTCTTGTCTGGCCATCTGGCGAGACGGTGAAACCGAGGGCAATGATCAGCTGTACAAGACGTCTATTTCGTAATTCATTCGTACCGGCAACCATTACTGTCATCGTGCTCATCGCGACCGTGACGTCCACAACTACACCTCGGCCGCTGGGGCTGATCGTTGGTACACGTACTTGTCCAGCATTTCGTCAAGAAGAGGGACCGCCACACAGCTAGCTTCATGCCTAGGGCATACCGTGTCTCTGTGCCGGCAAATCCACAACACAGAACCTCGAGAGTCTTCTGGCATGGTACTGGATGACACTAGACTGGACGCTAAGCCGGACACCATGTCGTGCTTCCTTCATCAGTGTTCACTTCACGCGTGTGCTTTGACGAGATCAGACTTGCGCTCCGCGCGAGGGCCTGCGAAGAATGACTTCAAACCTTCCCTTGTTTCTCCAAGAAACAAACGATGACCCTGAAGAACCCACGGGTCTTGGTGAGTTAGTAGACGGTCATTTGCTCTGTAAACGGCGTGCCCAACAGCAGGCTTTACAAATTTTGGAAGGAGAGTCAGGAACATGGCTGACTTGATGGCGGCCCGAGAATTACAAGATTGAATGCAGATGCGGTGTTGGGAGTCAGCGATCATATCTGCGAAAGCTATATCAAATACAACGCCCATAAGCCCGCATGCCCGCTCTCAAGATCGAGCGCATCTAACAGAAGTACTTGTAGGCCTTCTTCCACTTCGGCCAAGCCGCACGCTCCGCCTTCTCTTCCGCAATCAACTCCGCCACGTTCAGATCCCTGATACCGGTATGCAAGTCCATGTTGTGGCTACGGATAATGGGCGTCTTCATCCACAACTTGTAACCAATGTAGCAGATAATGACGATGGGAGCGGCGAGGTACGCCTGGAGGAAGCTGTTCACTTGGCCCGCAGGGCCCAGCTCACCGTACCCGATCGGCCAGGCACCGGTCCAGAATTGAGCGATGAGGACGAGAATGTTCATGATGAAGCCACACCACGAGCCGATGACGCCCGGTTGGCTGCGGAACGCGAGCTCGTCGAGCGTGTGGCCTTGCTTCTTCCAGCCCGCGCGGAACCGGATGTGCGCCAGGCAGATACTGCCCCAGGTGAAGATGGACGAGAGACCGGACAACGCCAGCATCCAGTTGAAAGCATCACCTTCCGCGCTCGAGCCAGCAAAGAAGGCGAGGAAACCCAGCGCGGAGGCCACCGCGATAGCGACGATGGGACGACCCTTGCGGTCAATGTAACCGAGGATCTTCGGCGCCTGATTCTGCTCGGCCAGAGCCGCGAGCGTACGGGATGAGCCATAGATGGATGAGTTGCCGACCGAGAGAACGGCGATCATGATGACCACGTTGAAGACGGACGGAAGGCCGCCGATACCGGCGTTGGTGATGGCGATGACGAAGGGGGAGGCCTTCACGTCCGCTCCAGATGATCCGTTGATAAGCCGGTCGTCGTCATAAGGTACCAAGAGTCCGACGATCGTGAGGGCTACGATGTAGAACAATGTGATCCGCCAGAAAACCTGCTTGACCGCAGTCGGCAGCGACTTCCGCGGGTTGGCCGTTTCGGCAGCCGCCAGACCAACGAGCTCGGTTCCGGCGAATGAGAAGGCGGCGGTGACGAACACCGAACACAAGCCCTTGAAACCGTTGTGGAAGGCTCCAGGGTTGTACCAGAACTTGCCGCCGATATATCCGCCCTGTGGGCCACCGCCGCAGTTCAGGATTATGCCCAGGATGATGAATCCAATCACGGCAACGACCTTGATGATGGCGAACACAAACTCGGCTTCTCCGTATCCTTTGACGCCGAACAGGTTGATTGCGATGATGAAAACCAAGAAGATGGCCACGAACGCGTCGTTGTTGATGTTACCGTCGGTCCAGTATTCGATCGTCAGAGTCGCGGCGACAATCTCAAGTGGGAGCACGACGAGCCATTGCATCGCATAGCTACTTCGGTCAGCACGATCCTCCTCGGGAGCCGATCCTAGGTGCCCACTTACTTCCATCCCATAGCAAACCCCCACGCCGGATCGAGGAAGCGAGTAGAATATGCGGAGAAGGAGCCGGCAACGGGGTACAGCACAGCCATCTCGCCCAGGGCATGTACGGTGCAGTACAGCATGGCGCCGATGAGGATGAACGCGATGACCAGGGACGCTGGGCCACCGTGCGCGAGCGCGCTGCCACTTCCCACGAACAGGCCCGTTCCTATAGACCCACCGATGGCAATCATCTGCAAATGTCGGCCCTTCAGGCTCCTCTGGAGTGGAGAGTTGGCTGTCGCCGCCGCCGCGCTCTCGACATCGTAGACTCGGCCGTCGGCGCCGACGGCACCCTTGGGTGTCGCGTGGGCGTTTGGGTCCCGTCGGAAGCTGTCGATGAGTCGAGTGGTTAAGGATCGATTATGGTCGGCTTGCTGTCCGTACTCGGGCAATTCGACCGAAGCGTCGGGCGAGTACTCGGCCTTGCCCATCACCTTCTCTGAATCCTCCATCTTGTCTTATACTGGGAAGGTCTTGTACCGTTGAGCTTGAATGATACAGAGCTAAAATAATGCGAGAAGAAGACGGGAAGCTTGGCGCGCAAGCGTAGGACAGCAGTCAACCGCGCGACGGCAGGAGGAGGAGGTGGAGGAGGAGGAAGAGCAGACGACTACTTATCATCGATCAATGATCCCCCCCCCACGACGTTGCGTCGGCGCATCAGCCTATCGCGCAACGATATTGGCTTGCACATGCGCTAGCGGTGAAGGGAGCGCCGGAGTGGCTGCAGCAGCAGGGGTTATCGCACGGCGGCGAATATGCAACAAACCCGCAGAAACCAACCATCTCCTTCCGGGCGAGTCTCAGTGCCCATCACACACACTGCGGGTAGCGGCGAGAATCCGCAAGATCGAGTTTGCTGCATTGCACTCCGTGCTCGTCGTGCGGCCGGACACGCCGTATTGATGAACACACGCGACAGAGGGGCGCTTGACGGATGGAGAATACGCGATATAGTCTGATGTGTGGTGATTCGTGGAGCCGGGACACGCGAGACACGTCCTTGGCGGCATGTTCTTATCGTCTTCTCCGTTGGCGGAAGACCGTGCGGGCCAGCGTGCTGGGGTACCCCCTCGGTATCTTTTCAATTGATGAGAGTAGACTCGGAGTCCCACCCCCATGAAACGATTACCGACCCGAGCACATGCGGCATGCCACAAAGCGGTCTGAACCTGTATCAAATGCCTCATCGCGAACACCCTGATCCAAGCAACATAGGATATCTTCTCATCCCCCCGCCTAGCAGTTTCCTCATGCGGACTGTTGGTGATTGCTACCTTGGTTCCGAGATAGGAGGTACTGTTACTACTCGCGCAGTCTCTTACACTGCCGAAGGAGCCGAGCAGCCGAGACCCCCAGCTTTGGCTGCAGCTTTCGCCATGTGCAACCCCAACATGATTTCAGCCGCCGTCATCTGATGCCACCTTGCACTGCAGGCCAAGTGTGAGTGCTTGCCCATCAGTGATTGGCTTTGGCGAGAAACCGTGCGGCAATGAGATCGTCGGGTGCTCGTGGGATAGAGGCCGATGCGCCGTCCGCCGTCGGATTTCCCCTCAGTTTAGAGGACGATCGCATCCTTTGCTGGGTACAGTTTAGTACCGTACTCCTTGGGTGTGTTTCGTGGCTTTGTCTAGCATCAGAGATGGCGCTATCGCAACAGCGCAGCCTCGAAGGTAATTTGGAGCACAGCTCTCAAGTGCTGCCGTACGCCGAAGTCAGTACGCTGTAGTCGAGGGTTTGAGGCTCTGAGATAGCTTGTTGTTTGGTCGCCCACCCGTTACGCTACTTTGCCATTCACCCACTTATTATTATGTAACCGCTCATGCCCTTCCCCAGACCCACAGCTGTCGTTGGCGAGATACCAGAGGAGACCGACCAATAGCCTCGTGAGTTTCAACGGTCGAGACAACGGTAAAATTGTAAGGAGCCTTGCCTTTTGCCGTGTCAAACTCCTTTCCCGTGGATTTGCTAAACGATTTGTCTTGTGCGACTATACCATTCCAGCCCGGGGGTCGTTGCGTATCTGTAGGTACCCGGAGCCTGTCGTGCAATGTGTGCTTGTCGAACGTGGACGTGATTCGCGTGAGATGAACTCGGAGGGTGACAGAAATTCGGTCGCCGCCGTTGTCGCCTTTCATCTGATCACGGTGACACGCTTCACCAAAAGGACGCTGTTTGCTCGTTGGCACGACCCATCGATGCTCATTCCCGAGAGCTCAACGTTGTCATAACGACAGCGGCGAGAAGTGGAGCACTTGAAAGCAAGTATCTCACAGTCTCTGGAGCAGACGATGTCGTATCACCCGGTCGACATCATGCTCGGGCAGCTCTCGTGGCATTGAACGATGGGAGTCAATGGAGAGGCGAGACACCGCGAGTGTAGACCGGAGGAGTCCTCGCCGTTCGATACGTGTTGGATCCTTTTCGTCGTGCGCCCTGCTACACAGTGGATGTGGTGCACGCTCGTCTCAACAGCTACCAGAAGTCTCCATCGAGGTACATTTTCGAGGTCTGTCGGTCATCGCTCTTGCCTCAGGTGCCGGACGAGACTTGAAGAGGCTTTGCTGTTGACCACAAATCTGCACGGCGAACCGAGAGACAGATCCCTTGGTCATTTATTAATGAACACGAAGGCTGTAACGGAGCGTACGAGCAAAGAGGCAGGTGCTTCATATTCGGTCTGTTCAGCACTCAAACGTACATACTTGTATGCGACCCGATGTGCACGTGCAGACCCACATCTACTATGGCTTGGCATGTAGTAAGGCGTGAGCATGAGTCTAGCATGATCGTTGATTACTGCATCCGCTCTGGCCACGATCGTCCTGCCTATGCTACAAGCCTGTTGATCCTCCACAAGCCCATCGATGGACGGTTCACCACTCGAAAGACCATCAGATCCCGTGCCAGGCAATGTCGGACGTTGATGATACCCGCAAAGTCTCCTTTCGATGGATTGATATCCTGCCGGAACATAGCGCATCACTGATGACAACGGACGGATGCTGTCCATCTCGCAGTGACCTTCCCGTCGTCCACCTTTGGGATCTGGCTTTCAAACCAGCTCTTTGTCGGATGAGATGGGAAGGAAATTGAGAGGCGAACGGAAGAAGTATAGAGAACAACAATCCTCCTGATCAAATCGCTCTCCTCTAGTTGCTGCTCTGGATCCTCATCTCGTGATGTTTCGCAAGATGTAAAGCATGCTCCAAGGTCCGGTGTCAAGCCGTCGTGTGGGAAGCGGGCGTTCTGAGCATATTATTGGCCATTGCCCGACCGTATCCTTGACTCGAGGTGTTTCCAGGGCACGCTCGCCGCCAGAACGCGACTGAACCATGCTCGGCGAAGAAGCGACGATGAGGACCACCACCTACAGGGGTGATAGCCGTGCACGTAGAGCGTACCCAACTGTCGTACTGTCTGATCCGTTTCAGATGTGCGCATCAGCCGCCTCGATGAGTCGGCGGAGCGGACGGTCCTTGCGGTCGTCCTGGCATATGGCAGATACGTTGGTAGACGTTCGAGACTGATTCAGCTTATATATCATCGATCAGTACGATAGTCAGTCCGCATCATGTACTACCAATTGCCGCATCTTCGGGCCTCATGCACCTTTACTCCACTTCACGCTGCGTACTCAGTCCTAACTCGGTCGATGGCTGTAGCTCCTTCCCGGCCTTGTGCGCAGTTCGCGAACAATGGGATATCTCGTATCGATGAGCTGACGACTGTGGAGGACATCCTGGGTGAGTTGGTAACGCCAGGTCCTCGAAGCGGGCATGTCGAGTGTAAGATGTACTAGCAAAGTGTGACAAGAAAAGCTCCTGCCCTCCGCATGAGGCTTAAAGTGGTGTCTTCTGCCACCTTTCAGGTTATCGCCGACACGAGCTTCTGAAAAGGAGTGGGAGATGGCTGCGCCCTAGGCCATGCGGCTGGGCTTGAGGGCAGAGGTGCCGGACGGTCAGGTTCAATAGGCTGCGTGAATGTGCGATCGCATATCTCGTAGCCTATGCTTGCTCGCCTCTATGAAGCGACCTAGGAGAATAACGCTCAGGGGCCACGACCAAGGTGGCACCGGTAGCTTCCGACACTTCATGTTCCAGTGGATGTTGGAATGGTGACATGGGTATTGCAGCTTGCCCGGTTTCATTCATGAGGTGCCATCCCGCCCTTCCGGTAGCGTGAAAGTGCCGTGGTCCGGGTTGATGTTGGCTTCACCATCCGGGAAATGGTTCGTGAGTGCCGGGAGCTGTATACGGGGAACCTCTACGAGCGTCCACCTACGATGGTGTCAAGAATCAAGATGTGTACAATTAGCTGTGGTTGATATTCAATGGACGTCTCATGCATGGTAAGCCTCAGGCAGATATCAAAGATCATGGACTCGGTCGGGACGCGAAGGATCCCGTCATTGTGAACCAATCAGGGCCCACGACGTAGGTGCAATAGGATTGCAACGGCTTGGAGTGCGCACCGTCTTCTCTCAGCCTTTAATGCTACTATGATCTTACCTCCTATGCCAACATCATCATCATCCTTCACATCCTCAATGCGTCTGACCCCTCGACGAACTTTGCAACATAAACGAAGACGCAAAGCGCGCATGCAATCACCCGCTAACCACCGCCTCCGCTGCCGCATACCCAGCCATCCCAGGGCGCCATACGGCTGATCACCCGACCGGAGGTGCCGGACTGAGCGGCGGCGTGGATCAGGTAAGGGCGTGGATCAAGTGAGACCGCGGTCTGGCCCAGCACATCTATGCCCGGGGTCAGGACGCAGGCCGAGTACGAAGTGCAGGAACAGCGCCAGAAGGTAGACTTGGATCCATTACCGGTCTCGCGCCATCCCGCCTGCTGACACCATCGCTACAGCTCGCCAACTCCTACCAGTCTCTCCTGAGCGAGTTCTCCTCGCCCGATCTCCGCACCGTCGGCAACTACACGCTTGGGCGACTGATCGGCAAAGGCAGCTTCGGCAAGGTCTACCTTGCCAGTCATAAGCTCACCAATGGCAGCAAGGTCGTCCTCAAGTCGGCGAAGAAGGACGATGCCAACCTCGCCCGCGAGATTCACCACCATCGTCAGTTCTTGCATCCGCATATCGCACGCTTGTACGAGGTGATCGTGACGGAGACTTTGGTGTGGCTGGTGCTGGAATGGTGCCCCGGAGATGAGTTGTACAACCACTTGCTTGCCCATGGGCGCATGGAAGCGGGCAAGGCGCAGAAGATCTTCACACAACTGGTCGGTGCGGTGAGCTATGTGCATGGCAAGAGCTGCGTGCACAGGGATCTCAAGCTCGAGAATATACTACTGGACAAGCATGAGAATGTCAAGCTGGTGGACTTTGGCTTCACGAGAGAATACCAGGGCACAACGAGCTATCTTCAGACGTGGTGCGGGACAATATGCTACAGCGCGCCCGAGATGCTAAAGGGTGAGAGGTATGCAGGAGAGAAGGTGGATGTGTGGAGTCTGGGCATCATCTTATATGCGCTGCTATGCGGAGAGCTCCCGTTTGACGAAGACGACGATGGAGCGACCAAAGTGCGGATCCTGAAAGACGACCCGGATTATCCAGACTACCTACCCGAACCAGCCAAGGACTTGATTAAGAAGCTTCTGTCGAAACGACCATTACTCCGACCTTCTCTAGGCGACATACTGAGGGAACCGTGGTTGGCCGAACATGCGCCGCAACAGCAAGAGATTCTCAAACTACAGCAAGCTCCGGCATTCAGCACGCAAGTGGAGCAGGATGTTCTGGGACGGATGCGCTCCGCTGGAGCTAACATCGACACCGTCATCGAACACGTCCTGTCACAGCGCTGCGACTCTCTAGCCGGATGGTGGGCTCTCCTCATCGAGAAGGAACAGCGCAAGGAGAGGCGTCGCGAGCGCAAACGCAAGGATCGCGAGGCCGAAGCCAAATCTATTCGCCGCCTGAGCGCTGCTAGCGGCAGACTTCTCGCGCAGAACAATCTCGGTGGGATCCATGAAGGTGAAGAGTCTGCCCTAATTGACTCGGCAAAAGCGCGAGGACGGCGCATGTCTAGGGCAAGTGGCAGTACAACAGTGGCATTGGCGCCAGACCTGCCAAAGGTGGCAGAGCGTAACAGCCCCACGCCTGAGCCGGATCCGGATCCGCCGAAGGACAGTGCAAGGGAGGAAAGCAGGTCTAAAAGTCGGCCCCCGCCGCCACCAAAAGACCACAGCGCCGTGGTCATTCAGCGTCCGCGCAATCCATCAAGGAGTGCCAGCATGTTAAGGTACTCTACTGTCAATCCGGACCTGCTCAGTCCAGCGTACGTCCCATCACCGCAGCGAAAGCGGCGCACCTTTTACCAACAACCGCTGAAAGAGCATCTGGCTTGGGTGAAGCATTGGTTCAAGGAGGGCGCCAAGCGCGCAAAATCGCCTGGCGATGCCCGAGAGAAAAAGGAAGTGGCGAATCCAAAGCTCACACTAAACGGCAAAGTGACGACAGGCGATCATGTGGGTGGCATGCACGATCTCAAACGGATTTCTACCACTCCTATACAAGTTTCACAGTTCCAAAAAGCAAACACAGGCAACAGACCGGAACTGCAAACGCGACAGACGGTACCCGCTAGACCCCGTATAAACACCACTTCGTCAACCGACAGTCGGACGAGCGGTCAGCGGAGACGGAGTAGTCTCAGCCCAAACACGCTCACACCTCATTCGTCCTACCGTCGCGCCTCGGCCGGCCTTCGAGGGCGAAAGTCGACTTCTTCATCTGTGTCCTCTATCAGAAGCACGTACCAGGGAGGCTCTCATCATCAACACTCACACTCCAAAGCCTCCAGCACCTCGTCCGCATCTCTCGTCTCGCCCTCGGGACTCAGTTCAGCCTCTGGCCCTCGTACAGGCCGCTCACCGCACAGTTCAGTGAAGGTCTTACCATCGACACCCACGACCGCCGGCACGTTACCTTCTGGCATCCGCGTCAGTCGTCGCCCGCCGCCCGGCAACCTTGGGACACTTCCTACGTTCGTCGAAAGTAAGTCAACATTCAGCGGTCTCGGTTCACCCGGCCTTCCGGTGTTCGCGAGGCGGAAACGCAGTGTCTTCAAAGGTCCAGGTGGAGCCGGCAACCCTGCTGGATTCGCCCGGAACTCACTGCCGACTAGTCGTTCGGGCTCTGCACAAGAACGCCGAAGCGGCGAAATGATTACGGGCATTACCGAGGAGGACGAGGAAGAAGAGGAAGAGGTCGACGACGACGACGAAGTGATTGAGGAGGTCGATCAATTCGGGCCGCAATTGGGCGTCGTCACTACTCGCGAGGATCAGAACCTGCTGGAAGAGCTTATGACGCCGGTCAGCCCGCCAGCGTCGTCTGTGGAGCACGACGCGGTGCCAGGCTCCGACGGTGACGGCACCATCGCTGCGGTGGAAGAGGGCGGCACGGTACCATTGACCGCTGCAGCACTGGCCCAGATGGAGGAAGAGGAAGAGGCGAAGGAGGAGAGTGCTGCTACCGCCGCCGTTGCTGCTCCTGCGGCCACCCCTGGTTCAACTTGATGATGTTCTATCGCCGGATTTTCTTCACATGTTCAAGCGAGCGGACCTTCGATCTGGTTTATTTGTAAGAGTACGTCGACGAGCGTTCTACGGACATGCGTTCTGCGCACGCGAGGCGTTCCTTTTCTTCTGCGGTTCGGACTCGGGATCTAGGTTACGCTTTGTAATGTTTACATGTACTTCGCCTGATGTAATATATACCATATCTCGATGATTGAGTCGACGGATGGCTTTCGAGCTACCACGTACTCAGTTCGGTAGGACTGGAACTCGTGCTGCTATATTCGTACCACATGTACGTAGCGAGGACGTTGCATGCTCGGACAGACATGGCCGTCACATGATGATCACGCAGCTACCAGTTTACCCATGTTCCCTGCTCTGTGGCTTCCTGCCATGTGGCTTGCAGCAGCCCGTAACTCTGTTCCCACCTCCGCTCATCCGGTTCATTCATCCTTGAGGCTAATGAGGTGACACTCGACTTCGTGCCGCCATAGTCGCCGGAGGTGGCGCATTGTTATAACAACCTGCTGTTGGAAATGTAGTTCGTACATGTCATATTTATTCATATACGGCATTACTGTATCTCCCGTAGCGTGCCGACGTTATCGTTCGTTTCGCAGCCCCTGACTTGTTTAGCCGAGAGCGGACAGGACCGCGGTTCTGTTGCGCATGGTACCGAAAGCGCCGCACCTCCGTCGTCCGAAACATTTCCACACTGCATCCTTATTCTTATGATCTATCACCCAATGGCGTCCGCAGTCTCCAAGCGCCAGCAGGCTCGCAACGAGCGCGCGCTGCAGGACCTTTTGCGCGCCGTCCCCGGCAACGACCGTTGCGCCGACTGCGGCGCGAAGAATCCAGGATGGGCGAGCTGGAACCTGGGCTTGTTCCTGTGCATGCGCTGTGCGGCGCTGCACCGCAAGCTGGGCACGCACGTGTCCAAGGTCAAGAGCCTGAGCATGGACAGCTGGAGCGCCGAGCAGGTCGACAACATGAAAAAGGTGGGCAACGTGGCGGGCGGCAAGATGTACAACCCGCAGAACGTCAAGCCGCAGCTGCCGGTGGATATCGACGAGGTCGAGGCGGCGATGGAGAAGTACATCCGGCAGAAGTATGACCAGCGGCTGTTCACGGGCGGCAACGCTGCGCCCGTGGCCCCGGGACAGAACACCGGAAGCACTGGCACGGGTTCTTGGAATGAGGAACCGGCTGCTTTACCACCGAAGCCTGCCAAGCGATTTGGATTCAGTCTGCGATCCTCCAGCTCGACTTTTCCTCGTCGGACGAAACCCGACCGCTTCACGCCGCCGTTGTCGCCGACTTTCAGCGGGAGCGATCGATCCGCCGATCCGCCGAGTCCGCAGCAGAAACCGAGCAAGCCGAGCCAGCTGTTCGGCATGAGAATCACGAGCATCAGCAACAACTTCGATGCAAAGCTCGCCGCCCTGCGTGAGATGGGCTTCACCGACAGCCGACGAAACTCGGAGGTGCTCAAGAGCGCTAATGGCAACTTGGATCAGGCGGTGGAGGCATTGGTCAGGATGGGCGCCGGCAGCGCGCCAGCTTCTCGATCTCAGACACCGGGCCCGAGGACGCTTACTCCCGTGTCCATGGCGAGTCAGGGATTCAATGGCATCAGTGTCGACAAGACAAGGCAGCCTGAGGCGAAGAAGGTTAATAGCAACCCCTGGGAGATCAGAGAAACGGCGCCTCAAAGGTCGGCGACAACTCCACTGCCACAGACGAGTGAGATTCCTCGGACCTCCCCGTGGGATAACATTCCGACTCGATCCCAGCAAACGCAAGCGCAACCAATTCTGGAGAACAGCTTTCAGTCGTTGCAGATCTCGCAGGCTGGTCCGCCGGTTCAGCTGCAGCACACACAGCAGCCAACTTATAACACGCAACCGCAATATCAGAACAGTGTATACCAGCCATCTTCCAATCCTTGGAGTACCGTCCAAACTCCACAGCAACAAGCCGCCATGCCAATGTACGGGCAGCAGTTCCAACAACAGGCTCCAGCACCGCAAGTGGACCAATCAAGCAATCCATTCTTAAAGCACTCTCAGTCCCAGACATTCACGCCGAGTAACCCATGGGCCCAGCCACAGCCGACCCAACAAGCCGCGCCTCTACGGCAAACCAGCAATCCCTTTGGGGTACCCTGGCAGCAAAACGTCTTCCAGCAACCCGCGACACAGTCGCCTGCACCGATCTACGAGCAGCAGGACCAATACTTCCCAGGAGCTCAGCAACAACAGACTCAGGCCCAGCAAGCTCCACCGCAAGCCTTTCAGCAACAGCAATTCGGTATCTGGGACAGCCAACAGGCGTACCAAGCGCAGCCACCACAAGCACCACAACAACAGCAGAACTTCACAGACGTGGGAAACCAACAGACCTACCAGCAGCAACCAGTCCTGCCACAAGCGACAGGCATGCCACAACAGTATCAGCAACATCCGCAGTACCCGGGCCAAGCCCCACCTTCTGCGCAACCCATCAGGCACGACAAATCGTCCATTCTGGCCTTGTACAATCACCCACAATATGCGCCGCAGAGACCTTTGCAGACACTTCCCGAAGACGGAACGGCGTTTCCACTATCGCAACCTCAGCAGCAGCAACACCAACAACAGCAACGTAGCGCAACCATGCCTCTCCACCAGACGGGCAGTATGAACCCCTTCGCCTCGGGGCAAGCTTCCGCCCAAGGCGCTCCGCCTGGTGTGCGACACGTCAGCAACGAGAGCGTGAATTTTGTGGGGTTTGGTGCGAACGGGAGGGACAGCCCCGATGCCTTTGCGGGCTTGAGTTCGAGGTATATGCGATGATCATTTGATGCGAGGTTAACTCTGAATAGTGAGCTTAGTGTTTTTGACCCTGGTTTGAGCATTGGACATTTAAGGGGGCGAACTGATCTGTATCATACTAAAAGCTGCGAAGGACGCAATCTCTCGACCTTTCTTTGGTTTTTTTGGTTCTGCGGACGGGTCGCCGCGCGCTTTTTGGGGGTGGTGGAGATTCATCATATGCTTGGGCTTTGCACGCTATATGTTGTGTTGATGTGTCGCTGTGGGACTAGACATTTCAGACCTTCGGCGTGCGATTGAAGATTTTATTGTGGAGGAATGGTGGTTTGATGGATTATAGCTTGGTCAATCTGTATCTTGGGCGCCTGTAGCAACACGGCTCTCTGCTACCTACATCTACACATCTAAGCACACGGGCAAAATTGACAATAGTCTCTGATCTCGGCCTCGCTGCCCGCCAGCGCACGAAGTTATCTCGGGTGGGGAGAATGTGCGTCCATTATATAGTCCTTCTGAACCACTGAAAGTATATCTAATTGCAGAAGGGTGGAGAGAACGCAGGTGCTGCTTACACCGTCCCGAGAAGGGGTTTTGCTCTTCCACTGATTGATGAAGTAGGCTTGGATGGCTATGGGGAAGCAGCCAGGAAGCAGGCAAATCGTGGGGTGTTGATGTGTGATGTGATGTGATATGCTGGAAGGTTCTGCGACTAGATGGAATGCGATACCTACAGCAGAGGGTCGCACGTACGAGAGCTCCCGCATAGAGTTGCAGTACGTCTTCCGTAGTGAGTGTTGTTTGTCGAGAGTACAGAAGGAAGAAGGACGAAATTTACAGATGAAGTTTCTCGCGAAACCGCGCACAGACACCTCTTGGCAATCGACTGGAACTCCAAATCTGCAGCGTTGTTGGTTTCCTCTTCCTTTCCCCTTTCTTCTTCCTCACACTTCATAACAAACGAACGCATAATCAACCACTGATCTCCTGTCGACCGTGGAATAGATGGTCATATTGGCGTACGAGAGCGAGCCATTCCCATGGCGAGGTGTTTCGTAGGCTTCTCCCGCCCGAGCCCATTTTCCATGCGTCGTGGCAGAGATGGTCGTTTGCGAATTTTTGCCTTACATCTCGTTCATCGACAAGATTTCTCTTTCCCTCTGCGATGAATACATCTGAGCAACCTGATTCAGTGGTGACCCATGCAGCTGGGAGTGCGTGTCCGCGCATGGCTGCAGCAAGTCTGCCTCCTTGCAATGCAGTGGTGGTTTATCCATAACGTGCTAATGCTCTCCAGCAACCAAAGCCAACGGAGCTTTGAGTACATGTCGAGGCTGTCAAGAAACGAGACATGTACCCTCGGCTCTAAGATACCTTATGTACCTAGAACCCCGCATGCATGCAGTGCCAGTACACAGGTAAGCTCGCTCGAATCTGAACGTCAAGCAACATTCCGAGGTCAATTTTGCCGTCATGCCCGAGAACATCTGGAACCAATACCGCGACAAACTCGCTGGTGGCTGGAAGTTGATCTCGTACGAAGTGTTCGACGGCAACGGACCCGACAAGAAGCCGGTCGCCAAACCTCATGGAGACGCTCCGCTAGGAAGGGTGTTGCTGTCCCCGAACGGCTTCCTCTCGGCACACATGAGCAAGCCGGACCGCGTCAATAAGCAGTTGCCGTCGGGCAAAAGCTGGGTCCAAGGAGACGACGGCAAGGTCGCGCATGTGGCGAGGGGTCATTCGACGTACTGCGGATACCTGGAGCTGTTCGCGGATGACGACGGGGAGCTTTGGTGGCAGACGAGGGTTGAGGTCAGCAGTGATCCCAGTCGGATGGGTGGGCTGGAAGTACGCAGGGTGAGGTACTTGGAGGAGGGCGATAAAGCTTACATGGTCTTACAGCCGGAAAAGGACATGGTCTTGGAGGTGGGAGCGACTGTAGCCATCGGTGAAAGTATGATTGAGACGGTGCTAACGGACGATGCAGGACGGCACGAGGACGCGGGGTGTGCTGAAATGGGAGAAGTTCGAGTAGACAGATTCATCATGATCTTTGCCATGATCTGTGTAGAAGAGCAAGTTTATCCACATGTATCTACCTTATGTACATGATACGAGCACATAATAGGAAGGAGTGTAAAGACAGGGCAGCTATAGGCATAAGAGGTCGACGGTTATGATTGGACGACGTGTGTAGTAGAACTAACTTTGTTTTCCTTTTCCTCATCCGAGATTCCGCAAAAACCAACGTTTGCAAAGGCCTTGGCAAATGTCCTGCCAAGCATCATCATCACCGCAGGTAAGTGAAGACTCGAAGACTCCGCGCATTCCTCCCATCCCATGCTCGAAAGCCTTCCGCTGGCATTTGTCGTTGGGCGACCTCCTCGATGGTCGTCGTATGACCCGGATGCAGAGACGTGCAACGCCAGTATGGACACGAGGAGAGATCGGAAGCGCATCGCCGCCTCGCCGAGCACTGCCTCCTTCAACCTCGACTTCACCATACCGCCACCAAATACACCCTCCTCAATCATGACTGCTACTTGCCGACAACCATCGGGTGCGCGCGTGACGCAACGCAGTGCTGACGATGCGACGTGAGCGCAGCGCCCCATCGAAGCAGACCTCCACCGCCGCCCCTTCACCCTGCGCACGGGAGGACTGCTTCACCGTCACCCCCTCTCCCCGACCGGACTTGACGACAAGGCCAGGGAACTTGCAACCTAGTACATGCTCGAAGAGATCGACCCAGCGGCGCATACTGCGGGCTAGATGCGACCCTGCGCGTTGAAGCATGCCCTCAGCTGCCGACCGGTCCTCGTCCATCCCGCTCCATGGCCGGCGCATCATCTCCCGAATCGCATCGCCCTTCGCGTCCAAGTCGCGCAACGTCACCGACTTCTCCGTCGAGGTCGACGATCCCTACAAGCAATATTCGCCGGGCGATATCGTGACGGGAAGTGTGCGGGTGCGCGTCTTGAAGCCGACGCGCGTCACGCACGTTGCCGTCCGTCTGCACGGCTTCGTGCAGGTGTACAAGAATCCAGGCTCGCCTGGGGAAGGGTATCGGGCAGCCAGCGGGTACTTAGATACTGGCAAGAGGAGGAATACCGGTGAATACTTCGGCAATGGGTTTGCCTCGCTTTTCGAAGATGAGGTGGTGCTTTGCGGAGACGGCAGGTTGGCAGAAGGGTCTTACCAATTCAACTTTGAGCTGGAGTTTCCCGACAGGGATCTTCCGAGCAGTATCGACGTTCGTGCTCGTTACAGCCCGTTGAAGTCGACAGACTGGGGAGAGCTGACACTTTGCAGTTTGAACGAGGTACTATTTCGTACATGATCACCGCTTTCTTGACAAGACCCACGACCATGTCACCAGTCATGACTTGCGACCGCAAAGTCTACTTTGTTGAGCGCATTGACATCTCACCACTCTACCCACCGCAGCCGCGGACGATCACCTTGGAGCCATTGTCTAAACGGTCTCGCGCGAAGCATCAAGCGCGGAAACTCGTCGACCCAATCGAGCGACGGAGCCAGAAAGCCGCTTCCACGACGCCGAGTGAGCAAACCGGACAGAACACAGTATCGTCTGCGACGAGTACAGCGACAGATGCCGAGTCCCGGCTGGGTCAAGCGCCAAGTGTGATCAGTTCAGACTCTGGTGTGAGCAACCAAGGCGGGACGTCGATACCGGACTCGGGGAGTGGGCTTACTCCATCAGACAGTGACCTCGCCAAATCGTCGCTCAGCAACAAGACGATCACAGCAACCGTGGAGTCTCTGACGGCAGGATGCCTGCGTGGCGACTGCATTGCTATCCGAGTCTACATCAACCATACCAAGCCGATCCGAAGCCTGTACGGAGCGATTGTGACATTGTATCGACAAGCGCGTGTGGACATGCATCCCGCCATCCCGCTTGGACCGACGGAGAAGGGGAAGGAGGACAGGCACGAGGACTACTATCCGAAATCCATCACGGGACTTGGTGGACTCTCGTTGTCGGGCGCCGGTTCGAGCCACGTGTTCCGCAAAGACCTGGCGCAAGTGATGGTTCCACTGTATGTGGACCCGACCAACCTCACGGCGGAAGTCAATGCCAAGGTCCGGGTTCCTGAAGAGGCCTTCCCCACCATCTCCACCGTCCCTGGTGCCATGATCAGCTTCAAATATTATACCGAGGTGGTGCTGGATGTTCAGGGCAAGTTCGGTGGTGCGGATCTCAGCATGGGCAGTGTGGGCGGTGCACCGGGTGGGCCACGGAAAAGCGATCATGACGGTGCGATTCCTCCGTCTGCATTCTCCGCGGCCGGGTCCACGATTATCGACACGACGCCCATCCGTCGTGACAAGGGTGTTGTGAGCTGTACCTTTGAAGTCGTGGTGGGCACACGGGATAGCGATCGACGCAAGGGGAAGAAAAGAGCGGAGCCTATACCCGAAGCCGAGCAGCGATCAGTACCAGCGGATCCAGGCGCATCCGCGCATCAGCCCAACGTCGCCGAGCAATCCCACCAGGAATATCATCAGCCAGAGGCCGAACAAAATTCGCACTGGTATCAACATCAGCAACCTCCCCCCGAACCTTATCCTTATCCCCAGTCACCAGCATATGCCCATCTCGGGCCCCGATATGGTAACGCCGCCTACGAGGAGCATCTCCTTCCCCTGCCAATCCCACAGCTTCCAGACGGAACTCAGCTGTCCGAGAAAGACCGTCTCAGGATAGCAGAAGCGCGCCTGCTGCCCAGTCAGCCGCCCGACGTAGCCGGCTCGAGCAGGCAGCCCGCAGAACCAGACGCGACCGCCCCTTATCTCCCGGACGAGTACAGTAGCATCACGGCGATGCAAAATGTTGGATCCGATGAGTTTGCGGTTCCGGATGCATGTGCCGGCGCCGCTCGCGAGCAGTCCCTGCAACAGACGGCCACCGTACCAGAGTACCAACCTCCTGGGCCTGACGAACGCCCTTCCACACAGCAACATGCCTCCGGAGACGACAAGCAGGAAATGCAACGCCGTCGGTTGGAACTCGAGTCCTCCGCGCCTCCCAGAGACAACGAGGACAACGTGGGACCACCCCTTCCCGCCCCGAGTCTCGAAGCACCCTCAGCCCCTACCCTCGATCAGGTGAACGGAGGGAGTTCGGCGGGCGTGGATTACGATAGCCATGCCGACGCGGCCGCGTCTTCCGGCTTGCCACGATATGAGCGATGAGGACGATGTCGGCGTTTTGGGGGGGGG
>Ga0268244_10000083_pt1 | contig 38641 bp, 38 predicted proteins | sample AgamicMgSfe_FD_200258 | JGI IMG/M metagenome (GOLD analysis project Ga0268244, IMG submission 200258) | Agave microbial communities from Guanajuato, Mexico - Mg.Sf.e (v2) (version 2) | ecosystem: Host-associated > Plants > Phyllosphere > Phylloplane/Leaf | place: Guanajuato, Mexico | collected... | reverse complement strand
CCACCGCGCACACGGGTTCCTCTACTCTCGCTTCATTCACTACCGTCTTCGCCAGATCGTCGATTATCAACAATCGTTCCCCCCTAGCGAGACGCTTATGATATATGGCAAACAATTGAGTATGTTCCTGAGGCATTGTGTACGACGGCGGATCAAATGTTTAGGCGGTCGGTCTTCCTCCTTTCAAGGTCGTAGGTTTAATCCGAATTGTTTACCGTCTGATGATCTGGATTAAATCCACGCTCTAGAAACCTTGTATGAAGACCTGTTTTGGGGGCCGTCTATAACCCTGATGTAGCAAGCGCGGTTCCGTCATCTCTTTCACATATGTACATGTAGCAGTAGAAGCAGCTCGGCTGCTACAGCCGACATGTATGCGTACCTACAGAGATGGATGACTACGACGACGTTGTGCAGGTAGTCTTGGAAGCAGCCGTCGCCCAACACTGCCTAGTACTCGCCCACCTGGCTGCACACGCGCTCCAAAGCGCCGAAGATGATGAAGGTTAGCAGACTCATCATCAACTGCCACATGCGGGGGAACACTACCGGTCCCGCTCGGACCCACGAACCCGAATTGACGTTTCTGCGCCAGCTTTTGACGACGGAGACCGAGATGAGGTTGACATGGCCGCACCTCAGACCTCGGAATCACAATTTACCGGAAGTGACAATTCAGAGAAAGTCGAGCGACGACACAAACGGCAGCGCGATCTGACGTACGTCTCGGCGAACTGGACCGACGAGGAGGAGCTGGAGCGGAAGAGGGTGCAGAAGGTCGAGGCGGAAGAGGCGGAGCATTTCAATCGGAGGGAAGTCAGGCACGTGCAGAAGAAAGCGGTCGCGCGCGAGGCGGCGAGGAGGAGCATGTCGACTTCTGGTACTGCCAAGAAGGAGTACGAAATATCATTGTAGAGTGTTCAGACAGGTTGTGCTGACGATAATCGCTAGATTGGAGGTCGTGAACGCCGATTCGGCTGAGCAACAGGCCGACGTTGAGAGTGTGGGAGGAAAGGCCAAGCGTGATAAGAAGGATGGTTCAAAGGTACATCGTGAGGGAGCGCAAGGCGAGGTGCAAGGGGAGAAATTTTTGAGGAAGTCTGCGCGCGCGAAGCGGAGGAGCAAGGCCATGGCGAAAAGGCGTGAAGCGAAAGCGAAGGTCGCCGCTGACAAGACATGACTGATTGTAAGAGGGCGGAGTTGATGATACGGATTGATGGATTGGAGCGGGCGTTTACTCGAGATTTGTTAGGAGGAATACCCATATGCGATGTTAGTATTCACATGATGAAGCGGGAATCACTGTCCCGAACAGAACTGACGTTAGGTGGAGAGAAGCGTGACGAGCCATCCCCGAGATACAACAGTTGAGATGAGCTGCTGGCGGCCGATGGATGGTTGCTTTGGAGAAGAAAACGTACATGAGCTAGCGCCGGCCGGAAGCGAGCCAATGACCGTGGAGTATGATGGATTCGGAATGTAACTTCACGCCTTCCCGCCGTCAATCGCGCACACGAACGATCGTCCTTATGTTATATAACACAGCCTCAGCTTGAAGGTATCCCGCGCAACATCGCGTCGTCTGCATCGAGCTATCTGTCACCGACGATGTGATCAACAAGCGATCAATTCCGCTCCATGGTGGTAGAGGCATTGTCGATCCACGATCCGGATGTCGACGACAGAAGCCGTTGCAATGGACGTTTCGAATGCTCACAGCGGGCACAGCGATGAGCTAACATGGCGAGCCTGCACTGTTCTTTGTGATCGTTCGCGTGCAGTCGATACAATGGATGGCACCAACTTCGCCGCATCCGGCGCGCCGACTCCAGAGCGTCTGACAACAAAGAAAGCTCCGGTGCCATGTCGAAGCGTATACTGACCGTCGCCATACCGGATTGTTTCCCTTACCACTCCTACACACTGCCACACACAACAAACAACATCACTGAATGCAAAGATGGCAAAGAGACGTGGCACTCCGAAGCGGGACTGGATCAGTGCAAACAGACAGGCAGTCAGAGACAGTGGTTTCACGGGAAAGGCGCTGGAGCGGGAACTCGAGGCAAGATGGAAATCGCACCGAGGACCATCTGCTGCGCCAGCAATCCGTCGGGCGCGCAAAGTAGCCCAGAGGAAGCCGAGCGCAGCGGAGGCGAGGTTTACCAGATCGAAAGGTCGTGCGGAACGCGGACCCCTTGAGGAACATCGACTTCCCAGCGCACGTGGTGATCGGCAAGGTCTCAACCAGGAATCACAGCCACCCGCTGCGTTCAGTGCTCTAAGTTCAGCCGCGCCATCTGGCCGACATGGCGAACTCGAAGACGGTCGTGTTACCCCACCTGCATCAGGATCGAACGATCGAAACAGCCAGATCGATAATGAACCTTGTGTAACCTCGGCCGAGGTGCAGCAAGTCGGCGTAGATGTTGCACCATATCGAAGTTCCAGACTCGAGCAATCGTACGCATCAGTCGTGGAGGGGCTGGAAGAAAATCGTGATGGCCCTCGCGAATTCAACTCCCAAGGACTTGATGAAGGGATGCCTCTCCAGGTCCAGGTTTCGGAACTGCCTGGCCAACAATCACATGATTCATCAGTGAGCGTGCATAGCGAGACACCAGACGCTACTACAGCACAAACCGATGCTTTCCAGGATGCACCGTTCGCGGAAGAATCTAGTGACACGGCTACAGCATCTCGCACCGTCGACGTACATATACCTTGTGGAGTCTCGGATGCCGACGCCGACGCAGTGTCCGAATGGTCGCCTCCTCCCTCCACTCCACAAGATTGGTCTCTTTTTTCGCAGGGAGAGGTCGATCCTGGCTTCCAGGCAGACACAGCCAGCTACAGTCAGCCTGAATCAGAAGACAGTGCGCAGACTTCGCCCACGCGCCCGCGATTGAATCAGTTGAACGTGACGTTCCAGCTTAGCCAGACAATTGGCACGTCTCAGCGAGCCGCAATCCGCGTCGAAGTGCCTCAGGACGACAGTGGAAAGCATGCTTACCAGTTGGAGGCCTATGTTTACAATGAAGGCGGCCAGCCACCAAGCGCAGGCCAGCCGAGCAGTGTCCCGTGGCAAGGAAGGGGCGTTTCGGAGTCGCAGAGTCCTGACGATGTCAATAGCACGACGAGGTTCGAGTCCGTTACATCGACCGAAGACTTCGAACAACAATCTGAGCAGTCGGACAGCCATATTCAAGGCGAAGACGACCAACCTCCAAGCGCACCCCAGCCCGGCAGCACGCTGTGGCGGGAAAGGACGTCTCTGGCATCTTCCCAGAGCTTGGACGAACCAAACAGCATGGCGATGTCGGAATCCGTTGCGTCGTCTGCTGTAGACGACTACGCGAGCGTCCCGTGGCAGGCGGTGCGGCATCCAGACGCGTCGCGGGCTATTTCGGAAAGTCCACAGAGTCCGTTTGGGACGCGGCAGAGTCCGTTCGGGATGCCACGGAATCCTGATGGAGTGCACAGCGCGGCGGTGTCTGACTCCGATAGCCTGCCTGACTATGAGGACTACGAGGAGGAATCGAGCCTGTTTGGCCAGACTCGGGATCACATGGCGTGAGTGATGGGGACGATCAGGCGCATGGGATGTGGTGGTTCAACGAGGATGATAGGCATTCGATCAGATTGGTAACTTGATGGACTCAGCGATATCGAGGGTCGCTGAGTTACTCGGTTGACTGCTCGTTAATAATAGGAGCGTGGACTGGGATGTGATAAAATCTTCAGCCTAGCACGATGATAGTACAGGTGCACTCCAGTGAAACTATCTTTGTCAAAATGATGGAAAGGTCCTGATTTGAGGTATGTTTTTGTACATGTGATCTCAACATTATCGAGGAGTTGTGCATGGGTGTGTATGCCAAGCTTTATCGATAAGGTCCCTGCCACGTGCCGCAGAGCCTCACCCACGAACAGGGTCAATGCACTAAATTTTCTACCTTCTTCACCACCACGCGCTTAACCATGAGGACCACCCCACTAATTATGGCAATAACGTCAGAGAAAGCCCTCAAGGGTATGCCTACTCATCTCTGGTCCGACAGCGACCTTCCTGCACCCGACATCCGAGACGTGCTCACGCAACTCGCTCACTTCTTCGACCAGCTGGGCTACACCAAAACTTTCAGCGCATTGTTGAAAGAGGCCAACAAAGATGGGCACTCACTGGATATCGCGGAGTGGGAGCGCGGCATCAATGACATCGGGGTCAGTCACGCGTTGATGGGGATGTGGGAAGCATGGCACGTGCAGAAAAAGAGGTATCCGAGATTGCCGAATGGTGAAGATGCGGAGGAGAGCAGTAGTGATGACGGGACGTCAAGTGAGAGTGAAGATGAGGAGGACGAGGAGACGGAAGGGAAGAAGGCGGGTTTGGTGGATGATGAGGCGGAGAGCACGAGCGACGATAGCTCAAGTGAAGAAGACAGTAGTGATGAGGAGGCTGCGACTGGCATCAAGAGAAAACGCATCATGACACCCGAGTCCTCTGACCCGTCGGACGAACAGAGCGAGCCGGACAGTGATCGTAGCTCTGCCGACGAGGACGACGCACGACCTGCTAAGCGTGCCAAGGTGTCGAGTGACGATGTTGATACCGGCTCGCAGAGTGACAGCAGTTCAGCATCCGATACAGATGCTGAGGGTGGGATCTCGGCAGACAGCGATTCATCCTCTGAATCGGACAGCAGCGATGCGTCAAGCTCGGGATCGGATTCAGATTCATCCGCTTCAAGTGATAGCGAAAGCGACTCTTCACCATCGCCCCCTACAGCGAAGAGGAGCAAGTCCACGGTTCAAAAGTTGAAGAAAGAAAGGACTGGCTCGGCAACCTCTTCATCCGCGACCCTCAACGCCCAATCACCGCCACCTCCACCCAAACAAACGAAGAAAGACAAGCAGAAAAAGCCCGCGGTCACCAAAACGACCAAGGACGAGCTCCTGGTCCCAGCCCCAGCAGTCGAGGCCGAAGAAGACCCGACCGCCGGCATGCATCCGGACCGCCTCAAGCGCTTGCCCGCCACCCAAGAGAATGTCAACAACTTGAAGAAGTCCAACGTTCCCTTCTCGCGCATCCCGGCCGACACTAAAGTCGACCCGCGCTTCGCCAGCAACGAGTACGTGTCGTATGAGTACGCAGATCGAGCGTTCAAGGATTTGAGCGTCACGAAGGGTAAGGGGTTTACGAAGGAGAAGAATAAGAAGAAGAGAGGTACGTCTACCACGCCGAACACGCAAGTCGGTCTGGATAGCAGCAACACCCGCCAGCATTCGGATACTCACCTCGACTCGTTTTCCTCTGACACCTCCTCGTCAGAGGATTCGGACTCGGATGCCGCAGGACTTTTCGGACTAGACAACCCCGGCTTCAAGGACGACACCTGGGACTTCATGACCGGCTGCGGATTTGACCCTATGAGTGGGCGATGGGGATGATAGGCTGACAAGACGAACAGGTGCATACCGGGGTGGCGCGATCGATTTCACGCCAAAGGGCATCAAGTTCGACGATTGATTGCAAGTGAGCTTTACTGGGCATATTGAGCGAAGGGGGTTTCGTGCGTGGGGCATGGCGATTGGGCATTTACATCTCGTCTATGGGGGCGGAGGGGCACGTTTCTTGTTTGCTGGGTCTTCGGCAAGACCAGGTTTTGTAAGAATGGGAACAAGGTCATACATTCAAAGCCAGATACGCACGCGCGTACAGAGTTATTTGGTGACTGCTTCGTCAGAGCATTCACCAGCCTTATGTTTCCGACTTCACAATGGCATGTGTTGACATATTGTTCAGCATGACCCTCGCGCGAGCTCTGCTTCGTTCGTTCGGCGGCCGCCCGCCTCCTTCCGAAGTCTTCCATTTGGTATCAGGTGCCGTAACGGACCTTCTTTTTCTTGGTTTCGTGCATCGCCTTTCAGAAGAGCCTCGCTTCGACGTCCAATGACTATTGAGTCCGACTTCATTTGGCTGTTGAGCTCATCGACAGAACCTTGGCCTGCGCCGCGTACGCTGTCGGTCCGATAGGGGCTTAGTCGCGACTGAGGTTGACTGATATTGAGTGACGCTCTGGAGTTCGGTCGTTTCGTGTACAAGATAGACCACACACATAGCAAGCTCCAGGTTCACTATGACGGCTGGTCAGAACAGTGTACTCGCAACGACCGAACAGCCTCGGTGGAGGATGGCAGACTCGCAACCAGCGATGAAACTCCAGCCTTTAGACACACTGACACGCTTCAGGTGTTGACGGTCGTTGCGATCGGGGGGTTTGAAGATATCCCTATGATTTGGCAGCGCCAGATTATCATTCCTTGGTGAGCGACCGTAAGGCCTGCTATCACCAGACTATGAGGAAAAGGTCTGTTAGGGGCAAACTCATGGTGTGTAGAGGTATGAAGGCGCCAGTCGGTCTTTGTAGTCCAGAGTCGCTGAGCCCCTAAGAAACGACGTTGACATTGGTGTTGACCAGCTGCCAAAGACCCTTGGACAGTGAACTCGCTTGTCGTGAGACGTTTAGGAAAGCAGGTCGAGCGTAGGAACTTGTGTATTCGACACGCCGTATAGCGTTAGCAAGAATCCAGGATGGTCCGTAAAACGTGAATGACCGAGCTGTGCAAAGATCTATTGCCTTACTACTGCGGTCGAAGACCAGACCAGTCGAGCAGCGAATGTGCGGGAACCACGCGAGAGGTGAACAGGCTGCGGTCGCCGGCACGAGACTCGGCAGACCTCAATCAACTCTCGTAGACTGGCCATGATCGAAGCGTTGCCGCACACCTCAAACTCATTTCAGAGCTTGACGGCTTTCACCTTCACCCTTGGATCGCCCACCCTCGTTCTCCAGCACCAGCAACGTGCCCGCGAATGCAATCGCGAGACTCGTCGCAGCGGCCATCGTAATGCCTGGCACATTCGGCCTGAACAAGCCTTCCTGCAGCAGTCTCATCGTGCTGAAGTATCGGTGCGTGCCGTGCGCCACGCAGAGACTACCACTGGCGACCAGAACCCCGGCGGCCATCTTGGTACGGCTGTTCTCCAGATGCAGTAAGGTAGGCGATATCGCGGCGAAGGCCTCGACCTTCTCGAGCGCGACACCCAACGCGATGAAGCCGAGGCCAGTGCGGGTCCATGCTAAGAAGGTGCGTTCAGATGCGAGCAGGTCGCGGGCCAGAGAGCCGGTGTTTTTCAATGGCTCGGCGCGTATGAAGCGTGCAAGACGGGAGAACATGTTGGTGTCCTCGGAGAGATTCCGTGACTGTATTGACTGTATTGACTGTATTGACTAGTATGTCGTGGCAGCCGCGGTGTCGAGTAAAATGCTGTGGTGCAATGGGTGAATGAAGTGAAGTGGTGGCAGCCACACGCTAGACCGTGACAGGAAGCTGGGGGGCTACATCCATCGACGACGGATCGACCTCCCTTGCTTCAACCTGCGACAACTACATAGTACCTACTGAACGATTATTGGAATACCTTATATGCAGAGTACTAAGAGGTATCTGTCCGGAGTACTGTACAGTTTCGCACCACACCTGTCCTCGACGACAAACAAACAACGAGCATTTAGCAGGATGACAAGTAAAGCATCCCTCAAGCGCGCGGAGGACTTTGTCGGCTTCCTCAATGCCTCACCAACCCGTAGGTTTTCTTCAAACCACCGACCAAGTCACGACTAACAGGGTGCAGCTTTCCACGCCGTCAACTCGGCTAAGCATCGCCTGGAGAAGGCTGGCTTCAAGCAGATCAGGGTGAGCCATTCGATAGCCTATCCGACGTACAGTGACTGATCACGCGACCTCATCAGGAACGCGACAGCTGGAATTCTACCCTCCGACCTGGCGGCAAATACTACCTCACTCGCAACGCCTCGACCATCGTCGCTTTCGCCATTGGATCGCAATGGAAGCCCGGCAACCCAGTCGCGATGGTCGGCGCACATACCGACTCGCCGTGCCTGCGAGTCAAGCCGGTATCGAAGCGGACGGCAGATGGTTTCCTCCAGGTGGGCGTCGAAACGTACGGCGGAGGGATGTGGCATACCTGGTTCGACCGAGATCTCGGGCTGGCGGGAAGAGTCATGGTGAAGACGAGCAATGGCGGGATGGAGATGAAGCTGGTTAGAGTTGGCCGACCGGTTTGCCGGATTCCAAATCTGGCGGTGCATTTTGGTGGAAGCGTGCCTTTCGAATTTAACAAAGAAAGCCAGCTCTTCCCAATTACTGGTTTGGTGTCCGCAGAGCTGAACCGGACGGGCAAGACAGCCGAGGAGACTCGGAAAGAGGAGGGTGAGAAGGAAAAGGCTGCCGGGTTCGAGCCATTGAAGACACCAACCCAGAGACACCATCCCTACCTTATCACGCTAATCTCGGAAGAGGCCAGCTGCAAGCCGGAAGACATTCTCGACTTCGAGCTCGTTCTCTACGACACCCAACCCGCCTGCATTGGCGGACTGAACAACGAATTCGTCTTTTCCGCACGCCTGGATAACTTGGGTATGACCTACTGCGCCGTCGAGGGCATCATCCAATCACTCGCCGCTCCTTCTGCACTCAAAGACGACAGCACGATCCGCCTCATCGCCTGCTTCGATCACGAAGAAATCGGTTCCGAGTCGGCTCAGGGCGCAGGCAGTAACATGCTCCCTGCCGTCCTCCGACGACTGTCGTGCATTCCGTCCGCTCCATCATCTGCGGACAGCGAGAAGTCGTACGACAAGATCACCAACGGCGATTCCTCAGACAACAGCACGGCCTACGAGCAGACCCTCTCGACATCTCTTCTCGTCAGCGCCGACATGGCGCACTCCATCAACCCCAACTACAGCGGCAAGTACGAAGCCGAGCACCGCCCGGAAATGAACGCCGGCACCGTCATCAAGATCAACGCCAACGTCCGCTACGCCACCAACTCCCCCGGCATCGTCCTGCTGCAGGAGTGTGCGAAACGCGCCAAGGCCGCCTCGTACCAGCCACCGGGGGCTAAGTCCAAAGACGGCGGAGTGCCTCTACAGTTGCTCGTCGTACGGAACGATCTTCCATGTGGGTCCACGATTGGACCGATGCTGTCCGCGGCTTTGGGCGCAAGGACGATCGACGTGGGTAATCCGCAACTGGCGATGCATTCGATCCGTGAGACGTGCGGGTGCCACGACGTCGAGCACAGCGTGAACTTGTTCGATAGCTTCTTCGAGCATTACCAGGAGTTGGAGAGCAAGGTGGTGGTTGATTGACTACCTAATGATGCCGATAAGGCAAGACTGTAGATTAGATCATCCGACGCGGATCAAAACACCTCGCACACCTACTTCTCCCCCCAACGCACAGTCCTACGCATTTGATGCCCCTCCCACTCCTCCCCAGCAAGCCCCCGCAACCGCAAACCCTCCGGATCCGCCCCACCCAACTCCAGCGTCTCCAACGCCTCCACCTCACCATCCCCCAACCGCTTCTTCAACCCCCGACTCGCGCCCCACCACACCAGCCTCCTCTCCCCGGGCAAGAACCTCCACACCTCCGACGAGATCCCCGTGACCGTCGAGCCGTCCGGTCGCGGCTGGATGGTCGCGCACAGCTGTGGGACCATGTAGTGGTGGAAGAGCTCTTTGCCCGTTTCGTCGAGCATTTGCGCCACGCGCCGGAGGTACATGGTCTGGGTGCGGCCTGAGGCGTGTCGGATGGAGGGGAGGTCGAGGTGGGCGAAGTTGCCGTAGGTGCTGTTGCGGGGTGGGGGTTTGATGGAGTCCGGGAGGACGTCGAGGTGGGCTGGGGTCGTGAGTCCGTTGTGCTCGTCGATATCGACTGCTGGGTGCTCGGCGAAGGTGACGGTGTGGACCGCATTGAGTTCATCTTCTTTGCTGACACTCTTCATTGATGTAGCCCGTTGTTCGGCGGATGCCACTTCCTCGTCGAAGGGCGCTGGCGGTGGAGTACCCAAGTACTCACTCACCCCGACCTCAGCATACCAACTGCAAACCCGCGCATCGCCCGGCCGACCCGCAAACTCCAAACAGTCTTCCACCGAGAGGAATTTCTGCTTGAGACTCAAGCGAAGCTCCGTCGCCTGCTGGTTCCAGAAGAATTCTTCGGCATTAGGCCAGAGCTGCGTGGCCGTCTTGTAGAATTTCTTCCGGGTCGTGCCGGACTCGAGCAAGAGGGCGCGGCGCGTTCGGAGGATTGGCTCGGCGTAGTGCACGAAGATGGTTTTGCCTGAGCTGGTGAAGGTGTTTGCTGCTTTGCTTAGCTCGCGCGCTCGAGTGGTGGGTGGGAAGGCGTTGAAGCGGGATAGTTCGATCACGGGGCGGACGGTTGGTGAGGTGGTCGTGGTCGGGTTCAGCTGGGTCTTGGGTGGGTCGTCCATGTTGCTTCTGTCTGGGCTTGCCGTTGGGATCGATGTCTGTGGGATAGGATCAGTGTATTGCGTGTCAGGCTTATGGCTGATAACTTACTGTACTGGATACCGTGCTTGAGCTGGTGGTTTGCAACGGGAAGAAACAATGAGACAGCAGTATAAGTTTGTTTCATGCATTGACGTTGTGAGCTCCCGTTGTGTCACGTGGACCCCCTATACCGCACGATTGCAGACCACGCAGCAGCAAAACAAAGCTGATATTGTCAGACACGGCCAGTTTATTGATTCCAGTACTGAAGTACGATGTTGCAAAAGGGTATCGCTGATCATCCCAATCCTACCCACGCCATTCTCCATCTCCACGTTGATCGGAGAACCCACGCGCCTTTGCCTGTTCTGCCTCCGACGCCGATCGCTATGCAGTAGTGACAATGTAATAAACGTTCGCTTTTGTGGCGTCATCCTTCGAGCAGACCTCAGCAGAGCCCCTCTCAAACCTCCATCCCGGCACCAGCAATCTTCTTCAGCTCCCACTCCTTGGTGAACTCCTGGTCGAGCGTCTGCAGCTCTTGCACCAAGTCCTGGCACGCGGACACCACGGCCTGCTTCGGCGTCACCTGCCCGTCCGTCTGCACGCGGAGCTTGAACGTGGCGAAGAGCGGGTGCGGGACCTGATAGGCGGCGAACATGACGTGCTCGGACTTGACGAGTTTGGCGCGGAGGAGGTTGCCCAGCGTGTGGTCTTCCTTGTTGAAGGTGAACATGGCGGCGTTGGGGACGCCTGGGCGGAGTTTGTCAGTGGTGTCGATGACATGAGGAGGGCGATATGGGTGCTCACGAGTCTCCGGCTCGAACGTCACTTTCTTCTCGCCCTCGCCCAGCAGGAACAACTCGATCCTGTCCAGATTGTCAATCTCCGTCTGTATGCCATTTCCGTTACCTCCCCCGATGCGCGGATCTCGCGAGGCCGGGAGCCCGGCACTGAAGCTGTAGTGTCCGGGTAGAAGTCTACCACCGCTCGACTTGCCCCCCGGCATGTAATTGGCGCAGGTTGAAGACATGCTTGCTTAGGATACAAGGTTGTGATGCTTGATGGGAGGGATGGCTCGGGTGTGAGGAGACGGTGGTGTTTGACATACCTGTCCGGGGCGTTCATCGTGAGTGTCGAAACACAGATGCAGCGCCTGGCAAGAGCAGATGCGCGTCTGTAAGATGCAAAAGGAAGGAGCGACCCAAGATGGTCTCAAAGTGAAGTCGGGGCGCAGAATCAAGGGCGCTCGGGCCACCTCTGCTGGAGACGTTCCGAGGTTCGGTGCTGATTCCAACGTCAGCCCTCGAAGTTAATGTGTGTCGCTGGGTTGACTGCGAACATGATTCAAGATGATCCGTCCTCAGAAATACGTCGTATCAGCACTGCAAGATGGATGGACTGCGAAAAGACCACCCTTGGACGAAGGCTCCGCTAATTGCTTGCGGGCCTATGCGCTTGATTGCGTTGTCGAAACTGGCATGTGAGGTATCGGACGCAGGAGGTCTGGGTTTCATCGGCGCGGGGAGTGATGTGTCGACACTCGCAGCAGAGCTCGAGAACGTCCGTCAATCCCACCAAGATGCGAAGGACGTTCTTCCAGTCGGCGTCGGCTTCCTTCTATGGGCGGGGGATCAGCTCTTACACGATGCCCTGCCCATCTTAGAGCAGCACATCCCGGCCGCCGTGTGGCTCTTCGCCCCACGTGAATCCGAGCAACTCGTCCGATGGACGCAGGAGACGCGTCGTGTCACGCGCGGGAAGACGAAGATCTGGATCCAGATCGGGACGGTCGCGGATGCCGTCGAGGCTACGGAGACTTGCGAACCGGAAGTACTCGTGGTTCAAGGCAGTGATGCTGGTGGTCACGGACTGGAGAAATGCGCTGGCCTCATCTCCTTGTTACCGGAGGTGGCAGACGCCGTAGAGGCTCTCGGTAAGGACCAGGATATCCGTATACCTACATTGGTCGCAGCTGGTGGCATCGTAGACGGTCGAGGCGCTGCGGGTGCACTCGCCATGGGCGCCGAGGGTGTTGTCATGGGCACTCGCTACCTGGCCTCACCAGAAGCAAACGTCGCAAAAGGGTACCGGGACGCTGTACTGAAAGCATCAGACGGCGGCGTCACAACCGAACGTGGCAAGCTCTATGACAGTCTACGAGGTACGACCGACTGGCCCCAGCGTTATGGTGGCAGAGGCGTCTTGAACGAGAGCTACCATGATGCGGCGAAAGGCATGAGCGTCGAGGAGAACAAACGCTTGTATGAAGACGCGCTCCAGACGGGTGACGAGGGGTGGGGCGAAAAGGCTCGCTTGACGACTTACGCTGGTACGGGCGTTGGCTTGATCAAGGATGTGAAACCGGCCGCGAACATCACAGAGGAGGTCCGAGAAGATGCTAAGCGTATACTGAAGCGCAGAAGCGACATGATAACGTGATGCTCAAGGCAGGGTTTTGGGAAGGTGCTTTTTCTTCTGGCGTGACCGAGGACACGTGACATAGCTGCGACTCGTGTTGGTACAGACTGGATCTATCTTCATGTTGCTGCTAATAGTTGCACGTGGCAAGCGAATGAACACGTCACGATCACGTGTTGGTGCTGCCTGACTAGCGGGCCTTCCGTTCTCGAAACGAGTTTCAACTTCACGTTATCAAATTACGGTTCGTCCGCTTCTCCCAACATCCTCAACTCTACAACTCTGATGCTTACACCTCAATGTTCTTCTGTACTATCCCGCCAACACACTGATCTGATAACGTGCCGTGTCACAATTCATCGCTCGCCTTCATGGCCGGCACCGCTTCCGCCGCACTCAGGCAGCTCGAGCAGCTTCCCGTGAAGGAACGCTGTACGAAAGCACACCAACTTGTCCGAGATGGGACTTTAAAGACTGATGGCATCACACTGTACGCGTCCCATGTCGTGCCTACCATACTTGCTGCTGGATTCTTGACATTGCAGTCATGGGCGGAGGCGGGCGCTGTTGTGCAATGGAGTAGGCTCACCGAAGATGAGAGGAGGTATTGGTGCCAGCAGACGAGCGAACTCCTTAAAGGCAGCGCTGTGCCGCTGCAAAGTCAAACCTTTCAAACTTTTGCCCACACGCGACTTCCTACATGGTCTTTCGCAAACTCAACCGACGACAGCAGTGGTCATGGCAGCGACAGCGGGTCAGACAGCGATGGCTGCGTCTCTTCAGCCGACGGTGCTGACGAGAAACGTCCGCCGAAGAGCGTACCGCAAGGATCACTCGGAATTATCAAGAAGCGTTCCGTGCAGGGCATTTTCAGGTATACCAGTATTGCAAGCGTGCTGGACACGCTGGATGAGACTCCGGCCGGAGCGCTGAAGGTGGCGCATCTTCGCGGCATTGCGGACTGGCTCTCCTCCACTGGCTGTACGCTTTTCGAGCTTTGTGCCTCAGCATTCGCTCGGCCCCTGAATGACAAGGAGACGGCAGCCGAGATGGCTGCGCGTGTTGCGCAACTCTGGTCGTTCACCCCTGCACTTGAGAAGAACTTCTGGCATGAACAAACGACGAAGCTCAAGCGCGGTCTGGCATACGGGAACTACAGCATGCTCTCTTACCTCCAACCCAACAGTCGCTCGAAGCAGGCCACCATCTACACGAAGAAACTGGCATGGGCAATAACTCAAATCCATCGATCAGCGCCTGTGGCCGAACAATCCTCAACAGTCAATCTGGTGCCATCGTCGATGACTTCGCTCCAGGTCACTTTCCCAGCCCCGATACTCAACCTCCTATGCGTCAGCACACCACTGTACAGCGACCCAGCGGACGTGATCCACAAGGTCTTACAGTCTATCGAGACTCGGCTCCTCCGCTACAGAGAGCAACCACTCTGTATGCGCCACTCCGGCACCCGAGTGGACTTCGACCCTTACGCCAGAGGCGTCACGAGCATAGCGGCACGCCTGCACTCGGTCATCGCCCAGAGTCCCAACATCTTCAGCGTAAGCGCGAGCTGCGAGAACGCGCACTCCACCTTCGAGTCGCTACTACGACCCTTGGTGCACTAACGAGTCGAGCGTGGTGCTTTCGCCGAGCTCCACGGACTCTGCACGTCCGAGGAAGAAACGGAGCACTTCAGTCTAGACTTCGATTCGTGCATTGGTGATATATTGGGCTGCCAGCTTCAGGATCTAAGACCACTCACACCTCGCAACGCGGATGAAGTCGTCGCGGTAGTGATGGATGAATTGAGGGCGAACGTGAGTACACTCATCCGTCAGCCATTCACAAGCGGCATGCTAAACAAGTCCCAGCATCTTGACGAAGAGGGGCTTCTGTGTTCAACGACTACCGCCTCTTCGTCCGAACAGCGGCAGCGACAACCATTCGAAGACGAACACGAGCTTGACCTCGCCGCGCAACTGCGCCAGTGCTTCGATCACAGGGGTCTGAGTTCGGACGAATACGAGGACTTGCTCGAGCAGAAGCTGTACGCACTGCGCTGCTTCGTGGCTTGACCAATAGCGAGCAAGGCGGCAGTGACAGGGTAGTTGGTGCTGTTGAATGTAGGGTGATGTCGCCAACCGAAGACATGCAGAACAAGCCCCTTATTCTATTAGGAGGTATGCCGGAACAAGGTGACAAACAAGCCTCTCTCAACAAGCGACTCCGCTCTTTATACACTATTACCGTATCTGTCTGTCGGCCGGTCCGTCTTCCTCAGGTCCATCCATCCCAGGTTTCCCAATTACATAGTAAAGACTAACAATGTACACAACACTCTTTCCAATCCCTTCTCCCTGATGCAAGGAAAATGCCCAATCTCGCTTTGAGCAAAAAGGAAAAAAGGGAGGAAAAGAGACGAGCAATCCAGTCTCTCGAAAACGCCTGCCGATGCCGCCTCGTTTGTCCATGCGAGCGAAGAGGGAAAGGTATTATCGCGTGCGTGGAGCGTCGATGAAAGAGCGGAGCAACCCAAGGAAAAGAAAGAATAAGAACCCAAGAACAACAACGACAACACACACTTCACACCCCATCCACCTTCCCCGCCCCCCTCACAGCACTCACAAACTCCTCCTCCGAACCCACGGCCCACGGCCTTTCGTTCCGCCACGACAACAGATCCAAAATCTCCTCGGGCCCGCCGAACAACCGGCCCTCCAACCGGCCCAGCACGGCCACGGCGGCGCGCACGAGCGCCCGATCGCCCTCGAAGACGTACACGTCCCAGGCGCGCGCGACGTGCGCGGGCGAGGGCAGGTGGTAGGCGAAGAGGCAGCGGAACATGGGGTCGAGGTAGGGCGCGGGGTCCGGGAGGGTCGTGGTGAGGTGGGCGTGGAGGTGCGGGGATTTGTATTTCAGGGCGGAGAGGACGGCGGCGTGGTGCCGGGTCATGGATGGCGGGTCGTGGATCAGGAAGGCGAGGGGTAAGGGGCGGTTGAGGAGGTTGGCGAGGGTGATGAAGGCGCCGGCCGCGTTGGGTAGGTGCGAGCAGAGGGTGGCGGCGATGAGGTGCACGCCGAAGACGTAGCCCACGTCGGAGCGGTAGGTGGCGTAGGCTTTCAGGACGGAGGTGAGGCGGGCGTGGAGCTCGGTGCCCTGGGCGAAGGCGCCGAGGTGCGGGTAGACGGTGGGAACGTCCCGGTCGATGGCGGAGAACCAGGCGGCTTGCGGGCTGCGGCTGGCTTCCTCGGTTGGCATGGCCGCGATTTGCGCTTCCAGCTCGTGGGCTCGGCGCAGTGCCGCGTCGAAGGTCGACGGGAGCACGCCTAGCTCGTTGCCGATGGCTTTCTGCCACACCTGGCCGCGAGACTTGGGCGTCACGCCTCGCCACCACAGCTCTCTCGTCCGCGGTTCTTTGATCGCGACATCCCAGTTCGGGAGCACGTAGTCTTCCCAGAGCCGTGAGCTCGAACTCTCCTGCTCTTCCTTCGTCTCTTGATCCTCCTGCAGCTTCATCACGCGCTTCTTCTCCGCCTCGGCCGCGCGCGCCATCATCTGCTCCCATTCCTTGACGTGCTTCTTCTCCTCCTTCTGGCTTTTAGGTGGCAGCCATGAAGGTCGAGTGCGCGTCAGGACCGCTTCCTTCTCTTTGCTGATCGGCAGCGGGTCGATCATGATGTTGCCCTTCTGCACGGGCGGGAGTTCGAGGATGGCCGTCTTGGCGCGGTCTTTGTACTCGAGTTTCGGTCGCGGCGGACTACTCAACACGCTATTGGTGCCCGACCGCCGCTTGTCGCACGACCGTCGCTCCGCGTACTCCTCCAACGCGGCCGACAGCTGCCGGGCTTCCGCGTTGAGATCTTCGGTCCACGACTTGGAGCGGTGTTGGTAGCTGAGCGGTTCGATCGGTACAGTGGCGCTGTGAGGCATCATGGGCGGCCGGCCGTGGCGGGGAGACCGCGGCGCGCCGTACTGGCCGTTGGGCATGATGGTCGGCGCGGAGGGACGTTTGGCATTCTTGGGGACCTTGGCGGAGTGCAGATTCGCGTGCAAGTGCGCCTGCAGGCCCGGATGCGATGGTCGTCGGACCGGACTGGGCGTCTTGGACCGTGGTTGACCGGGGATTGGTGTGATGGGCACGTTCTCCAGAATGGCTTCGTCCGGCACCTCGACGTCTCCGTCGTCGTACTCGGCCTCGAGCTGTTTGACCGTTTTCCGCCCCGGTTGCCACGATTGTTGTCGACTCAACATTCCGTTCGGGTGAGGCGAGGACGCGCTCCATGACGTCCGCGGCGTGAGGCTGCCGACGGTCTGAGGGGAGAGTGGAACGTCGCTCTGCCCGCTTGCGAGCTTCCTCGGCGACGGCGACCTCGACGGTACCCTTTGCGACCCATGCGTCATGAAGGATGGGCTGGTGAAGCCTCGCTGCAGGCTTCTCCCGTGAGGCAGACCCAGACTCCGATCTCGCAACGCGCCCTGCAAGCTCGGGTGTCGATTCTCCCGCACGGCCGTCGGCGGCGGTGGCCGCTTGGTGGTGTCGATGGGGCCCGGTGGTGAGCTCCTCTTCTTCGGCCGCCGGAGCGTCGGTCGGCTTTCGGGCTTGACGTTGCAGTCGCTGACACTGCTCCGACCGTCCTCGTCCTCCTCCCCCTGAAGCGTGACATCCTCGAAGTGAGCCAGCTTCTCCGTACTATCATCGCCGCTCAAACTGAAGGACGACGAGCTGCTCTTCGAACTCTTCGAATAGCTCAACTCGGGTGGGCTCGACGGGGCCGTCTCTTGCTCGTGCTCGGTTGTGGGATTCTCGGCCATCGCCGTCGTCGTGGCCATGGTCGAACCCTGCTCCGAGGCGAGCACCGGTTCGGTCATCAGCGACCTAGTACTATATCCCGCAGATGCGAAGTTGCGCGAAACACTAGCGAGATCGGGCAGGCTGACGCAAAACACCCGTTGACTCTGAAAATTACCCCTGTGACCGCCGACTCTTTCGCCCCAAATCAAGGACCGGACGTAATCATATCGGACGAGATCGATGCCGTGACCGCAGTGCCCGTCGTCGACGTCGTTGTTGTTGTTGTCGTCGTCGTCGTGGTGAGTGCCGTGGTTGTAGATACTGTTGTTGAAGGCGGCGGAGGAGGAGGAGGAGGAGGAGGGGTTGGAGGTGAGGTTGGGAGGGAGACGCGCCGGGGCGAGTGGTTGGATGGCGGTCATCATTTCCTTCTCCCTCCTGTCACAGGCGCCTCACGCTCGGTTTCGGCCGTTGATCGCTGAATGCCGGTCAGGGGCTAGCGCCGGACAAGGGGTGACCAATCACGGCGGTGTCCGGGGAAACGTAGTCCAAGTAAAATAAATAAATAGATGAATGGGGAGGGCGATCCTTCAGGTCGATGGACGACTGATCCTCCTCCGTTACTGTATCTCCTTCTGCCCTTTGCGATGGCTGGAGAAGTAAGAGAGAGGGAGACAATGCGATTGTGTTGACACCCCGAGCCCGCTCGACATCGGAATGCGGACAAGCAGGGCGGGACAGAGGTGGGGAGGTGTGTGGCTGGTTTCGGGGTATACGCCGTTAAAACCAACCGTATAGTCATAATAATTAATGAGCATACCCTCCAGTCGTCTCGTTGTCCCGAGATATTCATCGTACGGGGATAAGGACGGACAGGTAGAGATTATAGTGAGAAAAAGCAGAAATCCAAAGCGTCAACGCGCCTTCTCACCGGCGATGTTGTTCTCCTACCTGGGTAGGTTTGATCTATCGCTGGTGTATCATAGCACGGCGAGCCACGGAACAACGAGATCATCATCCTCAGCGAACCGCATGGCGACGATCACATCCATGAGACTTTCCGCACGTTCGCAAGCGGAGAGTACAGGCATTCTCCACCCCGTCGTTCTCCGTTCTCCGCCATCAAGCCGCGAAAGCTTAACACACAACTCAACATACCTTCGACACTCACGAACTCTGGTACTATCCATACCCCATCAACCTATCCATATCTCGTCGCCACCGGCGCTAGCAGCCTCTTTTGCGCTCGCAGCGCACGCGACTCCAGCTGCGTCTCCAACCAACCGAGCAGTGTCGCGTATTTGGTCTGCCGCCGCTGAAACACGACGTGGAAGGCGGTGCAGGCGAGCCTGTATCACATCGTGGGATCGTCAGCTCCGACCACACCAAATGGGAGATTAGGCAGAGAGAGAGACTGTGTGTGTGTGTGTGTCTATCGGCGCCATGGGCGGCTCTACATGCACAAAAGGCTGAAACATGAAAGATGTGAAAGCCAATCGTCATGTAGGTTGCCGTCTCCTCGGACGCGGGTGAGACCAAAGAGGGGGGTAGGGTTCGCGCAATTGTGATTCTTTTCGGATGGTTGAGAACTTCCGTGAAAAAAATATTCTCTCCAGTTGAACTTACCATCTAGCCTGCGTGCTTTTCACCGCGCACTCGTATGGGAATTCCTCTCGACTCGTGCGCTTCCGTCGCTTCATCATCACGCAGGCAAGCTTGATCGTGTCATCTACCGTTCCTGGAAGATGCAGTCAGCATATGTATGTGTTGTGGACCCTTCATGTAGTCATGCTTCAACCACACGTGATGCGGTTGACATCGACTTACTGATAAGAAGCCGATGACCAGGCTGCTTGTTAGCTGGAAGCGAGCGAACATAATGATAACTCTTCAACGCGACCTCCATGAAGCAGTGGTACAGATTCGAAAGCACCGTCTCAAAACCGTTGTAGCTTGTCGAGAGAAGCATGGTATGCATCTGCAGCTTCAAGGCATTCAACGATTTGCGATAGAACGTCTGACCCGGTAGGCGCGAATACTCGACCGTGACGGAGTCGACGGCGTTGTTCGAGCGGCCACGACGGCGGTCCATGTCCTTGCTGAGGTCGAGCGTGCGGGTGTTGATGGCGTTGCCGCAGTATGGGAAGTCGGACACTTCGGGCACCCGCGCGATGGGCGTCTCGTCGATCGTGAGGTCGAAGTTCACTCGACTCTTCTCTGCCTTGACGGTGACGCCGAACTCGGGGACGCCCTTGTGCATCGTTCGCATGAAGCGTTCTACAACTTCCCGTCGAGGGCTGATGACTAAGAAGTCGTCGATCAGTCTGAGCAGTAGAGTCTTCCCGTCGTCTAGGAAACCGAGGATCGTACGCTCCAGCTCGCCGTAGATATAGCTGCACAGCAAGGAGGACACGATGGAACCCTGTGGAATACCTTTCTTTTGCCGGTAAAAGCGTTTGCCGATCTTGATGAGGTTGGCCTCGATGTGCTCCTCGAGGAGATTCAGAACCGCCCTGCGTTCTGCAACTCGCTGGACCACACCATCCACAAAGATTGACCGGCTTCGTCCGGCCGCGCCGTCCGCTTCGGCCTCCTGCATGTAGCGAGCCGGGTCGGCTTGACGCGACGCTTTCGTGAGGAACCTCCAAGAGGGTTTCGCGCCGAAAGCGTCATTCCCATCGTTGTGCCTCCCCAGGAGCTTGCCCCGCGCGTACCTCATGACATTATACCGCTCAGTACCCAGGATGACCTTCACCAGACTCATCAAGCGCTGTTGCGGAATGGTATCGAAGCAGGCTTGAACATCAATCTTGCCGAAGAAAAGCGGTGACCGGCCGTGTCCGTGTTGATCGAGCGAGTCACGGAAGGCTTGCAAGCGAGGGAATATGTCGTCCACCGAGAAGAGGGCTGAAGCCAGCAACTCACCGTGCGCGGCTTTTTCGTAGTTGAGCACGCTGAACGCCGGCGTCAGAAGGCTGTTGATGCTGCGGCCGAGCACCACCTCGCCATGCTGTAAACGTTGGACTCTTCTGCGCAGGTTGATAATCGGTCGCATGCCTCGTTCTTTCGGCAGCAGGCGGACGTGGCTGACGCCCAACGCTCGTTTGGCGAGCATCTTCCGTACGGAAGCAGCGCTGCACTCCTCCATCATTGTGGCCTTCAGCAAGTTGAGCGAGGGCGCAGTCATGGTCTGCCAGACGTCGTGTCTGAAGTAGAACAGCTGATTGCGATGGACGTGGGACTCCGTGATGTAGAAACAGCTACGCAGCAGCGAGATGAGAAACGAGTCAAAGACATAGTACAGGAGTTCCGCCATCACCTCTTTCCGTTTGGCAAAGTCTGTACTGCTGAGGTTCTGTGCTGAGTCCACTCCCGGCGGCGCGAGCCATGGCACGTCGCTTAGCTTGATGCCTTGCATGACTTCGTGCATGCTCATGGTCTCGTATCGACGTATGTGAATGAAGTTGTCGACGCATCGTGAGATGACCCCTTGATTATGCGTTCCAGCCCGCTCACTGCCCCAGAAGTCATTCGGGAACACGTTGGACAGTGCCGAGCGGCAAAAGGCAGAGACTTGCGTCGGTGAAGAAGCAAACCGAGTAGAATCGTCGGTCATGCCTTTGGGGTTCTGCCTCACTGCGCAGTAATGTTGCAGTAATGCATAGTATGAGCACCTGGCATGGCGTTTGCGAAGTCGGTGGAGCAACGAGACCATTGGACCTCGAAGTCTCTTCGGCACAGGCGGACCATCGTTGGGCACGTCTTCTCGACTGATGGGCTGCTTACGCTTCTGCTTCCAATCGTAATTCGCTTGAGCAATCTCCTTCTCGCGTAAGGCGTAGTCTTTGAAAGGCTGGGCGGTATCTTTAGGATCTGTGTCTGACGTAAAAACATTGTGCAACCGAAACTGCTTTGGAAAAATGTACTTCATCAGGTGTATGGTCCCGGCCAAGTCCGTAGAGTCAGTGCCTCGATTGAGAGCATGCGTATGACCGAGCCCGAAGCAGATCTTGCCTTTCGCACTCATACACGGCCTGGCGTAGAGTATTCGATGTCGCACGAAGCGGATGTCTGAAAGCCCTCGTTTCACAACAGGAACAGATGCTGTAGGCCCGTCAACACGACGTGAGCCGTCGTTTTCTCGTAGTAGCCGTAAACATTTGAGATCGGGCAAAGGCTTGCCACTGAGCTGGCTCAGATTGCTACTGCCCCCGATTGGTACGAAGACACCGCAGCTCATTAGCAATTCACTGATGATCCGCTCTGCTCTACTGCCGAGCAGACTAGGCAGATCAGTCCAAGGAGCCTCTTTCAGCGTCTGCACGTGGGGGTTGCGGCAGCTTGCAAAGACGCCTGGCACGCCAGGCACAGGGCGCAAACCGGCATCGTCGTTGATGGGACCGGCCGTCCGTTGCTGGCCATGACAAAGTATGTGCGGAGGTCTGTGGGTCCCGAAATGCTTGCGAAAGAGCTGCCAAACGACAAAGTCGACAATCTGCTCAAGACAAGGGCATCAGTCCGGCTTAACAGGCTACGGTGCACGAAGAAATGTGGCGATGAATTTTCCTGATCGACGACCTACCTCTGATTGCTTCAGGGAGTCTTGTGTATCATGAGTGAGGATCGTGGACTCTGATAGCTGCTGAGTGAATATGATGATCTCCCTATCGATGGTCTGCAAATCTACAGGTTGAACATCCACGTCGTCGAAAGTGCCGACTATCGTGGAGTCAAGGAGACGTGCTGTATTGGGGTCGCCCACGCCACCATCGCGTCGTAACCCATACTGTGCAAGCTTCCTCCGTCGCTTCTTCGACGATTTGGGAAGTTTCGTCACGAGATACTGCCGCAGAGTCAAGACGTGCGGGTAGTACAGGCGCAGAAGGGACGTCGTTGGATGCGCGTCGGTAGGAGTGTCGAATCTGATGCGTTTGTGGTTGTTTTGTGCAGCGTGACTGGTTCGCTTCCGCTTCATCGTCGAACCGTGATGAACAGCCGTACATATATGTACATACACATGTAGTACGTGTAGGTCGTTGAATGTGATTGAAGGAGAGGTGGTCGGACTTGGCGCGTCACGCCGCACACGCGTGCCCACGTGCAGCTTGAGGTGAGCACGTTCATCGGCTTACTAATGCTCCGTCTCGTCTCGGTCACTGTTCCGACTCCTCGACCATGCATTTGCCACTGACAACTTGACTGCCGATGAAGGTCAGATGTATAGAGAGGTACACGTACCTTGACCCCACAGTACGAATGTCTTCTGGCATCAACTGCTGGTGAGCACGTCGACTCCACATAGCTCTCCTCGATGTACTCTTCCTTCTCCTACTCATTCAAGTCATCCCTCAGTAAGAACAGTACACGCTACATCATATCTGCCCACCCCAGACGAGCCATGGCGACAGCGAGCAAGATCCAGCTGAGTCTCAGCCAGAACCCCGAGTACTACCGTGCCGGTATCCTCCAGGAGTCCGCGAACGCAGCATCAGACCTTCTTCAGAGGAATCACGAGGAACACCACATTTTCTTCAACCGCGATGGCTTTCACAATCACATTACGCACCATCTGCTCACCCTCTGGGCTCTGCGCGCTGGGCCCGAGGACATCCAGAAGGCTTTCAACGTCAATCAATCCTACCAGAGACCCCCCGAACCCATAGAGAGCTCCGTCGTCAGTGACATGTCCGACCCAGCGAAGTTCAAAGGCTACCTCGGGAATGAGAGATACTATCACGATTTCTTGGAGTTCTTTCGGCAGGAGATCGACCATTTTGGGTGGCAAGCCGTCGTCCAGAAGTACCTGCTCGCTGGCAATGAGCAAGCCGACGATATGCTTTGCAGGACCTTCGCCGGTTTCCTCCATCCGATCATCCATCTCGGCTTCGGAGTTGAGTTTGAGCAGCCGGCGATCATCGCTGAGGCGCTCGCTCAGAGCGCCGTTCATGCGGACTATATGCGCGAGCTCTTCCTCCCGGCGGAGAAGGCGGCTGAAAAACGTAACGGAGAGATGTCGAAAAGTATCGTTCAGCTATTGGACGACATCCATGCAGATCCGCAGTTGGGCGAAGCGCCTCGGTGGTCCGACGGTAACAAACTTCGAGACGGCATTATCGGTCGAGCAGCCGATCGGATGGTCCATCACGTGTCGCAATTCCATGTCAAGCCAGAGGAGTTGGAAATCAAGACGGCCGAGATGATCAACGCAGCGGCATACTTCACCGCCGGAGCGCAGCGGCCCGACAAGATCATCAAGTACGACTTCTACTACATGTAAGCGTCCCAGACCAAACTTTATGTCGCCCATCGCTGATGTAACCTACCAGGCACTGCGTCAACTGTTCCATCTTCTACTCCGCCTTCCTAAAACAACCCTGGCTCTCCGACGCGAGCAAAGCCCGCCTACTCTCGTGGAAAGTCTGGGTCGATCTCGCCCTATACGCCTCCCGGAAATCACCGGACATCCGCCTGGAGGAAATCCGGACCTACCGACCGAAGCAACCCTCCGGCTGGGACGCGATCGAGGACCGGGTCTGTAAGCTTGAGGATGACGGACATGCGTCCAAGCTCGTCCGGGCTTTGGCGCACGGGCAAGAGGCGTGCAAGCCGTATGAAGACCGGGAGGAGTTTAGGGTCAAGCGTGACGATTGGCTGCAGATGGGGCATATGGCTATTGACTCCGTCGAAGGAGCTGATGTTAGATGGGTAAGGATGTTCTTCGTGAGAGTAGTAATGTTGATCCTGCGCTGACGGTAAGACTTAGGTTCGATCGGCCGGTTTCGACCAAGCTTGGGAGAATATCCCCACCCGAGCGCAGTTGTGAGATGTTGAGATTGCAAAAACCAGAACTGTATACCGTCTATCCTAAGCAAACTTGTCCAAGCAGACACTGAATTCCCACAATCACTCCCTCTGCAGACGTTTCTGCGGCCCGTAACTGTCCGTGAACGACAAGATCCGCCGGCTGAACAGGTAGAATGGGATCGCGATGAGGAGTAGCACCCATTCCAACCCAGCCATCGTGCCCGTGACCTACCAATCGTCAGCTTCTCGTCATAAGTAGAGCGAGAAATGTCAATACTCACCGCCGGGAGCCCATCATGCTGAATCCAAACATTGGAGTAGAAACTGCAAATGACGGCAATCACGTTCCGCACCACGAACACCGTCACCAGCGCCTCACCGGCATACGTCTGATAGCTGTCGACGGCATAGGTGATGGCGATATTGCTCGTGGCGGTGAAACCAAAGGAGTGCATGGCGTAGCCGAACGCCGGACCGATCCAATGCGTCCGACGGGCGATGCACTGGCCGAAGATGATGATGCCGATGGGGGAGAGGAGGAAAGGGATGACGAGGGCGATCAGCCGCTTTTCTGGCCGGAGCTTGGCATCGGAGCCGTCGTGCGTGCGGGCGCGGTTGGCGATGAGGTCGATTAGTTTGCCGCCGAAGTAGAAGGACAGGACGACGCCGAGCCAGCCGGAGATGGAGAAGAGGCCGACGGAGCCGAGGGCCCAGCCGTAAGGGGGCCGGACGAAGGTCTGCGAGACGGTGACTTGGATCACGATGGTCCAGCCGACGAAGAGGCCGATCAGGCAGCCGACCCAGAAGACGGGCGGGTAGAGGGCCATGCGGAGGATGTCCCAGAAGGTGGTGAGGAAGCGCTGCAGGGGCCGGTCGCGGTTGTAGCCGACCGTCAGGCTGAGCCAGCCGGCGTAGGAGCGGCGGGCGGGGATCTCGTCGTCGGCGTACTGGCGGCGTTCGCGGGGGTATTGGGGCTCGCGGATGAAGAAGACGGCGAGGAGGAAGGTGACGCCGCCGACGATGGCGATCCAGCCCGTCGACCAGCGCCAGCCGTGATACTGCACCACGTACGCGTTGATCAGCGGGCCGAGGAAGATGCCGGAGGCCAGGGCGAAGTGGAAGAACATCATGCAGTGCCCGCGCACGTCGACGAAGAACATGTCGGCGACGGCGCTCGGGACGGTGGCGTCGGCGGCCGCGGCGCCGAACCCGGACACCATGCGGCCGCCGAGCAGGCTGCCCCAGGACGTGGCCCGGGTGCTCCAGGCGTTGGCGGCGACGAAGACGGCGAGCGCGAGGAGGTAGACGGGTCGCTTACCCAGCACGCGCATCAACGGGACCCAGAGGATGTTGCCCAGGCCGAACATCAGCACGTTGAAGCCGACGAGGAAGGTGGCGTGGGTCGCGTTCGTGTGGAAGTGCTTCTCCAGCGGCACGATGGCCACGGTGAAGTTGGAGCCATTGACGTTGGCGATGAAGGAGAAGAGGCAGATGGTGGCATAGGTCGTGATCTTCGCCGTCGTCGACCAGTTGAGGGGATCGTTCGGATCGTTGGATGGGATGGGGTCTGTAGGGAAGTTGGTCAACATTCGGATGGTGGTGGGAGACTTCGTAGACCTTACATCGAAGTGGCACGGCGTGGCCATGCTGCTTGATCTCGTCTTCCCCAAGTTGCACGTCGGACATTTTCCTTTGGGCGTCTCCCATGTCAGAAGCGCGCGCGCGCAGGAAACGGAAGCTATAAACAACGATCTCCTCTGATGTCGCGCAAAGATCCAAGTAGCAAGCACACAAGCATCAGTCAGCGCGATCGATCCGTTCTCTGCCCGCTCTCCTAGCGCTTTGGCAGATTGGGGACGATGATGAAGATGATGAGATGGAAGCAGAAGAATGACGAGAACTGGCGAACAAGGAAGCGTGTGGTCGCCAACCTTTAATCCACTAAACACATGGGGAAGGGGGAACTACCCCCCCTCCCTGGGATCCCCCTAGCAGCTCCATGTGGCGTCCGGCATCGATGGCTAACGGCCCAAAAGTCAGAGCCAGGACGGGATGGGAATGGTGGGAGATAAAAAGGCTCACCCTCCCCGCGGATCACCACTCTATGACCCCCCTGCTTGGGCCTGTTACCGTCCTTGCATGGCGGAGCCATTCCATACAAATCTCACCCCCCACCGTGGGAGAGTGGACCATCCACACCCACCTCCATCATCAACGTGACAGTAGATCTTGGCTTTCCCGGAAGGGGTACGTAGTATGCGGGTGGTGTTCAACAAGCCAAAGATGTGGAATGGAATTGAAGAGGCAATATTTCTATGCGAACGTGGCTTGCCGCCCTCGCGTGCGCCCCCCAACCAAATGATCAGAAAAGAAAAGAACGAGAGAAAGGAGGGGTGGTGAGAATCTCGGTTTCTCCAGGCGAGTACATGGTAACATTGTTGATCATCATTGATGTCGGTAGCCGGCGTTGCTCGGCTGGTCACAGCCTTGCCGTCACACTGCACGCAAGCCTGACAGGATCCAAGAAGTTCAAGACTGGGCGAGAGGAATTCCGGCCACCGGGCTTCGATATAGGGCCGGCTGCATCGTGCGGGTGTCACGGACGCTGTGCGACAAGACACGGATGAGGTATGTGTGGGCGGGTGCGTGGTGCAGGTGGTTGTCGGAGGGTGCTTCGAGAACGATGTATGTATACACACTCTCCACGGAGACGTGGAGGCGTTAGCATTCCCGTAGAACGACGAAAGGGTGCAAATAACCGAAATGAGCGAAGAATGGAATGGTACGGCGACAGTACAGTCAAAGTGCCGCTCACGGATCGTCACGGTAGGTCCTCGACCCCGTAGTTCCTACTGCACCCGCGAGCGGGCGACGAGCACTCTTATCCAAACATCTATACCCAAGCTACACGAACGTCTACAAAGCAGCCTGCGCCTGCTCGCCAAGCGGCGACTCCCGCAAAGCCGCCGCCGTCTCCTCCCACGCATCGTACCCGTACAACCACGGCTGAACCACCGGACACTGCCACCTGCTCGGGAATTTGCAGTCGATCTCCTTGCCCAGCTTCGACAACATCAGCTCGTCTCGCGCGACTTGCTCCGGCCCGTCGGGCATGTGGAAGTCTTGCCGCTGGGCAAAGGTCTCGCGCACGACGGCCTCGCCACGCTTCTTCCGCAGCCGTTCGTACAGCCGGAGCGCGGCCGGGAGCTGGCTTTTCGATTCGACGGCAGTGAGCACGTTCCCCAGGACCGCGCCATCCTCCATGGAGGAGTTCGCGCCTTGGGCGAGGTAAGGGAGCATGGGTTTGCACGAGTCGCCGATGAAGACGAAGTTGGACTTGTCGCTCGTCCAGGTCTCGAGCTCCGGGCGGTGCATCAGCTTCCACTTGTCCACCGACTTGACCTGGTCCAAGAAGCGGTTGAGCACCGGATCCCAGTTGCTGAAAAGGGTGCGCATCTCGTCGACCGAACCGGGTTGTCGGGCGACGTTGGCTGGGAGATCGTCGGGTACAAGCAGCACGATGTTGACTGAAACTTTGTCAGTATTTACGTAGATTGTAGACAAGATTTGTCGCCTCTCGGTGATGGAACAAGACAGTAGGCCAGCGATGAGATCATGTGTGAGGTCACGAGCCGCAGCAAAGGGTTTGTACTCACTCATGTGTCCATCGCGCAGGGAGTAGGCTACGACGTGTGCCCCCGGGCCAATCCAAAACTGGCAAGACGGTTTCGCGATCCACTCCCTCAGCTCCGCATCATCCACCTCGTCGAGCGTGAGTACAATGCGGTACGCGAGATCACCCGTGGGCAGTGGCTCATCCGCTTGGCCTTTGGTCGCGAGGAATCGCGCCCGGCACTTCGACCACAGCCCATCAGCCGCCACCACCAGATCCGCCAGCAGCTCCTCCCCGCCCTCCAACTTTACGGAGGGTTTCTCAAAGTCGACATCGGCGACGCGAGCCCCGAGTCGTACGTGGACCCCCAAGCCCTTGGCCCGCTCGGCCAGCGCGCGTTGTACGTCGACGCGGTGCAAGTCCCAGAACGGCGCGCCGTACTTGCTCTTCATCTCGCCGTTGAAGTCGTCGGTGCGCGACAGGACCTTGCCGTCGGAATACCGGCGAACCTGCAGGACGGTCGGCTCCGCGGCTTTGGATTCGAGCTCATCGTAGATTCCGAATTGCTGGAAGAGCTTGCTCGCGTTCGGGGTGATCTGAAGACCCGCGCCTATCTATAGTCCCTCATCCCCGGATCAGTCGTCGATCTCGAGCACTCCATTGCGTATTGTGCTCACCTCTGCCAGCTCTCTGGCGCCTTCGAGCACGAGGACATCGTGACCGGCGAGTGCACAGCTGATGGCCGCGCTCAGTCCGCCGAGTCCGGCGCCGACGATGATGACCTTCAAGGGTGACGCGATGGTCTTCTTCTGCCGAGGTTGCACGGACGAGGCCATTGTATCAGGCGAGTATGACTTGCTCCATCACGTCGAAGGGGGGGTCTGCGGGTATACCTTTTATTAGACATGGTGTTCCAGACCCGTCTCCGTTTCGATATGGAGATGCTCTCCAACGGGAACTGATGACTCTCCCCTCCAATGTGGGGCAGATCCCCCGCCCCATAGGGCCCGTACCAGCACCGAAGAGGTAGGGCTTCGGCCCCCAACCTGCCGTCTTTGACTGCCGTCGACGACTCGGCCCCAATGTACGGATCAATTGCCGATACACATGTCTTGACCATGCTATTGATATGATCTAGAGGTCGGCCGCTCGAGCGTCTCCCGACAGCACTCCGAGTACAAAGAAATACAGAACTACTACAACATGGCCAACGACCCCAGAGAATCGGCCAAAATCGTGGAGACGTCGGGCAACTTCAGAGACTATCTGATCCCCCTGGACCATCCCCGGCTACATCCCCGTGACCGAGATGCGAGGACACATGCCCAAGGGGTACTCGGGAACGAAGGCATCTTTTTGACCCCGGTTGCCCGAGGATGGGTGGAAAACTACCACAAGCCTTTCCACGGCTTCACGACCGACGGCAAAGTGCGACCTGATCTATGGCATCACGACTCCGGTGCCGGCGGACCCACGCAGGAGATGGTCGAGGCGGCAAAGAAGCTTCTATCCGCCGCATCACCGGAAGAAAGCAAGGCTATCAGGTATCCCGTCGACGCGAGAGAGTGGCGATCGTGGTCCAACCCGGAGGTATACTTCATTCGCACAGCATCGAAAAGAATACAAGTTCTAGCTAACGCGAACACCAGGTCATCGTCGTCGATTCGGGCTTGCGCGTGGAAGACATGTCGAAGCCACTGCGGGAGGCCGTGCACAACCTCCTAAAAGCCAGCTTGTCCAAAGAAGGCTACCAAAAAGTCTGGACCGCCATGGTCATGAACGCGTTCCTCGGCGACCTGACCCAACTGCGCAACGTCATGAACACAGACTCCTACCACTTCTGCTTCTTCGGCGAACCGGCCGTCGACCAGCCATGGGGCTTCAACCTCTTCGGCCACCACCTCTGCCTCAACCTCTTCTCGCTGAACGGCGAGGTGGTCATCGGGCCCTTCTTCGTCGGCGCGGAACCGAACATCGTCGACGAGGGCCCGCACAAGGGCCTCGAGGTGCTCAACCTGGAAGAACAAGCCGGGCTCGCCTTCATGAAGTCCCTGTCCACCGAACAGCAGCAGCAAGCCTCCCTGCAAGGCGACATCAACGACATCGACGGCTCGACCATGCCCTGCGGCCGCTGGAACCCCGCCGACCTACGCGGCCTCGGCGGCGCGCACCAAGACAACCGCACCGTGCCCTTCGAAGGCCTCTGCGCGCAAGGGCTCAACCCCACCCAACGCCAAGCCCTCCTGGACCTCATCGGCATCTTCAACGACCTCCTGCCCCCCGGACCCAAAAAACTCTTCATGCGACGCGTCGAGGCGCACCTGGACGAGACGTACTTCGCCTGGATCGGCCCCGTCACCGACTCCTCGCCCTTTTACTTCCGCGTGCACAGCCCCGTCGTCATGGACGAGTTCGATCACCATAATGGGGTTTGGCTCGCGAACGCGTTGCCCAAGAAGTACCACATCCACACGATCCAGCGGTTGCCGAACCGGGGGGATTACGGGACGGCGTTGTATGATGAGTGGTTGGCGACGAGGAGTGGGAAGGTGTAGAATGACTCTGATCAGCCAGGTTTAAACGTGCGCGGTTTACATCATGCATGCTCTACGCACGCGCTCAAGTTCCTGTTCAAACACCCCGCCTGCGCGCCCTCCCTTCCCTCTCTCCGACACCAGGGCTCTTCGTCCTCCCACGGTCATCCTATACAGACCATTCCGTGTGAAGACCGTCCTGTCCGCATCCTCCTCGCATCGCCGTATAACTTTCGACCCAGCAAATCCTTCCTCTCATCGAACAGACTCTGCTCCCTACTCTTACTCCCTCGTTGTTGCAAATCGACTCGTCTACTCCTGAGCATGACCGAGCAAAAGAGGACACAAGAAACAAACACATATCCTGAAGATTTGGCAAGCCGAAGTGAATCTCCCATCCTTTGATGGAAAGAAATACCATTACATCACACTCGAAGAATAACCAGCGCAACCCCAACAGAATCACCCTGGGAAAAGCCGACCGTCGCCCATCCCGCCATCAAAATAGATCCGTCGCAAAGAAACAAACAAACAAAAACCGCTCAAACGAACAAAACAATCTCCCCGCGCTCATTCCTCCTCATCCGCAATGCCTTCCACAACTCCTTGTCCTCCTCCTCCTTCTCCTCGCTCCGCACCGCCTCTCGCTCCCGATGGTACCGCTTCAGCGCTTTGTTCAGGCTGCAGCCGCGCTCGCTGTCCGGGCCCTTATTGATGAAGGAGAGGAAGAGCTCGGCGCGGGAGGTGGAGGAACTCGTCGCGAGCCGGTTCGCGTCGTGGGGCTGGACAGACGTGGTGCGGGTTGAGGGGTCGAGGGGTTTGGGATCTTTTCTACTGGTGTTGGGACGCTGGCGGTCGTCGGATGAGAGGGAGTCGCGGTGTTGGTAGCGCCGGGGTTTAGAGGCTTCGCTTTCGCGGTCTCTGCTGTGGGAGTGGGGGTGGTGTTTGTCGTCGGACTGTCGGCTCGAGGAGGCTTTGGTCGTCGTGCTGTAGGCCGAGTACGTCGATTTCCGGCGCTCGTCTTTCACGTCTTTGTCCCGTCGCGTTCGCTTCAACGGGCTGATGGGGGTTGGCCCGGCCTCGATCCGGTCTTCGTAGAATTCCGGGTCCGTGACTAGTCGAGTTAGACCTCCGGTCAGACCGGAGTGCAACACTCGATTGGCCGGACCGGTTCGTGGAGCGTCCGGCATCATCGCGTCTCCCCTTGAGGACGGCCGCTTGGTCGATGACAGGTCTAGATCTTCGATGGGCTGCCGTTTGCGTTTCTTGTCGCTCTTGTCGGACTTGTGCTTCTCCTTGCTGCCCGCCTTGTCGTGTCTGTTGGGCGCGGGCGTGACGTATGGTGGTGGCGGCGGCATGAGCTGATGGGACTGCTGCGAGTCCGTCAGGTTCGGCCATGAGTCGTAGCGTTCGAACGTCGGAGGTACGGGCGCGCCGCCGTACGAGAAGCCGTGTTGCAGGTACCGTGTGCCGTCGCCGTTTGAGTATTGCGAGTACTGGGAGTCGCCGTTGGCATAATGCGCCTCGACGTCAATGGTCCTTGGCTGAGCCGCGGACGCCAATTCTTTCCTCCCCGAACTAGGCGTCGGCTCGCTGACCAAGTAGTCAAAGACATTGACACCGTCTGGAAGCGCACTCATTGGAGGTGGCGGTGTCGGAGCTCGGGGCGGGACATCGACGACTGCCACAGCGTTCGTCTCGTCCCCATCCGGGGCGTCTTCAACATATGCGCCTTTTGGAACCATGGCCTGCGAATTGCCGTTGACAGACCGGCGCTTGTCCCCCTTTGGCGTCTTCTTGTCCTTCTCCTTGTAGAGATGTCCCTGGTATTTTTGCGCTTCGCTGATGCAAGAGGTGTGGGAGCGGTACTCCGTTCCGAAGAAGTGGACCATGCAATCGAGACAGGTAAAGGTGCATCCACGGCACTGATTGCGGTGCTGATCGAGCTTCTTCTTCGTCTGTGTGGTTGTTAGTATCTCTCTCGTTGCTCGTTGAGGCTGTAGTGCGTACCAAAACATCACCGCAGGCCTAGCACGATCAGTTAGCATCCACTGCTTCTCGACAATGCGCGAGTTGGGCCCTTACCTCGCACGAGAAAGACACCATCTTGCCGATATAAATGCGCGCAAGTGCACACCAGGCTCTGATGAGGCTATTGAAGTCGGGTCAGGAGATGCGATCACCTGAAGCGCGTTCCTCTCTCACCCCACGCGACGTGCAAGCGATCAGGCGTCAAATGTTTCAGGTCAGGCAACCACGAGGCTCGCGGGAGGCTGCCACTGCCTGCGAGGGTTTATTTCTGGAACAACGATTTTGCGGGCCATATCGGGCTTAGCGCCGGTGGTGGTCTCGGCAGCGACCTCCCCCGCCTCCCGTCCTTCCTTCAGTCTAGTCTATCCCGAAGATACATACCTACCTACCTAGGTACACGTACTTCTAACAACACGACGGGTCACAGATGCGACTGACGAGTTGAGTCGGTAGGATGATCATAGCACGCGAGCGAGTCGCAGCACGCACGGGACCGAATCTCATGGCCGGACATTCCTCATCGCCGTCATCTGACGAGTAGACCATTCCCGCTCCTCACTGTCTCACACCTGGCAAGCAGAAGGCGATCCCGTTTGGTTCGGAGCTGTTGTCACCAGATCGCAGTGGAACAACTTCGCACGCACTTCTATCTGGAATGCGAGGAGATCAGGATGTACCTGGTTCGACTAGTAGGCACCTCTACCTAGAGCCCAGGCCGATCGAGAACATACAAACCTTCCAGGTTGGAGCAATTCGTTTGAACGTCGGCAAAAACGAAGCCAACGACCCGGATCCAACAGGTCTTTTAGCTCACGAAACATTTCAATGTCGCATTCGTTCTACGCTGGTGCACTCCTCTCCCAGCGGTCACGAGCAAACCACATCTCTCCACGTCCGCAAACCTCCGCATCGTGTGAGAAGACGAGAACGAGCCCGATTTCGCCCACAAGCCCACGGGCCCACAGCGTTGGAGCAGACTCCGAGGAGTCAAACCTTGAGAAATAGATCGAGCAACTCTCAATCAATCAATCGATCGATCGCCTGGTAAAAAACGACAACTCTGCATCTCAAGAAATCGACCGAATGCTTCATCAAATGACGAATCGCACAACTGTGCCTCACCACTACCTACTGCAGTGTCGCCATCTACCGTACGACGCTCCCGCCTATGTGCGATACTACTGTAGACGGAGGCCACAGCGTGTAAAATCTGTATGGCTCCACATAAGTTGCATTGACCCTTTCAAGCCTAGTGCCATCGCAAGGACATTCTCTGTCTAGCACGGTGCTCTTTTCATATCGACAATGTTCCATCATGCAGTGGTGTAGTCTCTATCTTATAATGTCGATTCGCCGTTGTGAGTCGATGCGCCAGTGCAGCCTAACCCCCTCGTCGAACCTACCACCCCTTGAGCCCGCCCGGCTGCTAGGTGAGCCTAGGTAGGTTCGTATATGTACTTTATTACTTCCACTCCGACTTCTGCACCATCTCTCCTTCACGCGTTACCACGACCTCGTACTCGCGACGCGCGCGGAACGTCTGGTTCAACGGCAACATCCAACCAGCGTCGACGGGTCCCGCGTGAGAGCAGTACCCCATCCTCCTTTCACGGCTCGCGGTTTTCCAGTGACAAGGACGATTGACAGGACCGCATGGGCCCAACCTCGACACACGCCCAGTCCAGTGAGCCCCGACAAGCCGCCGTGTGAGTGGTCCAGCTTCCTCAGCCGGCTGGCAAACACAGCCAGATTGCAGACTCCGCGGTGTCTCCTGCGCATAGCCTCCTCGACTGATATCGTCATTTGTGTTGACTCCGGCTGTTATCGGGAGGGACGGAACGACGATGTGCGGCTTGTGCCATCGACACGGTCTTTATTAAGTACCGCCAGAAGAGACGGGAGACTGAAAGGGAAGAATAACAGGAGAGGAATGGGATCTAGCCATTCTGGGTAAAATGTTGATTTGTGAGGGTATCCGAAAGAAACGAGGAAAGACATTATTGGAAGATTAGATTTCTTCCTTGTTCGTACAATGCGCTGGGTACTGCTCGTGATATGATTACTGCGTGAAACTCCATCCAATGCTATCTTCGTGAGCGTTTTGTACAATGCGGTCCGGTGCTCAAGTAGGCGCATGTCGTCCAGCGGTCTGGTGTGCGACGATACTCCGAGGTCACGGCTAACGCGTGATATATCGGCGTCGTTGCGATGTTCGTCATTCTCAACCCATCTGCGTCCGACTCGGCAGACCGCCTGCGAAGCGTGCCGGATCCGGTCGCGGGTGCACGGCGGTCGACGGGAACGCGGCACGGTCGAAGTAAATGCGACAGCCGGTGATGTGCGCGGCGTTGGCGTCGATCCAGAGGAGGATGCGCTCCAACAGTCCGTCGAGACCCAGGCGGGGCAGCCCGCCTCGCAGGGTCACCATGCGCAGCAGGCCCGTCATGTGCGTGTTGAAGATGTCGCGGTCGCCGAACAGCGCTTCGTAGCAGGCCATCTGCGCGACGGCGGCGACGAGCTGGTCGCTGGTGGCCCGCACGGGGTCTTCGAGCGCGCGGTTGATTTCGCGGATGGCCATGCCGCGGAGTTGCAGCAGGTCGATGGTGTGGGAGCGCGAGCCGCGGATGTGGTCGTGATTAGATGCGGCCATGAGCATGACTGCGTGGAGGGGGGCCGGGTCGGTCATGATGAAAGGGAAGAATCGGGTCTGCAGGAGTGCCTGGGTTTGGGTCTGATCTAGGTCGGTTATGTCGACGGCCATGTTGGAGAGATAGTGGTCCTTTGGTTGTGTAGGTCAGCCAGCGTGCGTGTCGTGGGGGACGGGCGTGCGGTGACAACCTACCATGACGCGCGGGATATAAGGATGCCATTCCTCCGGATACAGCTCCGACGGGTCCACGCAGGTTTCGAGAACGACGGTCGGCGTCGTTGTAGGCGAAGGAGATCCGGAAGAAGCCTCGGGGCTGCTTGTCCTCTCTACGGCGGCCATGCCTGGCTGCTCTGAGCTCACGGGTTGATTCGAGGGGAGTGTCTGGGCGTGTTCCCGCCGCGGTGGCAGGTCCTCTGGCTCTGAACCTTGAGACTGATAGCTCTTCGCCCTTCGAGCGGCCTGCAGGGCATGCTCGCGTTGGTGCTGTTGCCGCGTGACGTGGCTGCGGACGGCTCTGCGAGCCCGCGAGGCTTTGGCGTCGGATGGATGGCTGAAGTTGAGAAACTGGAAGTCGATCTGGTTCTTGCTCTGTTCTTGAGGCGATGACAACTGAACACCACCTGACTCGTAGTAGGTTGCGCCGGACAGGCAGCGAGCTGGTGCCGGCGAAGTCGCCCGACTTCCTCGCGACTGAGCCTTCTGGGACTCGAGAGCACGCTTGTTGGCCATTGTGAGACGGATGTGAAAGATGATGCCGTATGTTAAGCGCGATCAGTGTCAGGCACGCTTCATGATAGAAGGGGGAGCGTCAAGCAATATATCGACGATCATGGTCTTCACGATCATCAGGGGTCACCTTTGTCGTGACTCTGTGACAGCGTCGCAGGCAGGTGCGCAATGCAGGCCGGCTTTGACGGTTTGTGTGAGGTTTACTATCGGGGGGTCGCAGTGGCGCCTATTTTGGAGGCTCATGCGGGTTGAGGGGCATGGCCGTTGACCTGTACGTAAGTCTCACCATAGCTACCTCGGCCTTGGGTGAACGCTTTGGGATGCCGACGGGGGAGCATGTGCCTCCTCCACGACTGCAAGCGGCGAGATGTCACCCAGAGATCACTGCCTCCTGGCGTTCGGGCGTCGAGTTCATTGGCCTTGGCCCCGGATTGGATTCAGCTAGTAGGGGTGTCATCTTGCGGACGAAGTCGCCGGTGTCCATCTCCCGTGCCGCGACTGCTGTATATAGCTTTTTAGTGAGTCTACCCCGACTTAAAAGTTATGCTTGTTCAGCCTCAGCCGTCAGTGTATCTGTCCAGGAAAGGCATTCATACCCAACGTCACCAGATGAGGCTCGGGCGGCGAACCATCGTCCGCTCGCTGCAGTGTAATGGGAGGGTATCGCCTTCCGCCTCGGTCGAGCGGATGGCACTGGGTGGGATAGAATGGCATGAGCGCATGCCCTTGCAGAGAGCTAGACACATGCATACATGCGCCGGTGGGATCGGAGGTTGGGCGTGGACGACTTCCGAGTTTGTCGGCACAAACGCCTCCACATCCCAAAGCGTCCGAACTCTCGTTTCCCTTGGCCGCATTCGAGGTGCGCAAGCCGCGCCGCGAGATCTGGCTGGCACCCTCGCTCGCCGTCACACGTCCGACGTTCCAACAGCCAGGTTGCGGTAGATCGATCCTCCGCGGCCACCGTCGGATGTCCACACGCCGGCGTCACTGTGCAAAAGAGCCTCGCCAGTCGCTCGTGGACTGTGCACTCCGTCGCAGTGTTCAGCCCTGGTCGGATGTTAGGATGTCGGCGGTCGCACCGTTGACCCCTGAGATGCAACTACTTGTTCTGGGCAAGGGTGCGGACAAGAGACGCGCGATGGCGAGTCGGGCGACGTTCGGCGGCGGACCGTCGTTGCGGTACGAACCGTGCGAAGCCCACGAGTCGACCGTGGTTTCATACACACACCGTAGCATTTACTTCCATACTTAGACCCACCGTTGGATTTACATGATGAAGCGTTCGAAAGTGAGGCTCTATCAAATTATCTGAGGACGAAGTCCACCCTCTACTGATGATGTTGATCCGGCTCTGGAGACGAAAACCAGTGACCTGGTAACCTTGGCGCAGGGTGGCGCAAGAGAGGAGTATGCAGGGCGCGAGCTGCACATCATACATATGGCATATACTGGCCATAGACGGACGCAGTGTAACCGCTTCCAGCCCCGACGGCCAGACGGCTGGTATTACCGAACCGAAGGCCCGGCAACAAAGAAGGCGCCCTGCAGACTACTGTAAAACATCCCTACCATTACATGCAGCCTATTTGAAATCACGACAAAGTAGTTGTCGATGAGGGGACCTCCTGCAACGACTTTGACCATCAGGAAAATACAAAAATAAGACGCAGTATCTACTACTATACCGAGTGTCGGCGGCGTGAGTCTAGGCCACGGCCCTGGCTAGGAATGATATGCCGCCGCCGTGGCCGGAGAGACGTTGGCCGCTTCTCTCCACCAGGTCCGATAGTCGATGGTCACACGGCGGCCGTCGAGATCACAATAGCAAAGTTGATGAAGAAAGCCTCAGACTCCTTTGGGTGATCAACGGACAAACGTCCTCGTCACCAACATCTTCAAGCAGCTATTCCTAAGCGATGGGCCGGACGAAAACGGACGTGGGCGATCGCGATCACTGCTTGTGGATATATGGATGCACGCCTCACAATTGTTCGATCCCGCATATTACATCCTTTTACGCGTCAGGAGACCGATGATGTACCTCCATCGCTGGTGCTTGACTTCTCATTGAGTATGGCGGTCGTCGAACCATCGACACCGCCAACGGCGCCTGTCACAGCATGCTCCCGGATCGGTCATAGCACGTAAAGCAGACGGATTGAATGCCCGAGCCAGATCCGGGCAGCAGCAGCTCGACGCTTCGTCCCGTCGGTGGTACAGATCACCAGATACGTCGAGCTATAGCGAAGCTGCAGATCCATGACGCCTTCGAGCTGTGAAGTCGGGGTGGTCTTTCGCACTCCTTGCATTTCGCTGCTTGCTTGGCTTCTGCATCTTCGCTTGCGCCGTACGGGCGAGGGGTGTGCTTGGGCGTTTTGACATGATGCTGTACTGCCTGCTAAGCATGCAGTCTGAACGATTTAGTTCACAAGAAGCGAATCTTACTCCCAGAACGCAGTTGGGCTTGGCCATGTCAGCCCCGGGCCGCAAGGCTTGGTGTCCTCTGTACCTCGATAGATCGATGGCGAGTCATGCCCAGCACCACAGGCTCGGAGGTCTTCATTCGTTTGCGTAACAGTAGCCTACCGCTTTGGGATAAAGGACGCGAATCGCCATCCTGTATGGAGGAGGGCTCATCGGCTGCATTGCGTACTTCTTCGTCGCACAAGATTAGCGAGG
>Ga0268244_10000081_pt1 | contig 38981 bp, 48 predicted proteins | sample AgamicMgSfe_FD_200258 | JGI IMG/M metagenome (GOLD analysis project Ga0268244, IMG submission 200258) | Agave microbial communities from Guanajuato, Mexico - Mg.Sf.e (v2) (version 2) | ecosystem: Host-associated > Plants > Phyllosphere > Phylloplane/Leaf | place: Guanajuato, Mexico | collected... | reverse complement strand
GAGCGGGGCATGAGGGAGGGGCGGATCCGAGGAGGGATGAACATGTCGATGCTACCGAGGCGGTGGAGGAGAGGGGGATGAAGGCTCCTGGCATGGAGCCGTGGTGATTGACAGGCTCAAGCGATGTCATTCATTCTTACTTCACGTGATGAGGATGGTCAGGTACGTGGATGAACGTGCAAGCTATTCATTCTCAATGTTAGGCTGACAAATCACCTCTAGAGACATGAGTTCAGCTCATAACATGAATGCAACGAATTGCGCCTCATCCAGCCTACCTCAGTTTTGAGAAAGAATTCATTACACAACCAACTTGGACCTAATATGTCCGGTCACGTGCTCTTGTAGGCTCGGACACCTCATTCCAGCGGAGTTTTTCGCTGCAATGAGTCACAATCCCCACGTCACACCTAGGTTGTACAACATCCACATTACCTTGTCCACCGGCTATACGAGCACGAGCACGACCACCCGACTACGCCTAGCGACAGCTCCGACCGAAGCAAGGCACGATAATGGGCCGAATTCGCCTATACAGCGGCGGCACTGCAAAAAGGCTTTTGTCGCAAATCTTCACGCGTCCCACGATTCCAAATGCGCCCTTTCTCCCGCTTTCTTCCAAATCACCATTCTCGACACTCACCCAGATCCCATTCCTCTCGTTCTCGACCTCGCGCATCAGAAGGGCTACGCACGATGCGTTGACGACACCCCGCCACAAAAGCACGCCCTTTGGCTTGCGCGCCATTGGCACGGAAGTGCCAGACGTGCCGAACCCGCTGGTGGCGGAGAATGAGAGAAAGCGACACGAACCACCGAGCACCCTTGTATGTTTGGTGCTGACCCCAAAGCCCAACCAGCATGCGGAGTTCTACCGTGAGGTTGCTAGGGACCTCGAGTCCTTCCTGACTCAGGCGTTCCAGGGCAATGGTTGTGAGGCAAGTAAGTGTGACCGGCACCCCGTGCGCTCGCCTGACCGCCATAGGAACATATCTCGAGCCCTCTGCCCTCTGCGACCCGGACCATCACCGTCGACCTCCTAATGGACCCAGCTGACGATAACATCACGGATGCCAACATCTACGTCAGCGTCCCGCAAACGAGCAAGACCGAGAGCATACTGGCGCGTTGCGCTAGCGCGTTCAAGAATGACCTTGTAATCGCGGGTCCGACGGGCCCCGTCTATGGTATAAGCGCGAGCAGCGATCTCAAGCCTTAGACTGTTCTTCCACATGTTCGAAACCACAGTCGATCGAGACTGCTTGTACAGCCCAGCCACATCGAACAGACGACTTGAGACCCCATCGAAATACTGCGAGTTTCAAGCGCCCATCACTGGCGAGAGCACGCAGGGACCGACTAAAGCAGGTCCATAAGAAAGGCGTACTATCGGGTCCATTCGCGCGCAGCATGCATATCATGCGGCGGAGGTTTCTAACCACTTCATCACGCCACAATCGGTTACTGTGATTATTCACTTTGAGGTCTACGTGGTTAGATCGACGAAGGAGCAATATGGTAGCACTCTTAGAGCCGAATCGAGAGTGAAATCAGATTGATGGAATCGTGGAAGACACCTCTTTGATTGTACAAGTACCTCTGAAGCTCGCAAACTTTCAGTGGGGTTATATGCGCTCGATCTTTCGTCGCTGAGGAACAAACGTTGGGATTGCCGTCCCGTTCCAGCCCGCGGATCATCCGTTAAGCCGCATGACTGTGAGAAGTCTGTGTCGAACTGATGGAACTGGATTCTCATCCAGCCACCTCAATATGGCACAAGCCCTCGCAAGGGCAGGCTGCCACTGGCTGCAGATACGTCGGAGCCAAGACGACAGCGATGACCCAAGTGTCGTCCTGCTGGTATCGCGGCGAAACAGAATGGCGAGGAACAAGTCTGGCGTGCTCCTTATGTGGCGTGAAGGTAGATCGTCCAGAATTCCGGCCACCAGATCCAAACAAGACAGGCCCTTTCACGTACTTCCCAAACCTAGCTCAATCGCGTAGTCCAAAAGTCAAAGAAGCATCCTCATCGTGACGAACCGCTACTCTGAGCAACACTTCTCCCAAGCGCAAGCATCCAGATCCACAGAATAATGCCCACGACCCAGAAGGCGAATGCGATATCCCAAGTCTGGCAGATGTCGTCCTGCAAGAGCCAAATCAAGTTCTCCATGGTGACGCCGCTCGTCGCTTGGTTGTAGACGTACGACTGGCAGGTGGGGTTCACGTGGCCGAAGTTCTGGATCGCCGTCTCGATCATGCCGGTGAGGAAGAGGACCAACATGATGAAGCTGATGAGCATGACCGCGCCGGGGATGAGCTTGCGCTGGAAGATTTGGATAAGGAAGACGATGACGAAGAAGAGTGCCAGGGCGCCGACTGTGACGCCGAAAGGGATGATCCTATTTGTGTGTATTAATTTCAGGCGCTTTCATGTTTTCATCGTGGCGTGTATACATACCATGGCGTCCCCAACCCGAGCCGGTTCTGCTGCTGGCTGAGCCGGGCAAAGCAGGTGATGAGCTCGATGCTCGTGACGAGCATGACCATGATCCAGAAGATGAGCTGGTTCTCCGGCCAGTAGTAGCTCTGGCGAAGCACGACATGTTCGCGGGTGAGGGACACGTTGGAGCGAGCCATGTCCGGGTCGCTTCCAAGGATCACGATCGCTTGGTCGGTGTGGTTCCCTTAGGATGTGTGTCGATAGAAATGAGCGTGAGGTCGGCTGCCATCTACTTGCCGTTGCGTCTTCACTGTTCATCAGACGAGACGGAAAATAGATGTCGGCGCCATGGCAACAAGATAGCGGGCCTAGTGTGGAGTTGTGAAGCGCACATGCAACCTTGAAGCGCACGACCTCGGGAAGCGTCATCACCCTTTCGTAACATCGAATCACGTGCGTGCAGACTTCCCGACTCGGTTTTCCTGCCTCCGAGACGGCCGCGCTTCTTCGTGGATGCCACATGTCTACTGTGTATCGAATACATCTATTCTAAGGTACGGCTACAAACATGACATTCTCATGGGCTGATTAAGAATGGGACAAATCTGGACATGTTCGCGGATAGACAAGTCCAAGGTGCCCTTGATTAGAACCTCGGATTGGTAGTCTGACCGCACGACGCTCCTCTTCAAGTACACGACGAAGGAGGTAAGAACAATGGAGAAAACCTTGGGCCGTAATCAACGGAACGGAGGCCATAGTGTGGCGAGCCTTGTCAGGAGAATCGCAAGATGTCTGCGCCACGGCTGGTCGTTGGAGGGACGTGGACGGCGCCGATGTATACATGTACACTCAAGGAGCATGGCTGACTCCAGGAGAGCATCGTGATAGAGTTGATGCTGCTTTGCGCACGCGCGTATATTTCACTGACGGCGAACAAAGAAGGAACCACGCAGAACCGCAAAGCACCAAACACCATTTACCAAGATCAACATTGAAGCTAGGCCATTTTCCCCGGCACATAAGGATGCCTATCATTATCAGCGAACGTTGTACATCCGGACCAAATGGAATCCACATACCCAGCTGACAGTCCTCCGCACACGGCCCAGGCCTGTCCGTTCACATAGCTCGCCTCATCGCTGCCGAGGAACAGAGCCACCCTCGCGATCTCATCGGCCAAACCTCCTCTCATCAACGGGTTGATCTGACCGATCTTGCTTTCCGTCCCTCTTGCTCGGGCCGCTTCATACACTCTGCTCGTCATGCCGGTCTCAATCAAACCGGGACACACAGCGTTGCATCTGATACCAGTACCCTGTGTAACATTAGAGAACGCGGTTCGGTAGAGACCGTCAGCTGACTTGGCCACTTACGGTGAGCTGATAACAACTCGTCTGCATGATACTGATCACCGCAGCCTTCGAAGCCGAATAATCCGTCGCACCCGCGTTCGACCGTAGACCGGCCGAACTCGCCGTGCTGATGATCGAACCGCCTGGGTATGGCTTCTCCTTGGATGTCTGAAGCATGCCTCGGGCTCCGTGTTTGACGGCAAGGAACACGCTGCCAGCCGTCAGCACCAAAGCGAGAGCGAAGCCGCCCGATATAATACGAGATACCTGTACCTCAATGCATTCGTCCTCATCACCTTCATAAAGTCATCCGCCGAGCTGTCGATCACCCGCTTAGCAGTAATGCTGATCCCAGCATTGGCAAAGAACACATCCAGTCGTCCATAGGACTCCAACGCCTCGTTCACGACTTTCTCCACGTCACCCTCATCACCGGCATCCACTTTCCGGGTGTGGATCTCAACGTCGGGATATAGAGACTTCAATTCCCGCTTGTGAGTATCCAGGTGATCGGTGCTGTAGTCGCAAATGTAAATCGCTTTCGCGCCGTTGCGTGCAAACTGATGCACCGTCGCTCTGCCTATGCCGAGGGGCGAGTTCGTGCCTGTGACGATGATGACCTTGTCTTTGACTCGACTGTGGTGGGAGGGGTCAGTTCTGTAGCATAACCCGAATCGTTACGCCTTGCGCGAGCGTGAGTTCAATCAATGCTCCAGGGATAATGATGGGAGAGGAGCACTACTCACGGCCCTGTCGAGTCGCCAGCGATGGTCGGGATTCTGGGGATGTCCTCGAAAGTGCCTGGGTCCTCCCTCGGCTTCACGAGGTGTTCGGAGAGTTGTTGGATGCGGGCTTTCGAGGCGGACGACATGTTCTTTCTTCTGAGTGTACCTTCGAGCAACAAGAGGTGCTGTTGAGGAAGAACTGGCTCACGACGAATACTGCAATTCAACTGGCACGTCTATACCGTGGGAGGATACGAGAAGCTGTAGTCCATGTCGTCGGTCAGTCGGTTCGCATGTGAGCCGGCTCTCAGCCGAGGCTCAAGTCCCATCTCTACGAGCACAGACCGTTGCGACGATGGGTGAAGAACATCAATGGATGGTGGCTTCTACAATCACCACGCCAAACCCGTGCTGTGCAATGAATTGACGGAATCGTTGGTTGCTACGTACAGTGGTGATACCGAAACCGATGTGTGCCTTCCCATTCACATATACGTTGGATCTTGATCTCCTTCCTAGTTCCACGAGGAGTCAAGCCACTCGCCATAAGCCAGAGCATCTTCCGTCTTGACGCCTTCCATCTCCTCCCGCACTCCCAAGATACTCACCCGGCCGCCTGCATGCCCGTCACTCTCACCCTGGAAATTCCATCCGGAGAGAAGCTTGCGCAGCTCTGCGAGGGTCTCGGCATCGTCTTCGATCAGCAGCGAAATGGCATCGTAGCCGCCTGCTCCAGGGACCACGCCACCGAACACGCCCGGCACGGCGGTGCAAGCGTCGAGGAGCTTCGTCTGGGACGGTGGCTCGATCGGCACGCCGCTCTTTTCTGACATTGACCGGACGCCGCTTCGGATCCGATCGAAGCAGCGTCTGAGCGCTCGATGATCCGAAGATGTCTTCGACTCCGCGACGGATCTGAGCTCTCTGGCTAACCCTTCGTTCGCCTGCTGTAGCTCACTCCAGAGGGCGTCCGCCTCGGCCCGATTCTCCTTTCGCCAAGCGAGCACTTTTTTGACCATGCCCGGCGTTTGACTCCCGCAGCTGACATCGCACATCACCAGCCTGAGGCCGGAGGGGACCTTGACCTCGGCTTTCCGCACCTCCGTATTCCACGATCCTACATCGCCAATTTCTTCCACGATGTCACGGAGCTGAGCGACGAAGTTGGGTTTGCCCGGTTCCACGTGGTCGGCCAGGATCTCTGGTGAAAAGCGGCGGTAGAGACAGCTGCCGTAGACTGCAGATGCGACGTCGAAGCCCGAACCTACTTTACCCTGAGCCGCACAGTGAGCAGCCTGGGCGAGGTTATGCAATCGTCGCTTTCCCACGTTTGTAGTCGGATCGAACACGTCCTTGGGCAGATAATAGGTGAGCAGGGCGGCTGTAAAGGCTGTCACGAGTGCCGCCGAGGATCCTAAGCCCGTCTTGTGCGCCTTCGACAATGGGACCGCGAAGTTATGGAAGCGCGGTGCGGCGCCTGACGTGCTGAGGGTGAGCTCGGCAGGTGTGGAGTAGTAGTCATTGTCCGCGAGGATGGTGATGGCGGCAGGCGTGACGATCGGATTGCCAACGTTGGTTATGTAGCTAAGGGCGTACGCGAGGGCAGTTTCGATGAACACGTTACGGTTGAGGTTCAGGTCTGCGTCTCTGTATGAGCAAGGCTTTGGTAAGTACAAACACAAACGCGCTATAATACATTATGGAGTTATGCGGCAAAAGAAGAAGAAGAAGAAGAAGGATCACGGAGAAGGTTTTCATGTATGTGAAAGTTGTATTGTAGACAGAAAGCACACTCACACTCTCAACTGGGTCACGTTGATACCACCACCGCGCTCCGTGAGGCGGTAGCCATACTCCCAAACGGCATCGAGGAACTGTGGCGACCGAACCGTGATCTCTGAAAGTGTCACACCATTTCGAGTGGGAATGTCTTTAATAAGGACATGTATCCTGGCGTCCAGACCGAACACCAGGCCATTGTAGGCCCGGTCGAGCACTAGATAGCCGCCGGCCAGGAGAACTTTGCCTGGGGCGGAGACGGCTACGGCATCGTGCACCATTGAAAGATCCTGCGACTTCGGAAGTGAGAAGGCGGCGAGAAGTCTCCAAGGATCGGAAGATCGTGGTGTGTTTCTCCTCCGGTTCCTGTCGAGAAGAGGAGAGAGCAGATGACCGGTGGATGAGAGGTTTCGAGAATTACTAATCTATTATCAAGGCGCTGATCTTGCGGCGGCTTGCGGGAGCCTCTCTCGAAACGACGTTTTGGTACGATGTATGGTGTACGGAAGAGGACGATCACGCCGGAAAATCAAGAAAAGACGGCGTATGGTCCACGGTGTCGTTTAGGATTGCGGAGGCATCTTGGTGTTGGTGACGGACGTTTGGCAGCATTCGAAGAGCAACATGGAGAAAAGCTGGATTCCGTGTTGACTTCGCCCGGGAAGCGCGCTAGACGCCATTAGCTTCTAGCGCCCGCCGCCGGATCAAACTCCGATCTTCCCGCGCCCGTTTTCTTTTCGAGGCCTCGCGCTAGGCGGGATCGGGAGAGCTCAGGCTGTCGCATTCGCACTCATCAGAGTCATCACAGATCTCATCTCTCCTCCCTCCTAGTCATCCCTCTTCACCCTCGTCACACACTCCCTCCCTTCGCTGTCTCCATTCTTCATTCGCCCAAGGCTTCTGTCTGACTGACCTCTTCGTTCCCTTCCCTTCCCTTTACCATCTCACACTAATCTCCGACATCCCACACTCTCGCGGCGCGCATTCGTTCTCAAGAAGCTTGCCACCTTCTCCCTTGCCATCACCGCTCACAGCACCGCGTCGCATCACTTCACCGGAATAGCGCGTTTGTTTGACGGCTGATTGGTCGTCAAATGAACCTGCACCCTCGTGCTATTCCCAGACTTCCTGTAAGCACGTCGCTTGCGCTCAGCGCGGCCATAGTCACGCGACACTCTGCTAACGGTTGCCTTAGTCTCACCCTCGGGTCCCTCTATCCCCCTGAATGCCTTACGTGAAGCCCACCGTCCATCTTTCGCGTATTGCCGGCACTGCTCTCAAGAGCTTCACCCACGGCTACGCCCAGACCGTCGTCGCCGCATCGCAGTCGTCTTACGCCGCCCAGAATACCCCGGCTGGCCCGCTTGCCGACACTCTCATCGGCAGGTTCCGTAAGAGCGAGCGCAGCAGACTACAGAGCGTACTTCAGAACGCGGACGGTTCCAGGCAGGCGAGTTCCAGCAATGCACCATCCGCCAATCGGCCGGAGACCAGCCATCAGGATGCTGGCTTAGATAAGTATTTCGATGCTTGGCAGAAGCATCAACATCATGGCACGAAAGAGTGGCAGCAGTTTCAGTTCGCGAAAAGGATAGAATGGCAACCTCCAACCACGGTACCGGCGCACGTGCAAGAGTCGGCGGCCGCGGAGGAGAATCGGGAGCAGGAGGAAGACGAGCAGTTCGCTGCGCCGAGCCTGAAGCGCTCGTACACGACTAGCGCACTCGACAACTTTGGTAAAGCCTTCATCAACGATGAAGCCGCCGAAGCCGTAGCCCTCGAGCAGGTGAACATCTCCATTGCAGAGGAGATCCAGAGATCGAAGGACGATGCGGAGGACTTGATCACGCTCAAAGCCTCGTCCACATCTGCAGCATCACAAGAAGCATCCTCTGCCGAAGAGCGGTCGATCTCGAGTCCCGCAACAGTCTTCACGCCGACATCAAACCCTTCCAGCACTCCAGAGGGCGAATTCTATTTCCAAGAGCTTCTCCGACTTGCGGAGATCAAGCAACATGAGCGAGTTCCTGCAGCCTTCCAGGCTATGCTACGCGCAGGCGTGCGGCAGCCCGACCCAGCAGCATACCGCGCCCTGCTCACTTCCGCCATCGAGCTCACGCATGGCAAGCATCAAAAGGTGCCAAAGGCGCTTGAAGTTTACTCGGATATGCTTCGCAGAAAGGTGACGCCGGATGCTGCAACTTTCGGTATGCTGATCGACCTCCTGGCCAAGCGTGCGTCTGAGTCAATTGTTCTACGCTCAGGTCTGGAAGAGCGCCTGGCGCGCTATGGGGGCCTCGACGAGCCAGGCAAGTTTATGTTTCGATCGACCCAGACGGAGTACACGATGCTCGTGGAGGACTCATCGCTGTCCATCGCGCTCAAGCTCCTGAATCGTGCGTCAGCTACATCAATCCCAGTCTCAAGTGAGGCGTGCGCCAGGCTAGTGATTGCGTGTGCCGAGCAAGGCCGCTTGAAAGATATGACCCGTGTCTACTATCTTATGAAGGCTGACTCTGCGACCCCTCAGTCAATCATGTATCCATCCATGATTGCCGCATTCGGACTCGATGGAGACCTGAAGAATGCAGTTGAGGTCTACGACGAGTACAAGGCATTGGCCGTCGCCAACAACGCTGGTTTCAACGACATCGTGCGCATGGACAACGAGATATATGCTGCGCTCATCAAAGCTTACGGCTCCGCGGATAGACTGAAGGCTGGGCTGAAGTTCCTGTCGAGCGTGCAAAGTGGCATTACGAACGAACGAGGACTCCAAGAATTGCGCGACGTCGTCGCTCTCCGGGCGCTCCTTCCGCTCGCGCTCAAGGACCAGACTCTTCGAAACGCCTTCGACCTTACTCGCTCGCTCACAGGGAATGCTTTCACGTCGGCTGTGGCTACCATCACCGTCACGGCGGCAGACATGAACATGCTCGACGTGAGTGTGCAGGCGTTCGATATGCTCGCCAAGACCACGCAAGACCTCGCCGCGCCCGCCATGGCTATGCTGGCGATGCACGTGCGCAATGCAAGTGTTGAGGCAGCCGAGCCCTACTGGCGAATTCTGGAGTCCGCACCAGCTAGCTTGGCCTTCATCGAGCCCACTGCCATGCGCGCCATTGCTTTGATTGGTTCAGGACAGTCCGAGCGTGGCCTGAGGCAGAGTCGCCGCATGTTCGCTCGTATTCGGGATGCTCAACCGGAAAGTGTGCAGGCCGAGACTGTCGAACAGATCGATGAAGCTATCGAGCTGGTCGGCAACTTCATGCTCAGTACCCAGGCGCATCCACTTGAGGCCGGTGCCGAGTTCATAAGAATGAGCAGCGAGAACGGTGCCCTCGTGGCTTCTTTCGCCGAACACATTCTTGCGCGTGTTGGTCCCGAGCAGATTGGTCGCCTCAATGCTGCCGACTTGGAGCTCCTGTTACGTGTGCAAGCCGGCATGATCTTGGACGAGTCATCTGCGGATCTCGCTGGCCCAGCTCGTTTCGGCTGTCTTTTGGAGACCCTCACGGCGCGATCTGTCATGCCTGCAGCGGAGACCGAAAACCTCATCGAGAAAACGCTGATCAACATTGACCGAGTCGAGTTGTCGAGACTATGGAACAGCTATCGCTACCCTCAGACCCCGGCATCTCTTGCGCCTTCTCCGTTCACCCCTGTCCCGCCCTTCTCGCAGTCAGCCTTCATGGCTGTGCAGCCGTCGTACGACGAGTCATTCGACCCTTACGCCGCTCGTACCGATGTCAAAGGCTCAAACATCATCAACGAGCTTCTCGAGCGACCGCAAGGCCGCCGCCTTAACGAGGCGTTGACGAAGTTTCGCAACATGCGTCGTGTTGGTCGTGTCCCGAGGATGTTCACCTACGGCAAGCTCATCGAGGCCGCTGCGAAGGAAAACAACCTCAACATGGCCCATGACATTCTTGAGATGGCAAAGCAGGATGTTGCTTTCGATGCTCGGTACCGCGTCGTCCGCTTCGGCTGGCAGCAAATCCTCGATCACATGGTTGCGGGATGTTTGACCGTCGGTCGTCGCGACTTGGCTGCCCGTTACCACCAGGACTTACTCGACATGGGTGCTGCACCCTCCGCCAACACGTTCGGTCTGTACATCACGACGCTCAAGGAGAACACCAAGACCTTTGACGAAGCATCCGAAGCTGTCAAGGTCTTTCTACGCGCAAAGGCCGAGGGTGTTGAACCTTCTTCTTTCCTCTACAACGCCCTCATCGGTAAGCTCGGGAAAGCGCGCCGGATCGACGACTGTCTCTTCTACTTCGCCGAAATGCGCAACCTTGGCATTCGACCGACGTCGGTCACTTATGGCACGATCGTCAACGCGCTCTGCCGTGTCTCCGACGAAAAGTTCGCGGAGGAAATCTTCGAGGAGATGGAGACTTGCACGAATTACAAGCCCCGGCCAGCACCTTATCACAGCTTGATGCAGTTCTTCCTGACCACCAAGCGTGACAAGAGCAAGGTTGTCGCCTACTACGAGCGCATGCGTAGCAAGGGTATCGCGCCGACTGTGCACACGTACAAGCTGCTTATCGACACTCACGCCACGCTCGAGCCAATCGATATGCCCGCCGCGGAAGCTGTCCTCGCCGAGCTCCAGAGCTCTGGCGTGGTGCCCGAAGCAGTCCACTATGCTTCGCTCATTCACGCCAAAGGCTGCGTGCTACACGACATGGCCGGCGCGCGCAAGCTCTTCGACGACGTCGTCGGCGAAGGCAGAGTCCGACTCCAGCCTTGCGTATACCAAGCGCTCTTCGAATCACTGAACGCCAACCACCTCATCTCACAGTCCGAGCCACTGCTTGCGGATATGAAGAGACGCGGGGTGGAGTTCACGCCTTACATCGCCAACGCCCTCATCCACGGGTGGGCACTGGAGCAGAACATCTCGAAAGCGCAAGAGGCCTTCGCGCGCGTGCCGATCAGTAAGCGCGAGCCCAGCACGTACGAAGCTATGGTTCGCGCATACCTTACCGCCGAGGACCGTGACGCTGCCAAGACGGTGGTCAGGGAGGCGCTCTCGCGCGGCTACCCTTCCGCCGTTGCCGGCAAGATTGCGGAACTGGTTCGCTAGTATTTCACATTTCCTGGCGCGGGCGTTTCAGCGGCGGTTTTCTTCACACATGTCTCTTGATGGGTCTTCCACGACTGTGTTCGGCATTGCACTTTCAGCGACGGAGTTCAGGCGCTTGGGCAGTATACCCTCGGCTTGAGGAGTACACGGAAGAAAGATGCCAGGGGACAGAAACACGCTGGCTAATGTTTTGCCTCCGTTGGTTTACGGACGGCAATGGTAAGCGAGGCGTTTTGTTGTCGTTGTTGATGATGATTGTAAGACTAGGACAAAGGATACCCAATCTCCGCTCTGCTGGATCTCGATCTCGCCATTCTATATGGGAGGTGGATCTGGGGTTTTCATTTTGAAAACGAACACAGTTAATACCGAACTTTTTGTGCCTTTTCATCAACTCATCGTTCACAGTGGTCACGATTCCACTCCCTCGCCGCTCTGCATACGCGCACTCTGTGTACAGATTTATCCGTCTGTCGCGCCGTTCGCATCGTATCCCGAGCCGAGTTCGCGCTTCTTTGTTCGACAACGTCGCGTCGACTTGCACCAGCACCACGAACCATGATCGATTTTCGAGCGCGGAGGCGCCTCGAACAATGGTGAGTCCTACTATGAGCGTCCGAGAAAGAGCAGCCGCCATTCGGCATGCGTCGACTCGAGCACAAAGAGATCGCCTTCACTTGTGAGAAGAATAGCAAGATTTCACTCCGTACGTTCTATCGCCACCTTTTCGAAAGCCCTTCCTTACTACTCAGTCAACAACAAGCCAAATCCATCAAGATCATTAAGGAGGAAGCAAGAGCCACCACCGTCACCCTCCACCCTCCCCCTACAAGGACACAACAATGCTCGCCGCCACACCAATCCTCCTCCTCCTCACCACCACCACCGCCGTCACCGCCCTCAACGCCCCAGCGCAATACAAATTCGCGCACAACCGCCTCGACTGCCCGGCCGCGCACCAAACGAAATTCCACGGCCCGCACGGCGGCAAATGGGGCGTGCTGTGCGGCTGGGACACGCAGTCGACGACGTTTTTCAAGGGTCCGTACACGAGCCTGGACTTCGAACAGTGCATCCTCAAGTGCGGGGCCACGAAGGACTGTGAGATTGCGACGTTTACGGGGTCGTGTTATTTGAAGAAGGGGGCGCGGGGATTGGGGTATAAGAGGACGGGGGATGAGGGGCATCGGGTTGCTGTTAAGTTGAATTAGGTGGGATTGGGGAGTAAGGGAGTAAGGGAGTGAGGGAGGGGAGTTGGAGGTGGAGGTGGATGAATGGCTTTGCTGGGTCGGTTTGGGGGTTCGTAGGGGTTGGTGTAGTGTACTATTTGGTATGATGGAGTGAGATATATCTGCCTGTATTTGAGTTGTATTCGCACCATGACAGGGTCCATGCTGGGAGAAGACTTGTGACTTGCGACTTGTGTCTTATGTCTCGTCCTTGAAGTCATGTCAATGGTGAGCCTTTCACTGCCATCTCAAGGACTGGAATATATCGATGTTCTGTCAAGGAACAAACATTCGGTTCCCGGCGCAACTAGACCCCTATTTTCTCCCCAGTAGGCTTGCCGCGTCTTAGATACGCGAAGTCTTACATTTTGACCTCTTGAGCACACGACGTGAGAGACACTACTACCACCTCAGACACTACTACCACCTCATATACGAGCTGACACACCCTCTCGCGTCCGGGCCAAGTGGCCCTATGCCTCGATGTCTCCGGACTATCGCTTCAGCTTGTGCGAACAGAGCTACGACTACAAGGCGAAGCTTTGGGTCCCGATCGCGACATGGTGAACCACCTTCGCACCCTGGTATGCGTGGGCGTACCGTTAATGGTCCAGCATTCAACCCGTACGAGTATACCAGCGGCCGTTGGCTGCGTCTCGACAAGGAACAACGTCATGCGCGACGTGTCGCTTTCGACTTCAACAAGCTATGTGACAGAGTGATAGCATGCAGTCCCGGCGCTCGAGACATTGTCCAGTGCGTTAAGCTTGAGGGTGGCTTCAATCGAGCGTTTGTGATCGGGCTCGATAATGGCAAATCAGTCGTTGCTCGTGTCCCTTTTTCTGCTGCCGGCCCAGCGCGGCTGACCACTCACTCCGAGGTAGCTACTCTCGAATACAGTAAGCTGCTGTTGGCATACAGTATTTGGACATCTGCTGATCTGTCGCAATCCGAAGACATACATCCATCCCGGTCCCTACGGTCTTCGACTGGAGTGATGATCCTACTAATCCCGTCCGCGCAGAGTATATCATCATGGAACACGCTCCTGGAGTTCGACTACAAGATCGGTGGTCTTCCATGAATACGCATCAGTGGATGCTCACGGTCAAAGCGCTCGCAAACATGACGAAGGAGATGTCGAAACTTCGTTTCCCCGGCTACGGCAGTCTTTACTTCGCCAATGCGCCTGCAGACAAGTCCAGCCTCATCAGCATATCCGACGGCTTCCGTCTTGGTCCAAATTGCGCCAATAGGTATTGGCCTCATACGGTGGGCGACGACAGGGTCTACCAGCGCAGAGCGCCTAATCGAGGGCCTTGTATGTTGAATTCCTCGCACAGACCTTATCGTCCATACTGATCTATGTAGGGTCAACGCACGAGGAGTATTGCCGCGGTCTCCTTCATGTCGGCCTCTCTCGTATCCCGCTCTCGACCCCACCTGGATCATTGGACTTTCAAGGAGATGTGGAGGAGCACCTACAACTTGCGAACGTGGCAGAACAAGTCCTTCTACGTCTCGCACAGTCCGATGCGGTCAAAAGCGTGGAGGTGCCAATGCTCATCCATCGCGATCTGCACAAAAGGAACATCTTTGTTTCCTCAGAGGATCCGACTCAGATCACTTGCCTCATCGACTGGCAATCCAGCAGCGTCGAGCCAGTCCATCATTACAGCGATGAAACGCCCGACTTATGTGACCTTGTAGACACGTCCGGCGAGTTCGAAGACGAAGACGAAGACGCAGCCTCGAAAGCGCGCCAGAAGGCTCTCAAGAGCGCGTCCATTTGCCGTCAGACATGGGACGTCATGATAGCAGGCTTTATGCGGGACTTGCACAAAGCGCGAATAATGGATCAGGACATCCTCCGCATTTTCCGATACGTCCCTGCGGCTTGGCGACACGGCGCGGTCGCCATCCGCGAAGACCTGATGAAACTGTCGGAGCGGTGGTCGGATCCATTGTCTTTGCCGGGAACATGTCCGTACCAGCCTAGCGCAGACGAGATAGCGCGACACAAGATCCTGTTGAACGATTTCCACGAAGCACACTCGATTAGGAGACAGTTGATCGACGGATTCCATACGGATGAAGAAGGGTGGGTGCCGATTGATCGCTGGGACATCATTCGTGAGGAACACGACGTGTTTTATCGTGAGTGGTTGATGGAGGTGGTGCGGACGGGTGAGCTAATGGAGGACAAGGCGCGCAAGATGTGGCCGTTTGACACGGAACACAGTCCGTAGTAGGCTTGTTAGTGAATAAAGTCTTCCCCCCACAGCGACAGATCTCATTCTACACACAGGAGGTGGTCCTTGTTGTTATACGAGAAGATGGCCGCCGGCAGCCACATCCCGAAGCAGTGTACCAAACCAGTCTAGAAAGGTTAAAGCGCAGGAGGTATTGTAGTTATTGTACGTCTGCCTCGCCAAAGGTTACCTGTCACATCCAGTAGCTGTAGAACCTTCAGCAGAACTGCGGCTGGCGGTCGGCTTCACAACATGGACCCAGTGTCAGGAAATAGGAAGCTGTCGTGAGACAGGCTCTACTCATATGGACTCGGCAAAGGCGGATCATTGTTGTGGTATGCGAGCCTAGAAGGCTATTCGGGCGAACTTCTTCGACCCGGTCTGCCGAAGCAAATGGCAGAGGGTTCTTCGGAGGTATTTGCATTTGCCACAATAATGAATGTTAGCCGTGCCGTTCCCGTCGCGCGTCCCCTGAATGTCGAGGTCAGGGTCTGCCGTTCTGGGCTATGCGAGCAAGGTGAGCGAAACGTTCTGTGCATGTGGTTGTCCTGTCGGTTGACGTGAGGTGTGAGTTGTGGAGGGGACGCGAATCGTATACGCAACACGCTCGTCGTCAGCACGCCCAATGTTCGTAGGAGGATGAAGTATACTTGTACAGTATACCAAGCATACCAACGAGGACGGCTAATGTGTGGTCCGGGAGAGTGAGGGTCACGTTGTCCTGCAAAGGTCGTCCCGTCGCGTCTTGCAATACTGTAGGGTGTCATGTCACGTGGGCAAAAGCTCGGCATACCGCATTGGGTAGCCGTTTCCGGAAGTCAGTCGCATGTCGCGGACTCGAGCCTCGGCCAGAACATTCTTCTTCACGCGATCGACGGAGCGTTTGCGGCTTCACCACGCAGCCCTACAGATCGCGCACCACCGTCAATACATTCCCTTCCGGCAAACGGCCCATTTCAGCTTCGCGCGGAGAGTTCTAGCCGAACGTCTGGCCGTATGGGCCATGGCCGTGGACGAGCAAACAACGACACCCGTCGTCATCATCATAACGCGACTGATATTTGCAGCAAGTCGCAGACTATTGAGACCGCCGCTTCGAACATCCAGTCGTCCTTCGGCCTCTAATAAACGGCCTTGCGCGAGCGCCGACGACACGCGAACCATGGGCCGTACCAGGCAGCTCAAAGCGACCGCCTAACGTACGTCTTCCTCGGTCACCACCTGCAGGGATCAATCATCTGAGTGACAGATCAGACGGACTAATGCGGGCCGCCGACAGCAGACCCTCCGAGGGCTTCCAAAGACCCCTTCGAACTCACTTTCCTTCCGTCTTCCCCGTTGATCCTTGTTGATGCATGTGCATGGCAACGAATATTTTATCATTTTATATCCTTCCTTTTGCTGCTCTGCCGCATGTCGTACGTTTCATCGAGTTTCAACAGTCGCCTCCCTCTCGCCTCCCAACATCTATAATCCGTCAGGGAAGGTCGACTTCGTCGCCAGACGTCGCAAGTGTCGTTTTATTTCGATCGCTTCACGTCCAGCAACATCTCATCACACCAAAAACAACATGACTTCATCCAAGTTCGTCGAGATCCTCGACACCACCGACGCGCCCTACTCACACGACAACGTGAGCTTACAAGATGTGCTCGCCGAAACCCGCGAGCGTTCGGCGTCTGCCAGCAGCGCCAGCAGCGCCAGCAGCAATAACAATAGCGCGAGCGATCTGTCGTCTTCGAGGGAGCGCAGTCCACCAAGACCGAACAACAACCAGCCGGTCAAGACGCGACTACGCGGCTTCTCTTTGCGCAAAAACAAGACTTGATTGCGCATGCCGACGTGGCCAGTGGCGACACGATCGCTGGACAAAACAATAACCACGACTTTGACGAAAACGATTTGACGACCGAAGTGGAATGGGAGTTCTTCAGGCAACAATTTCCCCCAGTCGACGAACCTGGAAGTGTCACCACCTGAGTGCTGCGTTTCCTGCCACCGCAACGAGCCATTGGCATCAGCAATGCCATCAACGCAGCACTGTGGCGCGTGTCATGCGCTGGTGTAGCCGGTCGATGTAAGGACGGTGTCACGATGTGTCCTCGACGGACTACAACATAGCGTGCGTCCAATATTACCGACATTCCCACGAATCGAATTGAGATTCCCCTCTGGATGAACGGCGCTCGCCTCGGTACCTAGGGAGCAAGTGGGGCCTCGGTCTCGCAACAGAGGTATTTTAGACTTTAGACCGGGTCAGGTCGACCGAAGTGGAATCGGTGTGTGGTGTCAGGGACCAAGCGATGCAGGAGTGTGAGAGTGCAGAGTAGCGATTTTCGGTGGCCGCTTCTTGTAGATCGGTAGAGACATGTAAGCAATGCACTCAGTCGCTCACATTCGGCTCATCATTTGGATTCAATCGGTTCGGGTGTCGGTCGTCAGCGCCGTTATAGGTGACGGCATCGTGGGTATAGTTTTGTCATGGCAGTGCCGTGTCCCGATGATGGTCGCGGACATCACCCGTGGGGATCACTACCTATCGTACGTAGGTACGCCTGGCAGTGTTCACGAATACATGACAACATGTAGCCAGAAGAAACACTCGTACCTCAAAGCCGACTGAAATCCTACGCAATTGACGTTGTGTGATAAAAGTGCTTACACAATCGACGCCAGCTCAGCGACAAATGATCCCTCCACTGATCGCTCTCGAGGAGCACTACATTTCCGAACATGTCGACGGTGCGGTCGAGAGGTACAACAAAGCATTTCCGCCCGAAGTCGGGCGGAAGCTTGCATCCTTGGGTGACGATCGGATCAAAGATCTGGATGCCGGCAAAGGGCACGTGATGAACGGGAGTGCTATGGACACGACCTCTCGCTAATGAGAGGAAAACAGTCAGTCAACACCACACCCGCGAACGGTCCCAGGCGACTGACCCACGACCCCAGTGAGCCTGCAGGTCGTTTCCCACGGACCGTTGAACGCTTCGCCAGAGGAATGTCGAAAGGCCAATGCGCAGCTTGCGGAAGCCTGCAAACGGTACCCCAAGCGATTAGCCGGCTTCGCCATGCTGCCCATGCACGACCCTGCCGCCGCCGCCGACGAGCTCTCGCGCGCCGTGGGAGAACTCGGCTTCGTTGGAGCCCTGGTCAACAACCACGTCGACGGCCAGTTCTACGACGACCCGAAATTCTGGCCCGTCTTCGAGCGCGCCGTCGAGCTGGACGTCCCCATCTACCTCCACCCCACCTTCCCGTCAGATGACATGGCGCAGCACTACGAGGGCCACTACTCATCCAAAACGGCTTTCTCGCTGGGCACGGCAGGCTGGTCCTGGCACACGGAGACGGGTCTGCACATCCTGCGTCTCTTCGCCAGCGGGCTCTTCGACCGACTGCCGACGCTGAAGCTCGTCATCGGCCACATGGGCGAGATGCTGCCGTTCGCGCTCGACCGGATCCTGCCCCTATCGCGGCAGTGGGGTGCCCGCGAGCGGGACCTGCAGACGGTGTGGGATGAGAATATGTGGGTGACGACGAGCGCGTACTTCACGCTGGCGCCGTTGGCGTGTTTGTTGCGGATGTGTCGGGTCGAGAGGATCATGTATAGTGTGGATTATCCGTTTAGTGCGATGGAGAAGGGGTTGCCGTTTGTGGAGGCGATGCAGGGGAGTGAGTTGGTGGATGATGAGCAGTTGGAGATGATTTGTTGGAAGAATGCGGAGAGATTGTTGAGGGTGAAGGTGGATGCGTGACCGAGAAGATGACCTTTCTTGTGTGTTGATAGTATACCGATCTACATGTCTTTGTTCTCAGCTGTGTCCCGTTACGCGCCTCGGCCTAGTTTCCGATCTAGCGGCTAAACTTCGCTTCTCAAATTTGATCATGATATAACAAAAGCACTGCGAGCACGTGATCTTAAGATGAACCAGGCGTAAGTTCACGTTACGGACGATAAGAATATGCACGCGCTAACCCGAAATAGAACGTGTCCGAGTGGTTATGGAGCTGCGTTTAGGTTTTCGAAATCTAAGCAGAATTCCGCAGTGGCTTTGCCTCGTGGGTTCAAATCCCACCGTTGTCATGATTTCTTTTGCTTCTTGTGCGTTGTTCCGGACGACAGGATTGTTGAAGCCCGCCAAGCATTCCAACGACCTCTTCGCGACGACACCAGCGAGGTCATTTGCTTTTGGCAGTCAATGGCGCATCGGTAGGTACAGTACGACTCGGGAGGGTTCCTTTGTTCACGGACACTATTTCTTTCCGTCCATCCCAAAACTCGACCGCATCCGGCACGACTCCTTATGATGGACAAAGACCATTGGAACAAAGTCAATATGGGTAGACTACATTGCCAAGGTCCGGCTTCAGGCATGATGGCCATCTCACATCAACGGACGGTATACAGACGAAGACGACTCAGATATCCCCGAGGAATTCGGAACGACATACGCCTACGGGACGAAACGAAAGAATGGATTCCTTCGCACAGAATGGTGCTGGAGCAAGTGCTCGCCATGCCTCACCTGACTTGGTAGAGCCGCCTAGAGTCCACGACCCGTCTCGGCCGGGCGGCTTTCTCGGCCGTCGCAGAAATTCTCCACAGCCGTTTGTACAAAGGTCGTCAGAGGCAGATTGGTCTCTGGCATCTCCCCAGCCTTTAAGGAAGAAATCGGCTCTGGAATCTGCACAAACTGCGGGGACAAACTCGGCCACAGACCAGACGGAGGCAGAGGCAGACCTGTCACCGAGCCTGGGAACGCCATCTCCCCTTTCTCCGCCCTTCAGACCGAGCATATGGAGAGGTCCGGAGTCCCGGGTTGAGGCGAGGAAGACAACTCCGCAGGCATTCCTGGAAGACCTAAAGGAGCAGGCACCAGGTTTGGTTTCTCTTTTCGAGATACAGCAAAAGGAGCAGGACGAGCTGGCTGAAGGATGGCATGAGCAGTTTGTGATGATGAAGGAGAAATATGATACTTTAGCGAAAGGGCTGTATGTGCCGCAGAGTAGCGCCTCCAAGGGCGCTGCTTACTCGAAGAAGAACGTCACTGGGAACGGTCCCAAGTCGACGGAAAGGGAGAGTAATGACGATCTCGCGCTACTGAAAAACGAAGCCTTCGATACACTCAAAGGCTATGTGAATCGGAACACACCCAGCGAAGTGCCATCATTTCCCTCGCAGTTTCGGGATATGGAGGATTTGACGGCGGACGGTGTCTTCAACCGCAGCGGCAGGGACAAGCTTGCGACCTTACCAGAAGCGAGGGCGGGAGAAAGCGTCTCTAACCCTGGCGGCAGTCTCAATACATTCGGAAGTGATGTCGACCGAAGCCCGCCCAGCGGAGTGCCATCATTTTCCTCGCGGTTCAGAGGCATGGAGGATCTGATGGCGGATGATTTCTTCGATGACGACAGCGACAGCGTCAAGATCTCACCAGAAGTCAGGGCGGAAGAGAGCGTCTCTAACCGTGGCCGCGGTGTTGGAACCGCGGAAACGGAAGAGAGCATCTCCAACAGCAGCAGCATCAGAATCTCCCCCAAATTCCACTCCATCAAAGGGACACCCAGGAACACCGCCCCTGCCTCACCAGCTACCTACGACATCCAGCTCCTCAAACTCCAAGTCCAGATCCGTCTCCTTCCCGTCACGATCCTGCTTTCCCAAAAACCACTCACCTCAGCAGCGATCACGCAAGCCAAGATAGCCGCCAGAGGCGCATACCACCTTGTACGCTCCAGTCCGGGGTCCTCGACCCGAGCCGGCAAAGCCCTCTTCGGCCGCTGCTGCTTCTACATGGGCGTGTGTCGCCTAGCGCTTCGCGGGCCACAGGATTATTCGGCATATCAATGGCTCACCACGGCGCTCGATGCCAAGGGGACGTATGCCGAGGGCGAGTGGGCGGCACGATGGCTCAGGAAGTTGCAGCGTCTGCAGGCGAGTGAGGCGGGGACGAGCATGAGTATGAGTCCGACGGCGGCGGTGAGCCCGAAGAGTGCGGGTTCCGGGAGCTTGGTGAATGGGTTATGGAACATGGTCGCGAGTAGGGTGCGGCCTGCCGCTGTCGCTGCGCAAGCTGGTCCGACGGATATGAATCGCCTGCCGGAGAGGAGAGATGGTTTGGGCATAGCGCTGGATGAAGCGCGTCGGGATACAGTGAGCGCTGCCGGCGAGCCAGGGAGAGTGCCTACATTCGACACCTGGCATACCGGCGAGTCTGGCGACCAGCAAGACTCTGCTCCATCGCACCCAGAGAGCTCGCGACACCCACTCCACTACAGCGCGGGATATCACCACGACCACCGATGGGGCCCGAGCGTGCTCCCGCCCGGCGAACAGATGGAATTCGTCCAAAGTCCCGATCGCATCTCGCACACCACAACGACCGACACAGACGAGGAACAAAACATCCCGAACAACGTGCACGGCGGCCTTGTTCCGATCAGCGAGCTCAAAAGTCCACTCCCACCGAACCCCAGTGACGAAGATGGGGCCTTGCAAACGACCCAGCGCTCGTTTTCAGACGCATCCGCTCCGCTACTGCCACCGAGCCACGAAGTCGCGGAGGGCGAACTCCCATCACCCGTCACCTCCCCCACCAATGACCACACCGGCCGCTCGCCCAAACGCTCCAAATCCGTCGCCTTCTCCGCGCTCGAGCGACTGTCGTTATCCGGCGTCGGGGCAGAGGGGTCGGCCTCCTCACCGACCTCGAGTATCTCGAATTTGAACCGGCGGCGGCTGTCGACCGCTGTGGAGTCGTTCGCCATCATGACGGGGATGCGCGATGCGGATGAGTTGGGGTTGGCGGAGGAAGGGCACAGTCCGTTTGCGTCGACGTTTGCTGCTGCTGGCGAGAAGAAGAAGGTGAAGGAAGGGAAAAGTGTAAGGTCGCCCAGGAAAGAGGAGCTCGCTTCTTTAGTTTAGTGAGTTGGCGTTAGCGACAGAGAGCAGTTGCTGTACGGTTCTGCTGAGTATGTAATGGAGAATGACGGGCACGTGAATGAATTTTGTATGTTTCTGATAAGCGTGGACGAACTAGTTCCTTTCCTGTCACGAACGATCTCCTCTACCAGAGCTGCTCCTATCCGAATCATGCTCCGGCGGCGTGGCGGCATACAGCATGCTCAGCTGCCGCTGGCTGGCAGTACTCTTGTGCGTCCCGTAGATCGGCCTCCCCGTCATGGTGCCATTGCCTCCCCCTATCAACGCCGTCCTCTCACTTGCATCTCCGCCGGCTCCTGCGCCATCCACATCGTCGACGCCGTGTATACTCTCTTCCTCTTCCTCTGACTCTTTCTCCTCTGGTGTGGGGCGCATGTAGTAATGCACGGCCAAGCCCAACAACACGCCTTGCAGCACACCTGTGACGACGTACACGAGCCACGTGCTCCATCCTTCCCATCCGACACGCTGCCAAAGACTGAACGCGAACAGGAATGCGCCCGGGACTTGGATTAACATGGTGATGACGCTGAGGCTTTTGACATCGCCGAGACGATAGGTGTACCAGATCTGCGGCACGTACTGCACGGTCGCCAGCAGGCCGGAAATGCTGCCGAGCAGGTTCGCCCATCCTTGGGTGTGATGTGGCCATGCGGCCACCAAGGCGATAGAGGTTATGCCGACGATCAGCAAGGCAAGGAGTGTGCTGGAACCGACGATGACGGCGTCTCGACGTTTAGGGGGGGCGCTGTGGCTGGTGAGGGAGGCGGTGGAGGAGGAGAGATCGAGTTCGGGTGACGCAGGGAAAAAGATGAGGAAGAGCATCACTCTGCGATATGCACCTGTCAGCACTGTCCGTCAGGTCACGCGAGGTTATGAGTATTGTAAGGGAGCGTACATGAACATGAAACAACACCACTGCCCGCCAATCTGCACCACGCCTAGCAAGGCCGCCGCACACGCGCCGCCATTGATCTCTCGACAGCACTTGATGTCGGCGCGGCTCTGCGGGAGGGTGAGGATGTTGCCAATGGCAGCGATGGAGGACAGGCCGCCGAGCAGCACCCACCACGGCGACAGACCTTCCGACGTGCGATTGTGGATGATCTTGGCGTGTTGCGGTATGTATGAGACAATGATGCCCACCACGAGGATACCGGCCAGTCCGACGGTGAATGGGTTAGGGTGGACGAGGGCGCGGCAATGGTCGGTAAGAGCTGTCGACGGGGGGGAAGACATGGTTGTTGTGGAGTCCATCGGCTGTGCGACGAGCGGTCTCTCACATCTTGGGTGCAGTGTGTGGTGATTCGCTCCGCCGTACGACGGGTGATATGTGTTGTGATATGAGGTGAGCAGTGGGGTGGTATGAGATGAAGGGAAGGTGTGATGGGTCGGAAAGGGATGACAAAAGTGGAAGGGAAGCTGCCTGGACTGTCGCGTGAGGAACCTACATGTACCTAAGGATGGGGAAACGTGACTGCTGCTGACTCAGCTCGTCGATCAGCGCGTGTTCCCCAGACATCTCCCCACGATGATCGACGGGGCTAGAAACGAAACGGCTTGACCACATTTCTACACAAACCTCAACCGAAGTTGACAGATAATCAGCGAACGCTCATCACCGATCAACTTACCAGGAGAAATGGCCACCCAGTATGTCTCACACCAGCAGCGATGAGAAACTCAAAGCTCTACTCCAAGATCACGACACGGCCGTCAAAGATGGAAACCTGCAAAAGGCATCCGCTACGCTGAGGGAAGCATCACAGCTTCAACCCGAGGATAATGAGGTCAAAAACCGTTGGCTAGCTCTGTCCAACTCAGAGGTCTCAACCAACCTCTTTAGACCTCTGGGGTCCTACATAGCGAGCCATCAAAATGAGGACAGGCGACAAGTCTTGCAAGCCTTGGAACGAACCCAACTCTCTCACCAGGACGCAGTCAGGGCGTATGACCTCGTCTTACCGTCAGACAAGAAGTCACAGCTTCTTGACGACATCACGGGCACGCTCCTCAGCCGTCATGTCGAAGCTCGGAAGCTGGTTGCAGCTAGATTTTCCTCCAACCCTACCGACACTTTCAACCAACTATACAATCAGGGTGACGAAAGCTTCAGAGCTGCAGTTGCCATCGTTCTTGATACAAGCTTATGGACATCCAAAGAGCTGCAATGCACCGCACAGAAGGATGTCTTCCGCCTCTGCATTGCCACGTTGATGGCCGCGAGCGTCGAACGTCCCGAACGAGCCATGCGTGCAACTGCCCATCAACTCGCCGTGCAACCTGCAAATGTCGCCGATCTCATCGACGAAGATGTCTTCGATGTCGTTCTATCTAATCTCGATATCCGACTTGACAGCACTCTCCGCAGTCAAGCCATAGTCTCTTTATCCAAGATGCTCGAGGCCACGCAACAGCGAGGTGAAAAGCTCTTCTTTGCCTTCGTCACGGGTAAAGTAGCGAAGCAGACCAACGATGACCTGATCGTTGCTTTCTCAGCTGCGGCCGCTGTGTTTCCGATCTTGCCCGCGATAGCGACGAAGCTGTTCATGACGGATGGATTCGTGCAGCAGCTCGTACCGAGTTTGGAGAAGAACTCGGAGGCTGCTGCGACTGGGAAAGGGTAAGTCACGTGTTTCTCTGATCTGCATGGCTACTTCACCTTTAGGTCAAGAAGTTTGCTTCTGCATGACGCTGATCTCCCACCAGGAAAAGCCGCACACTCGAGCGGGCTGCTCTGGAGCTCCTCAGCGCTGCGTGTGTTGACAAATCATCTCGTACGGCTATAGAAAAGCACTGCTTGCACTCGCTGCGCGACCTTTCAGAAGAGCGCGAGGGTACTCATAAGGCGCTCGCGACTTTGGTCTTGGCCAAGACTAGCGCTCAAGTATCGGTCGAGGGCGTCACAGCAAAGCTGTCCGATCTGGCTGTTAGGGGAGACAATGAGATGGATCAGTACGCGGTAGAGGGACTCGCATACACGAGCTTGCAGCCGAAGACCAGAGAGACTATTACCGGGAGTACACAGCTTCTGCGATCGCTCGTGAAGGCTCTCGAGGATCAACCGGTGAACACAGTTTTCGGGTGCTTGACCGTGTTCGTGAACCTCACGGCCTACAAAGTGGTGATGACGAATGAGCAGAAGAAGATGTCGCAGCTCAAAGCTTACGCCAATTCTTCGAAACCCGAACCAGAAGACCCTCTAGAAGACGACAAGCACGTCACGGCTCGCTGCAAGAAAGTTTTGGATCAAGACATTGTACCCGCGCTCGTGGCGTGCTGCAAGCGGAGTGTTTCACCTACGAACATCGCGCTTGTGGTCAAAATCCTACTATCCCTTGCTAAGGAGCAGAAGAACCGACCCAGAATGGCTCAGCAAGGAGCTGTCAGGCTTCTCCTGCAGATTCGCGATCGACTGAGCAAGACCGACCATCCGATTGCCGATTCCGCTCTAATCGAGCACAACGCCGCACATGCGCTTGCGCGCCTCCTCATCTCCGTGAACCCAGCGCACGTCTTTTCCGCCGCTCTACCCCCCTCTTCGGCCGTCAGCGCAGTAGCTCCACTGTTAAGTATCACGGAGACCAGCGAGCAGCAGCGGGATTTGCTGCCTACCTTCGAAGCCCTCCTCGCGCTCACCAATCTAGCCTCCATGGACGACCCGACGCCTCGCGATCTCCTGATGCGCACGAGTCTCGAGAGGATAGAGGATCTCTTTTTCTCCTCCACGACGCTCGTGCAGCGCGCGGCGGTCGAACTAGTCTGCAACCTCATGGCGTCGCCGCAGGGCGTAGCCAAGTTCGCCGACGGCAGCGCGGACGCCAAGCGGCGGCTGCAGATCTTGCTCGCACTCACAGATGTGCAGGATCTGGCGACGCGGCGGGCGGCGGGTGGCGCGTTGGCGATGTTGACCGAGTGGGATGCGGCGGTCGGGGCGGTGTTGGAGGCGAAGGAGGGCAAGGGTGTGTGTGTGCTGCTGGCGATGTGCGGGGATGAGAGCGAGGAGATGAGGCACCGGGGGTTGGTGTGTGTGGCGAATGTCGTGAAGATGCCGGGTGAGGTTGGGGTGAAGGGGGTTGAGTTGGTGAAGGCGGAGGATGGAGTGCATGAGGTTCAGGAGGCGATGAGGAAGACGAAGAGTAAGGAGGTGTTGGGGCTGGGCGTGGAGGTGTTGAAGAAGCTCATGGGTTGACGGGCGAACTATTGCGCGCCAGAGCCCACGCGGCTGGTGACGGCGACTGCGAAGACACGTTCTATTCAAGCGCTCATCCAGATCCAGGACGTGGTGTACAGGTGATGGACAATGGTGCTATACCGACCTCATTACAGATAGGCGGAAGTAAGCAGACCACGATGATGCGCGACTGCGGCTCTCGTCAATAGCCACCAACTTCGCATCTCGTCAGGCCGCGTTTCGGCACCGAAGAGAGGTTCTAGATATATTCCGGTGTATCTTGCAGCGTCTTGGCCGAGCATTAAAGGGAGGGCACGATGAGTTGCGTGGTCCGAGACGCAGGTGGTGCTTTTGCTCGCGGTGTGCTTGACGCAGCCGTATCAGATCGTTGCGCACAAGCGACATGCTGTGGCAGGATTGGCGACAAACATGGGTCACGTTCAGTTGTTCCAAGCAGGAAGAGGATCAGGGAGCTTGGTGAGCTTACTATTACCTCACACGTGATGAGTCCCGTCTGAACAGCGCTAAGTCTATGCTTAGACATACGCTTTGCAGACACAACTTCCTTTCTGAGGTACGTGTGAGGTTTGCCAGGTGAGCGACACGTAATAACGAACGAATGTTTGCTCGTGGTTAGGGTAGGGATGGCGTTGACTGCTACACCGCCGACGACGTGCCCGCACGCGTACCAATCTCATCAGGAATGTGCCATACTCGAATGAACTGAAGGTCGTAAGTATATATAGCTTGGTTGCTCGTTGTTCCACATCACTCCTCCATCACTCACTAGCAAACAACATTAGCAAACTGCCGCCAAAAGATTGCCAGAAGCGATCACCCTCCAAGAACCCACAATTTCCTTCCGTCACCTTCTCACTCGCAGGACCTCGAACATGCATTCTACAATCGTTTCCGCCGCCTTCGTGGCCGCTGTTGTAGTCAATGCCGCACCTTCTGCGTATGGAAATCCCGGTCATGCCGAACGTGAGCTACAATTGGGCTCGTCGTCTCCCTCCGGACAAGATGGGCCCAGCCCGACCGCGACGTCGTCCTCCTCGGGCCAGACTCCATTCACATTCCCACTCCCGAACGGATTCCCGAACGTCGACAACGTCACCCTTCGCAGCATTGAAGAGCAAGCCCACGGCACACTCCCCAACGGCGCACTCCCGACAAAGCTGAACCAGAAGTCAATTGCCACCCTCGAGTTGATCGCTTTCAATGAGATCTTCGAGGTCGCTTTCTTCACCGACTTGATCGCCAACATCACCTCCGGCGTCAGCGGCTACTCGATTGACAGCCCCGTGCTAAAAGCCTTTGTCCTGCGTACCCTCACCGCCGTCCAAGCTCAGGAGGAACTCCACTTCCTCGGTGCCAACGGCATCCTCGCCAGCGCCGGTCAGGACCAAATCCAGCCGTGTCAATACGTTTTCCCAGTCGACAACTTCGACGACGCCATCCGTCTCGCATCCACCTTCACCGACGTCGTGCTCGGCACGCTCCAAGATGCGCAGATCAATTTCGCCACTGACGGTGATGCCGAGCTGGTTCCGTTGATAGGGTGAGTCTTGCCTTCACGTCCTCCTACTGCATCCCCCTCTTACTGACACCATATAGCTCCGTCATCGGACAAGAAGGCGAGCAGGATGGCTACTACCGCAGCCTCCTCAACCTCATCCCATCACAAGCTCCGTTCCTGACGCGCTCGGCCGGCCAGTTCGCCTTCTCCGCCCTGAACCAGATGTTCGTCGTCCCAGGCACCTGCCCCGGAAGCGCAAACGCAGCACTCTTCGACGCGCTGCCGATCTTCGGCGCCCTCAACGTCGTCAACCAGCCGACTCGGCTCATCAACCAGAACGTTCAATTCAGCGTCGCGAAAGCCAACCTCACGTGTGACATTTCCGACTTCCGCGTCACTTTCATCAATCAGCAGAATGTCCCAGTCACTTCCAACATCACCAACGTTCAGAGCAGTGGTGACGTGGTCACTTTCGAGGCTTCCTTTGCCTTTGCCGATCTGATCGCCCAGGGACTGACCATCGCTGCTGTCACTAAGGGCTCGGATGCTTTCGCGAGCGTTCCTGATGTCGCAGCGGCCACGGTGTTCGGACCTGGTCTGATTGAGCTGAACTAGATCATGCGCTGCAGTACGGATAGTGTAAGTGACGAGGCGTGGATCGACGTTCCAGATGGACGTGAAGCTTGCGAAAAGGGGGTTTGGAGTATAAGAAAACGTTTCATATCATCTCTCTTCCGTCCTTGATTGTACATAGCCTTACTTCTTTCCAAGGTGACGGTCAAATCTTGCTTCGTAGCAGTGACACTGTCGTCTGGTAGGTCACAGCTATCATACCTTCCCAGTAGCCGAGAGGGTACTGTACAGTCAAGTCTGGAGCAGCATATGCTTGCGCTGCTACATTGGCAGTCAATTACGATGCTTACGGTACACCGGATCGATGACCTGTCGAGTTCGTTGTATCTGATGTGAACACGAGACCAGGCGGCGAGCCAGCTGGTGCTGCTGCCGTGTAGAACTGTAGAGACCTTTGCCGGACGCATGGATCCGCGAAGGTACCAAGTGTGTGTCCTTCGAGAAAGGGCTGCAGGTGGTAGTGGTATGTGCGCACAGGCCAATACCGCCTGCCTGAGGCAAATTTCACGTTCGTGTTCACTCACCATTTCCTACAACTTCTTCCTCCTTCCGCCATGATCGCAATTGACCCATGCATGCAAGCATCCATGATGATACCGTGATGACCGGCGGCGCATACACCAGGCTGCCGGCTTCGATGGACCATTACCGACTGGTGTCATATCTCGTCTGACCTCGCCGGACAGCTTGGACTTTGGCGTATAGCCTCGTCTCCAGTGACAAAAGGCAATGACCTCTATCGGCTCTTGATACCTCATCAGACTGTCATTGATAAACACAGAGGCCGTTCGCTCACCAGCAACCTCCCAATACCGATTTGACACGTGCCTTATTGACTGCCCTGCCCTCCTCACCATCCTTCACCACCAAAGTCCAGCTGCCGAACACCTCTTCGTCCGAGCCGCTGGACTGACTTCGATTGCTCAGGATTCCCCGGAGCCAACCCTCGCTTACCAAGTTACATATCGACGCCGCTTCACAGACCGAATGCCTCTGGTGGACGGTGTGTGACTTGCAGGCTTGATGGTGGAAGAACTCACTGAGGTGCTGACTCCGGAGCATCGGTCGAGATCAGACGCACATTACGCTAGGACGTCATCGATAGCGCACTACAACATTGAGGTTACTCCCCGTTCACGTTTTTGATGAGATAGGACGGAGAGATGAAGTTGCCCGATGCGGCGTGCAGTGTGCTTGCTCTCTCAATACCTCCTGTGTCTGTCCATCCAGCCCTGCGTCTGCACTTTCGATATGGTTGCGGGTTCCGGAGATGGCAACGTGTTGTTCTGCGAGGTAAGAAAGTGGAGCAGTCAATGCAGCGTGGTCTTGTGGATCGATGTCCATCTTTCCCTACCCGGCTCCATCATTCATCATTGGTTGCATGTGTGGCATGTATTGTGTGCTACGTGCATGTTTCCAGTTACAGCTGCCTGACGTAGGAACACCCTCATCCGCGCTCATCACGAGCATTTCTATACAACGGCAAAGTACCAGGTTCGTTGGCGTTCCATTGTCTCCTCCTTGGGTGTGCATCAATTCAAGCACTCGCCGTCGTCATGAGCCACTCCTTAGACAACGGCTCGCCTGGCCTCCGCCACAACATAATCGACATTCGATCCGACACCGCGAACATCGCGCTGAAGCAAGAGATTCTTGCCGGCTTGAGATGCGAGAGGGAGTCGGAGAAGACCCTGCCAACGCTACTTTTGTACGACGAAGATGGCCTGAAACTGTTTGAGCAGATCACGTATTTGGACGAGTACTACTTGACAGGCGAGGAATTATCGGTATTGCACAGACACGCGGCCAGCATTGCCGAATGCATTCCCGACAATGCCATGATTGTCGAGCTGGGGAGCGGGTATGCCTCGTTGAAGCATACCCGCTAGATGGTGCGAGACTGACGCAGGGCACAGCAATCTCCGGAAGATCAAGTTGGTGCTTGATGCATTGGAGAAGACGCAGAAAAAAGTCGCGTACTATGCGCTGGACCTGATGAAGTCCGAGCTCGAGAGGACTCTGGCGGACGTACCAACGTACGCGTACGTGCAGTGCGCAGGTCTTCACGGAACATACGACGACGGCCTCGTCTGGTTGCAAAAGCCGCAAAACGCGGGCAAGCCCAAGGCCATCCTGTCCATAGGCTCCAGCATCGGCAACTTCACTCGTGATGAAGCACCAGGTTTCCTGGGACAGTTTGTCAATATCCTTGGGCCGCAAGACGTGCTGTTGATCGGTCTCGACGCGTGTCAAGAGCCTTCGAAGGTGTACCAGGCGTACAACGACAGCGACGGGTCAGTGATGATGTGAGCAATTGTGATCCGTAACGTGCAGCTAACACGTGAGAAACCTCAGCGTAACGCACGAATTCACGATCAATGGACTCAAGCATGCCAACCGCTTGATGGGCTACGAAGCCTTCAATCTGAATGAATGGGACGCAATCGGCGAGTACGACGAACAGGGCGGTCGGCATCGAGCTTTCGTGGTGCCGAAAAAGGATTTGATCCTTGGAGGCGTTGCGCTGAAGAGAGGCGAACGGGTGCGTATCGAAGAGAGTTACAAGTACAACCAAGCGCAGTCGGAGGATTTGTGGCAAGCGAGCGGGGCTTACGAAGCCACCCGCTGGTTCAATGACGCAGGCAGTTATGGTTCGTCCCGACCCTCCAGCTGGGGTCACAATTGATGAAACATATCGCTGACAATAAACCCCAAACGACAGCGCTGCATCTCTTAAAGTCTCAGGCGCAGACAATGTATCCAACCAAGCCAGAGGAATACGCCGCACAGCCGGTGCCCAGTCTTGCCCAATGGAATCAGCTCTGGGCCACCTGGGATCTCGTCACCCGCCAGATGATACCGGAGGAGGAGCTTCAAGCGAAACCCATCAAGCTGCGGAACGCGTGTATCTTCTACCTGGGACATATCCCGACGTTCTTCGACATGAAGCTGACCGAAGCAACCGGTGGCAACCCAACCGAACCGAGCTATTTCTACAACATCTTCGAGCGCGGCATCGACCCCGATGTCGACAATCCCGAGCACTGCCATGCTCATAGCGAAGTCCCGGACACCTGGCCACCGCTCGAGGAGATCCTGACTTTCCAAAACAGAGTCCGAGCGCGGGTGAACGAGCTCTACAAATCGGGAGAGGTCTACGAAAACGCCTGGACTGCTCGTGCCGTCTGGCTTGGCTTCGAGCACGAAATCATGCATATGGAGACCCTTCTCTACATGCTCCTGCAGAGTGACCGGACGCGTGCGCCTGCGGTGGCCCCGAGGCCTGATTTCGAAAAGCTGGCGCTCGAGGCTGGTAGGCAGGGCGTTGAGAATGAATGGTTCGATGTACCGGCACAGACGATCCAGGTCGGCATCGACGATCCCGACAACGGATTCGGACCTCAACGACACTTCGGATGGGACGTCGAGAAGCCGGTACGCTCTGTCGCGGTCAAGGCTCTCAAGGCCAAAGGACGTCCGATGACTAATGGAGAGTACGCTCGCTACCTGTGCGAGACTGGCAAGGACAAGCTACCCGCTTCGTGGGCGCCTCTACCGGTGACGAAAGGTGCCGATGGCGCGGATGGTCTCACCAACGGGGACGCTGGTCTTCACGACTTCGTGCACGACAAAGCTGCGCGAACGGTCTATGGCCTGGTGCCGTTGAAGTTTGCTCTCGACTGGCCTGTCTCTGCGTCGTACGACGAGCTTGCGGGTTGCGCTCAGTACATGGGTGGTCGAATTCCGACGCTCGAGGAGGCTCGCAACATCTACTCTCACGCGGATGCTACGAAGAAGCGAGAGGCTTCGAACGCGCGTGGGAAGACGATTCCGGCGGTCAATGGGTACGGACACAACCACTTGCTCCTGAGTGTGGTCGGAAAACTGACAGCTCGGCAGCCACCTCATCAATGAAGGCGTGCAGGAGTCGCCACCATCCAAGCCTTCGGCTGACGGCGTCTCCTCCGACGCCACCGCTAGCCTCAACCCCAATGACCTCTTCGTCAACCTCGACGATGCCAATGTGGGCTTCAAGCATTGGCACCCTATGCCCGTCACCCAAGACGGCAACAAGCTTGCCGGCCAGGGCGAGATGGGCGGGCTGTGGGAGTGGACCAGCTCGGTGTTGGAGAAGCAGGAGGGGTTCGAGCCGATGAAGCTTTACCCTGCCTACAGCGGTCCGTCGTATTTGCCTCCCATCTTTTACGTGGTACTTGCTGACCTTCTGACGCAGCGGACTTCTACGACGAGAAGCACAACATCGTGCTCGGCGGATCCTGGGCCACGCACCCGAGAGTCGCAGGCCGAAAGACTTTGTGAGTGATGTCTCGGTGCTCTGATGATCACTCGTCGCTGACTCTTATCCCAGTGTCAACTGGTACCAGCGCAACTACGCCTATGTCTGGGCGGGTGCACGCATCGTCAAGGACGCTTGAATGTGAGCAGGCTCGAAGGTCCTGCTGCACGGGGTGGTATAGTCCATATTTCCCTTTTTCTTGAAAAAAAGTTGAAAAAATTTGTTACGATCCATGAAAACAAGATACCGAGAAAAGGCATCACTCGTTTGTCCTTTCAGTGAACATGGTTGATCACGTTCCCGCGACGGACTCGGGATCGTGCATACGCTCCGCTCGCACGTGATGCGAATTCCCCTTTGTGTAACCAACGGCTTTCTTTCCTGTGTTTGACCTTCCCTCTTCCACAGCCTTGGCTTTCACCCACACAAAACAGGAAGTTTGTTGACCGTTCAACGTCACCAAACGCCGCGCGAGCTACACCAGCTACCCGCATACGAAGACATCAACGCCTCTTCTTCTTCTTCTTCTTCTTCTTCTTCTTCGCTTGTCATTCTCATCGCCTCTTCTGCCTTCCGAGACGGGTTGTTTGATTCCAAAACAATCCTGTCAACAGAGTCATCGCCGGCCTCGGACTTTGCTGCTGCTCAGACAAAGCCTGCATCAGGGGTACGTCTTACTCACTTACGTTCTATTCTCATCGCCTTCACCATTGCACGCACGGAGCCTCGCGAATTGTGACTATTACCCTTCCTTCTCCCGTCGACCAGTATCGAAGAATGCAGGCAGCGCTATTCGAGCTCGCACCATCGATTTCGTTCGAAACCATCTCAACGCAACTAGCCGTCCAGTATCCCTACCTTGAAAGGCCGTCGACCGTAGAGCAGACACTTCGCTGTCGTGCTCCCAAACCGAAGAGACCAGATAAGGCGACGATGGTGGCCGACTTGGCCTAATGGGCAACGACATTTATCGCTGGGAAGACGGTGGTGGTACTGGTTTGTCTGCCTTGCGTTATTTCCTCCATGACTATAACTACTGATGTCAACACAGTCCATCACTGCCCCATCTGCCAGACGCCGCTCACGCATTCGAACGCGCGCTCTCGCTGCCTAGGCGAGCACGTCGAGTGGTGCGGCCGGTATCACACTCAGCTGTTTCGCATCGGTGAGATCCAGACGTCCCCTCCGCTGCAAGGATTCTACTGATGTTAAAGAAGGCTGGAGCAGCGAGTGCACGCCCTGCAAGCATACCGATGCTGAGCACCACAAGCGCCACCGCGAAATCGCCGAGCTGCTTCACCAGCTAAAGGAGCTCACGACAGCGCGAAGCACCGAAACTTCGAAGCACGCAGCATTCAGCGCCATGACATTGGCTTCGACACCTAGCCCGATGTCCAAAAAGGAACGTAAGGTGGCGAGGAAGGCGGCCAAGCTCGCCGAGATGCCCAAGGTGGTAAGTACAGTCGCTGTGAATTTCGTGGAGCAAACACTCCATCCCCAAGACGGCGCGAGAGACGAAGCGGAAGAAGAGAGGCGGTTGCTGGAGGATCCTGAAATTAAGCTCAACCTGTACTTCCACAAAGGCACGAGCAACACGCGCGAGACACGCAGGCGGTTGATCGTCGAGGCGCGTGACGACAAGCATGAGCCAACGGTGGAGGAAGCGGAGCTGGATGTGTTAATGGAGGCGCTTGATGTTGGGACCTCGTTCACAACGACAGAGGAAAAGAGGATCGTGGCCGCCATCAGGCGCGCGGTCAGGAACGACTTGATCGAAGTTGCGAGGGAGGAGGAAAGCACGATGGAGAGGAAAGGTGGGTTCTGGCGGTGGGCGAGCACCAAGGCGTACAAGCGCTTGGTACAGAACGGCCGCATCTGGGGTCAGAAAGACGACGTCATGTCCGCGCAGCTCAAACGCCAGGACGAGAATGCTTTTCCGAAGCGCAAAGACTCTGCGGTCGGTGTCCAAGCGAACGAGGAAGAGGCAGATCCTGACATGACTACACTCGGTGGCGATCCGGATCGTCAGAAGGAAGATGCTGCTGTGGCTGGTGCGGAGAACTCTACACCCAACGGTCGCCGTCACTCTCGCACCGGCCCGACCTCGCTGACCGTGGACGTCGTGAAGACTCCGAAGGCGAAGAATGCGTCTGGCGCAACGGACGACTGGACCGAAGTCGGCAAGTCGAAGCTCAAGCCTCAGAAGAAAGTGACGGGTACGGTCAAGCTGTCGCTGAACAATGGCATGGCGAATTTCGGGAGGAAGGCCGTCGAGGAGTCGATGGGGCGCTTGAGTGTCTGGTCACTGCGGCACATGGAGTCTGGTGGGAGCGAGTGAAGTGGCACAGCCGCTGATGCTTGGGGTGTTTGGAACGGAATGAGGATCGCATGAGACCTCTATGGGTTTCGAGTCGCTATTCGCTCCGTTGGTGGGTTGGACGGCATGATTGGCGTTCGAGCATCGGCGCAAGGCCATCGCAGGAGATTGTCGCAGCAAGCGCCCTGGATGCGGCAAGCTACGCTGGCTGAATAGTTCTTTATGACTTGAGTTCCACCGTCAATCGTGTGTTGTGCTTACCGTGAGATCGCATCCGATAGGGATGGTTGATGCCTCAGGCTGCAATGCGGCGCTTGCTCGGGACTTCGGAAGTGGCCGCTGCGTCAACTGCTTGACGCCTTGCAGCTCGACACGTGAGGCAACTGTGAGCTTCCTAGTATATCAACCACATACACCATTCAACTTCCCCTCATCGAACAGCTTGCAAAGACCGTCACACGCGTCCATCAGTAACAGCTTCACCATCACAGGGTGCAGCACCAAAGGCAGAAATCATGGTACACTCCCACCCTCAAGCACCACCTCACCTCTCAGCACTAACCCTCCAAACCCCCAGTCCCTCCGCATCGTCCCCACGACCTCGCACCCAACGCAAACACACTCCGGCCCGGGCGCGCCCTCAGCCCCCGGCGTGCACGACACCCTCCGCGCGAACCTCTCCCTCTCGACCCCGGCGCCCAAAACCACCACCACCACCGCCCAACAACAATCTTCCACCACCCCATCCGTCCAATCCTTCCACCCCCTCGAATCCCGCCTCGCCCAATGGCGCCAGCAGCAAGAATCCCTCAAAATGGACCTTTTGCGCCGGCAGTTCGGCATCGCGGAGCCCGTGAGGCGGCAGATGGAGCTGAGCGTCGTGCGCGCGGGCGAGTGGCGGCCGGCGATGGCGGGCGGGGGCGGTAACGTGCACGCGGACATTCTGGCGGGCAGGGATGCGGAGATCGGGTGGGAGGATGTGTTTACCGGGGAGGAGATGCGGGATCAGGTGGATTTTCACGTGGAGATGGAGGGGAGGTTTGGGATGGGGTGGTGAGGGGGTTTGTTTATCGTTTCTGGCGGGGATGTGAGGAGAGGTGTGGCGATGGGAGGAGTACGTGTGTACGATGAACGGGTTGATTTTCGCTGTACTATAGCCACTGGCGGACGAGCTGGTGAGCCAAGAATGCAAACATTATAAGCACAAGGTGACAAGGTGAAGCTCGAGGCACAGTCTTGGGTAAGCCGTGATGTAACAGACAACGTTGGTGTTCGTGAAGAAGGCGTGTAGCAATAGAACAGCGTTCGTTCACCATGAACGGCCATTCCATGTCAACCTTGAGAACCAGACCGCAGCCCCGTGTAAGGTCCCACAAACCTCCACCCTTGCGCCATACCGTCCGCTCACGATGAAACAGTCTCGATGCGCCGCCGTCTCAAAGATCTCCGGTTCAGGCGACCTTGCTGGCATAGTCGCCAACAAACCGTCACGCATTTCCTCCTGCCAATACCGTTCGATTTGCTCTCTTGTACCATGGCAGTGACACGGAGCCAGAAATGACCCAGGCTTGTCGCCCAATGTCCTGTGACAGCCCAAGCATCTCTTGGAAAGCCAGATCTGCATCGATACCGAACTCACACCTCGACCTACACGTCAAAGCGGTTGACTGTCGTGTCTTTCCACGTTATCAGTGCTTGCTTGGCATCTGGAACCTGGAGGCGCGACTATGAGGTCAAAAAGGGGAGTAAGCGGCTTCATCGAAGCCCTATCCTGGCAGTGCGGTGTTGCAGTGGGCAGGACAGCTGCCACCCGTTACGGTGCCGTACGGAATACCCGGATGAGCCAGGACGTCTTACGCCCACAGCCGCTGCGTGATGGGCTCCCATGAAGCATGTCGTGGGTTGAAGCACCCACTCGCACTCAATTGCAACGTGATCGTGCGTTGGCCGATCTGAATTGTCTGCCAACAGAGCATGCTGGCGAAGCTGTACTGGCCCAGCGGCTGGATGTCCCAGATTGAACGCCATGGTTTGTCCGATTTGCTCTGAAGAAGCTGTGTCGTCCGGCCATGATCACTGCGAAGGGCTGAATCTCGATACGGCGTCAACCATTGCAAGTATTATTTTCTTGTTCGCCAGAGGTTGCCGCTGCACTGTAGCTGGCGGGTGCCAGGGGCTGTGTCTCGTGCCCTATGGGCATGTGGTATCCCGAAGCATCATCTCAGCCGTCTTGATGCATTGCTCCATACCACCTATCATCGGCACCGAAGTGTCCTCCCTTGTCGGTGCGGAGGTCATTGCACATTGTAGACCTAGGCATGGCAGCAACAGCCGGCGATGGAACTCACGATGCTCGCACGTGATCCCTTCGTGAGCTATCCGAAGAGACGCACTGAGCGAGCACTCGCTAGAGTATGACACAACGACAGCCAGCGCCAGTATCCTCACCGTCCCGTTGGCGGATGGAAGAGCCCTTGCCCGTCTTGCCGCCGGCCGCCTCGTCGTCTTCGGTGATGTCGGCCGGTTTGACGGTCATCTGAATGAAGTTGGATTCGTCGAAGGAGACATTGTAGTCTGTAGTGAACGTCAGCTACCGATTAACACCCAATCTGTACGCGCGTGTGATGAAGTGTGCGTACCACTAAGTGGCTTGTTGTCCTGAATGAACTTGCCGCCCCTGATCAAGCGTATCGAGCCCGGGCTCGCCGGCTTGGGCTCCCACTCGGTGCGCCAGTCGGTCCAGATCAGCTCCTTCAGCTTATACCCGCTCAGCTCTCGCGGATCGAAGCTGCCGTCTGCCGCCTTGGCCTCCACCTTGCGACTGTTGAGATACTTCTCATCTATCTTGTATGGGTGTCGGGCGCCGGTGACCAGCTGCAGAGTGATGCTGAGCGTCGGCCCTGATGCATGTGATGATGGCGATGTCGCAGCTTCTGCCCCGGCTTGTGCTTGAGACTCCGTTCTCGTGATAGGTACGTCGGTCGGCGGTGGGGGTGAGGCAGAAGCATCGGCGGGCGGTGCTTGGGACGGAGGTTGTGAGGTTCCGGCTTTGTCGCCGGCCTGCTCTGGTCCAGTCGACGGTACTGTGTTCATCTCGACTGGTGAGCTCGCCGGCTCAGCGGCGCCAACCGGTACAGATGTAGGATTGACCGGTGCTTCTGCTCCTCCCTGCGATGCCATTGCAGGCCTGTGGGAGTTCGTCCGGTGAGTGCCGAACGCCGGCTCGCTGTCCGCTGTGCTTTTGGAAAGACTGTAGTTCTATGTCGATAGCGAATTGACGGTGAATGTTAACAATGTTGGTCAGGCGAGCTGGCTGATGGGGGTGTGGGTGGGGATAGCGAAGTTGAAGCGAGGGGAATCGGTCGTCTACTGTACAGCGAGCGGATGGAGGATGGAAGCGGTGGTGGGTGATGAAAAGTGTTGCGGCGAACAGGAACAAACACCCGCGGGCGGTACTGTCGCTTTCCTTCTCGTACTGGACTGTGGTACGTATGTCTGTAGTCGGCAAGCGGCAGCGTGACTTCCAACTCCCAAGCGCTGGGCAGTACTAGGAGGTAGCGATGAGGATGGACCGACGGGAGGCGAGCGGGGACGTCCGCCTCGGCCCCAGAGTCAGAGAACATCCATGTCACATGTCGGCTGTCTCGTGACCATCCATCCACATGCTACTACGGTACACTATCCAAAGTACAAACACTACAGTACATGTACTTCATCTCAAACCGTCTTCACCACCGCATTTCGGCCGGACAGCCATGTTGTCATTATCAGTCGTCGTGAAGAGGGAGGCCGATATCTAATGTGTTCGTTCTATAGTCTATTCAACCCATTTCTTCATCAACCCATTTATTAGCAAGTCAAACGGCATTCGAGAGACAGGTCCCACTCACTTGTCAACCCGGATCCCATAAGCCTCATAAGGAAATCCCTCCAAAGACCCCAATAACCTCCCCCAGCCATCTCCCACCTCGCCCGGGGCGCCCTTCCTCCTCTCCCCACCCTCGACCACAACCCCAAGCTCTTCGTTCTTCTCCTCCACCTCCTTGTGCTGCCCCATCAACCCGGCCAATACCAAGTCCTCCTTCCCCTTCATCTCCTCCAACAACCCGGGATGCGGACACCACACAACCTGCATCCCCGCCCTCCTCCCCGCCTCGACCCCAGGCACACTGTCTTCAAACACCAAACACTCCCCCGGCGCGATGACCTTCCCC
>Ga0268244_10000079_pt1 | contig 39181 bp, 41 predicted proteins | sample AgamicMgSfe_FD_200258 | JGI IMG/M metagenome (GOLD analysis project Ga0268244, IMG submission 200258) | Agave microbial communities from Guanajuato, Mexico - Mg.Sf.e (v2) (version 2) | ecosystem: Host-associated > Plants > Phyllosphere > Phylloplane/Leaf | place: Guanajuato, Mexico | collected... | reverse complement strand
GCGGTGGGGTGATGTGTGTTGAATTATGAGGGGGGGAAGGGGTGCGGTTTGGTTTGGTTGGTTTCCTTGAGTTGGGTGTTCGGGAGGGATGAAGGTTAGATACCCTGTGGATTTCAAGGCATCGGTTCGGATTCATGACCTACTATATCTCACCTTGGCGCCAGGAAAGACTACAACTAAACCCTAGCAAACGCCCACTGAAATTGCCGCAAATGTCTCGACTCACTGTTTCAACAATTGTGCATGCCAGATCGGCATATAGAAGTCAACTTGAAAAGAAGCTGGCCATGCTGTGCTGTGCTCCAGTACGGTCACCCAAATCCTTACACAGAAAACCGCCAGGACCACGCAAGATCACAAGAACCACGCCGTCGCTCGAGTACGCAAAGACGAGAAAAGAAAACGTTCGATCTACACGTACAGTACCGACTCCGACGACCAAATGCTAGCAATATACATAACTCTTACAGCCCCAAACATTCACGACGAAGACGCGCCATCGACCGTTTCATCCCCATCATAGTGGGAATCCACCTGCTGTTGCTGCTGAAGCGGCGGCTCCCGCGAAGGCAACTGCGCCCTCAACTGCGCCGCCATGGGTAGATCCCGCGTTTTCTGCACCATCTCCTCGGGCTTGAGATGGATTTCGGTGACATCGCGTCTCGCGCTCCGGGGTCTTTCCGGAGATTCCTGCGCAGCGACGGAGTGCGAGGAAGCGGGCAACGGCGCCTGCTGAGGCTGCGGCGCCACGTTCTCCTCGCTCGCGCCGTCCCGTTGCCCAGCACCCCGCGCTTCGGCCGATACGACGGTGTTGACGAGATGGTTCGCCTCCTGTTGTAGGTTCGGCATGGACCTCGCGGGCTGGTTGAGATAGCTTTCCAGCATCTGCTTCAGCGTGTCCGCGCGGACCGGTTTGGCGAGGTAATTGTTCATACCTGCCTCGAGGCACTTTTCCCGGTCGCCTCGGATCGCGCTGGCCGTCATGGCGATGACGAGGACGTTCCGGACGGCGGGGTCGGAATGCTTGCGGATCTCGCGCGTGGCGTTGTACCCGTCCAGCACCGGCATCTGCACATCCATGAGCACGAGGTGGAAGGGTTTGCCGTCGTCGCTGGCCCGTGTGAGGGCGTCTACGGCTTGCTGGCCGTCGGCGAAGGCTTCGCAGTTGAAGCCGAGCTTCTTCACGAAGTTGATGGCGATTTTCTGGTTGATGGGATTATCTTCGGCTATACAGACCTTGAGCTGCTCGCGCGGGATGCCCGCCAGACTAACGAACTGGCGGGCACCGGGTTCTTCGTCAACGGCGGGTGGTGTAAAGATCGACATCGGGTCCGCTTCTCGTCCGTGCGAGCGGGCGGTGCTGCCGTTTGGTTCGCCCCCAGTAGATTGTTTCACTTTCTTGAACGGGACGATGAAGGAGACTGTCGTCCCTATACCTGGCTGACTTTCCAGCCAAATGCGGCCCGACATCACGTTCTCGATGATGGCTTTGCAGATCGATAAGCCGAGACCAGTGCCGCCGTAGCTCCTGGCGGTGCTTGAGTCTGCTTGCGAGAACGGTTGGAACAGCTTCTTCTGCTGCTCCTCGGAGATGCCGATACCCGTGTCAGTGACCGAAACCCGCACCTGGATGGTGTCCGCGTCCTCCTGTTCCGCCTTCGCACGCAGGGTGACGCCGCCTTTTGCCGTAAACTTGTACGCATTCGACATGAGATTCATCAAGATCTGATGTAGACGTACGGGATCGCCCATGACGACCAGTTGTGGAGGGAGATCGAGCTCCTCCACCGTCCGCAGATTCCGCTCGAGGTTCGTATAGGACAGCGCTCTGACGACCTCGCTGATCGTCTCGGTGAGAGACAGAGGCACTGAGAAGACCTGCATCTTGCCGGCCTCCAACTTTGAAAAATCTAAAATATCGTTGATCACGTTTAGAAGCAAGTCCGCACAGACACGGATCGAGTCGGCTTGCTCTTCTTGTTCCTTGTTGAGCGGCGTCGCTTTCAACATCTCCGACATGCCAATGACCCCGTTCAGGGGTGTCCGAAGCTCGTGAGATACGTTCGCGAGGAACATCGACTTGGCTTTCGCCGCTTCATCCTTCAGCCGCACCATCTCTCTTGCTTCGGCCTCTGCGTCTTTGGCCTTTTTCTCCGACTCTCGAGCCTGCGCCAAGGCCTGCTTCTGGACATCCAGCATGGTTGAGTTGCGCGCGGAAACCTTCTCCACTTCCTTGAACAGCAGCGCGTTCGCGATGGAAATCGAGATCTGATTCACCAGCAGCTTGAGCAGGGTGACCGTCCGCTCCGTGAACGTGTTCGGTGGGGCCTGGCAGTATAGGCCGCCCAGCAGAGCATCATCGCCGTGCAGTATCGGCAGCGCGATCATGCTTTTGCCGTCAGGGTTTTTCCCTAGCCAGTCCGGCGGGATGTTGGCGAATCTCTCATCATCGAGCACGTTGCGTAAGAAGACTTGCTCCTTGAAGCGAAGCACATAGAGTGCGACTTGCTTGGCGACGGGGTCCCCGATTTCATCTAGCGGGATGGCGGTCTCAGGTGCGCCGACCCCTTCAGGCGTACCAATCGCCGCTACAGACCATCCACCGCCATCCTGTTCGACTACGAGACCGCACATCTCAGCCCCAGTAGAGTCGACGATGATCTCGGTGAGCTTCGACAGCAGTCTCTCGACGTTGAGCTCGGACGAGAGCAGCTGTGAGGACTCCAGTATACTCGCCAAGTCGATCATATCGAGACCGACGGCGGAAAGCCCACCAGACAAGGCCGCCGGTGGCTCCCGTACCAGTTGCGCTCCGCTGGCTGCCACATGCGGTTCCAGCCATGCTTGTGTGCGATCCGCAGAATTTTGCGCAGCAGCGTGGCTCGCCATCTTCTCGAGCTTGAACGAGGTATTCAGCCCTTCGCTGACCATCGTCTGCGTACCGGCATCCTGCGTGGACAAACTTCTCGTACCAAAGAGTAAGAACTCGTACCGCTCCGACACTTGGTCCGCTTTAGCGGATGCGCCGACACGTCGATAGGCTGAGACGGCGTCCATGACGATACCTCTCGCGGGCCTGGAAGCGCCTCGACGGACGAGCCAGTCGGCGTACAACTCCAACCCGAGCGCTTCATCGAGCAAGAACCCGTGCAGAGTCGCGTGATCGATCGCGGCTTCATAATGATGTAGTATGTGTTTATGATTCTGGTTGATGTCCGCTGTCTCCGCGTCGAGGAGGCTGAGATACGTCGCATAGTTGACCGGATTTACGCTTGCAACGATCTCTATTCGAGCACGGTAGTCACCGATACGTTGGATGAGGCTTTCGCGGTCGGCTCGCTCCGGATCCTCGCGGAGAGCGGCAATCGTTGCCATGGCCAGGTAGAAGTAGTTCGAGTAGATATAGCGGATGGACCACATCTCGCCCATGGTCGATAGCAGCTGCTCGCCAAGCGCTAGTACTTCTTTGTAGTAGCCGAATCGAAAGAGCGCGACCAGCTTGTAGCTGTTATAAACCGTCATAGGGCGCGTCGGGTTTGATGATTTACTGCGGACCAACTTCTCGTATGCGTGACTTTGATGGTGAGCATCGCTCAGGACGTCCGACGACGTCCGGGCGGAGGTCTTGCCTTGCAAAGCTCTACAGTACTGTCGAACAGATGTCAAGAAGCAGCCACCACGTAAGTCTTGCGGCCAATCCGGGAAGAGCTCCTCAGTCACGGTCGACACGAAGGCCTCGGTCTCGGCCAAATCTTCGGATGTCCAAACACGATAGGCAGCCGAAATGCCCATGTTGAGCAATTGCAAGACCTTGTCCCCCGCAGCAGACGATGCTTCTAATCCTTTTCTCAATGCGTGTGCATTGTCCCGCATCTCCGTCTGTAGGTGGCCGAGGAAGATTGCATAGAGCGTCAGACCGCGGCCAACGACATAGAACTCCGTGTCAAAGGCGTCGAAAACCTGTAGCGCCATCTTGCCCAGCTCAACACCGTACTGCACAAGGTTGAAGCGGTATACGCTGATACAAGCAAGGTGTATGAAGCCTACCCCGATATGAGGGAAAATGCCGCGTTCAAGGTAGAGCTGCATATACTTCAATGTCCCCTGATAGAAGAGCAATGCATCGTTCCAATAGAGGGCAGCCTGGACTTCTGTGAGGAGTGCTCCCAGCGTCAGCGTCTCGCTGTCAATCCCCTGAGGGGTGGTATCGATCCTGAAGTCCTTGCTGTGAATCAGGGGCACAAGCTGCTGAAACTCGTCGTCAAGCTCCTCGTAGGTCCGACTTGAAAAATCCACCCCCATTTCCGATAACAGACGTCGCAGGGTTCTGGAAGCTGCGCGGCTGTCACCTCGGTGCGTATGCATGCGACTTTCGATGATAGCGGCTGGCGCTTTGTCCGAAGAACAACGAGCGTGACTGTTCACCTGTTGAAGCAAAATCAAAGCCTCATCGAACAGCCCATGATAGTAATAGGCTTCGGCAGCCCGGGTCATCAATGCCAGTGTCTCGCTGTAGCTGGCATCTTCGCAGTTATCATCCCACGGGTCGTCCTCCAGCAGGTCAAGGCAGTGCTTGAAGTAATACAGACTCAAGTTCCTAGCGCCAGATTCTCGAGCAGTCTCAGCCGCCTGATAAAGGACTGCGCGGAATGGACTCATTCTCTCGGCCCGGTATTTGACGACCTTGACACCTTCGCAAATGTGGCGTGCTTGCTCGTATAGCATGTTGTTTGGATGGATGACAGGATCGAACGGAGTATGCTTCATCATCGCACACGCGATAACGTAGTGCATCTCCTCGCGTCTGAAGTCGTCACACAACGAATCTGCGGCAGTGAGATAACGATCGTGTGCAAATCTGAATCGATCTTCCTCTTCTGTAGCCATGACGATGAACGAAGATATCGCCCTCTGGAGACCGTCCACGGGGTCATTGGAGGTGGGAGGGATGAACTCTCTAGGTGAAGCTTGCGAGCAATCGCAGCTCATCACGCGCTTCACGAGGTTGAAAGAGAAGCTGTGGCCGATCATGGCCGCCCACGCGAGGAACCCCTGAGCATTGGGGGGCATCTGTTTTAGCCGCCGCGCAATCAAGTCGTTCGATGAGAATTTGGTGGTGTCTGCGCTGGAGAACGCTTCAAATGCCTTGTCAAGGTTGAACTCCCAGTGCGAGCATTTCCAACAATAGTATATGCACTTGCTGCGATAGGCAGCATCCAGCATTTCTCGGACAAAGAAGGGGTTTCCCTGTGTCTTTTCCTGCACGACCGCTGCGAGAGGTAGACAGTACTCCTTTGGCCGGCGCAGTGTGTCACTCACGTACTGTATGGTTTCCTCGTCCTGAAACGCTCCAACATCGACTTTTATCGCTTGCGCCAGAAGCTTGCGGATGGTAGGTGTCAGCAGCTCATCAGCTCTGTAAGTCACAATCACTACGACCGGGATATGCGCAGCAACGATCATCTGCAACAGCTCCAGGCTTTCCTGATCGGCGAATTGCAAGTCATCTAGGCAGAAGCATATAAATTTCTGTACAGCCAGCAGTCGGAGGACATCTAGGTAGATGTGCATAAATCGGGACGTATTGTTCGACCCGCCGGAGCGAAGCCAATTCTGATTAGCTTGGACACTGCAGATTTTCCTTGAAGGAGTTATCGCCGGACCGGACGAGTCACACGCATGAGACGTGCTCGATTTGCCGGTGGTAGTAGGGGTCAAGAGCCAGACCGGTAATTCCAAAGAGGCATGCAAGACACCCCAGAAAGGTTTGACGAGTGTGCGGATGTTATCGTGAAAGGGAGTATTGACGTCGTGCTCGGAGAAGATTTGCCTGAAAAGCGATGCCATCACTCTGATAATGGGCTCGAAGGGCGACTTTCGGACCTGATCAAACTTGGCAGTAGTGAAGTAGCCATAGTTGCGGGCAGTGGGTGCAATGCTACGCACGAGAGACGACTTTCCGAAACCAGCCGCGCCGCATATCGCAATCACCTCAGTCCGCCCCTTTCTTTTGAGCTTCTGTGCGGTCCGCAGCAACGAGCTGGCATCGACGTTTTGGCTGTTGTTAGTGCTAATTGCAACAGTGGATCCGGACCTCTCTAGCTGTACCGAACGACTTTCGTGCAAGGAAGGCGTCTCCAGCTGCTTCTCTGCCTCGAATGCTCCAGGAGAGTGAGCATGCTCGTGTGTTTGCCGCGTTCGCTGCAGCTCAAACGGTGCCACTTCTGGGACAGAGTTCAAGCGCGATTCACGATCACGATCTCCACCGGATGATGTACTGTCACTCAGGATCTCATCAAGAAAAGAGAGATCAGGTTTATCCGCAGATAGGACCGACGAGCTCGAGCTCAGGCTGTACAGACCTTTTCGAGTGATAGGTGCTGCGCGCGCTGAACGGGCTGCGGCTTCCTCGATCGCGTCAAGAACAACCTGCCGTTGATGATGTCGACCCACGAGGTGCGCCGGCAGGTTGAAGAAGCATGATACGTCCGTGGTGGCGATCTTGAAATTTGCCAGCGCCTCTTCATCCCCATCGGTCAATATCTTCTTCAGTTCCTGCATATCATGTCTAACTCCGGACGCGGAGTTGTACCGGTCGTCCATGTTCCTGTGGGTCATTTTGCGAACGACAGCGGAAAGCACGTCGGGCACGTCCGGACGAATGCTCGAGATCAACGGGATGCGTCGTGACAGAAGGCTCTGCATAATATCCAGTGGCGTCTTACCATCAAAGGCAGGTCGGCCAGTAAGCATGGTCCAGAACAGTATTCCGAGGGAGTAGATATCTGTCCTCGAGTCAGGTTCGGCCGGAAGTCGTCCAGTCTGCTCCGGAGCAATGAACTGCAGCTTGTGCTCTACTCCACGTTCGGCCATGAGACTGGACCAGCCTGCGGAAGTCAGTCCATGTTCGAAGCTCCTGGCTCCGGAGCCAAAGTTGATCATGCGTACGGCTCCGGTTTCCATATTGTAATGGAACGCATCGCCGCGGATCTCTCCATGCACCATTTCATTACCATGGTGCAACAGCTCACAGCATAACGTTGCCCCTATAGCGAAATCCAAGAACGTAAGGAGTGGCACTTGGGCGTGGCTTCGGCTTCGTGGCGAGTCCGGGCGGCCTTGGTAGAAGTTGGGCCCGAGGTCAACAATATCCTTCAAATAATTCCTTCCCGGCGCTTCCACGATAGAGTAGGCGAGCACCACGTCGCCTGACTGTCGCGCTGGCAAGCGACCAAACGCGAGCGGCCGAACGAAGTGCTGGTTCTCCGGATCTGATTCCTTGCACAGCGTTTGCGCCAATCTGTACTCTCTTTCTAGCCGCAAAGTGTGCTTCGAGATTCGTGCTGCAACGTAGACATCCTTCTCCTTCTCCCCTTCCTCATCAACGCTCTCATCGGGCTCTGGAGGATTGGCGGTGCTTGCAGATTGCGAACGTGAGACGCTCTTCCTGCTGTGCGCATTGCGTGACGGTCTGCGACGTTGTTTGCCAAAGCAGTGCCAGTTATCGTAGCTGCTGTGGAAAGGGGTGAAAGAGTCGAAGAACTCATACTCCAGCACGTCGTCGTGTAGGCGTTCATACAAGCGCTTCAGGAAGACGCCCTCGCTGTCCGAGCCAGTTGAACTCCTTTGCAGGCCATGGCTCAACGGTCTGTTGCTTTCCATTTTCTTGCCTCTTGTATTGCGCCACCAGCCTCAATTCATGCCGCGGCACTGTGGCCAGAGTCCGGCGCGTTCGCGATCCTCATACATATACTGGGGTGTGTGGACGCTGCCGGTACAGTTGATGGCTATACGGACTTGACGTTCCGCTGCAGAGCGGCGTTGACCAAAGAGGGCAGGATGCCTTGCCGTAAAGCGTTCCTCGGCGGCTAGTGAAAAGGTGTCGAGCAGCTTTCGGCTGAGTTCTTGCGGATGGCTTGCGCAAGGGAACGGATTCTCTCATGAGGTGGGAAAGGTAAGGTACCTTGTGATTACATGTATGGATCTGGTGCGGTTGTTCGACCGCTCACGCAGGGACTCACTCTGTATCGGATCGTTATCGCGTCATTGGCTGGCTACGTCCCTGCTCCCTCCCGAGTCCCTCCCTCCCTCCCGTCTGCCGTCCCGCACTCGCAGCTCCAACCTGAAGCTCCGGCCATGCGATGAGCAGGAGCCATATTTGGTGCGATTTACCGTTCTGCACACTACACTACACCCTCTATTCCACGCCCTCGACCCAGCTTACGAGTGGGAGCTCGAATTTCGACGGGGCGGCGACGCATGAATACTTTCTCCCAAGTGCTCACTGTCGACGACGTCCGTCGTTCAACGATGCGGACGGTACCTTTCTACCACTCGCCGAGGTGACCTGGCTCCTACAACCATGGATCCCGACGACGAGAACGATATTGGAAACGGGCGCTACGAGGAGGGGGAGGGAGATGACCACTCCCCTCAGAAGCCTCGCGAATTGCCGCCAGATCTTCCGCGTTCACTGGATGGCCGCAAAAACTATTCGAGCTACAACCAAGAGACCGAGGTTTATGATGCATGGCAGGGTGAGATCGGGCAGGACGGCGTTGACGTTCGCCGTCGATGCTAACAAGTACTAGGCCAGTCACAATTCCTCACGGCACCCGCGAACACTACCCCCTTGAACTTCAGTCTCTCCCTCCACGAGCCCGACGACGATGGCGGATTCGGGAGAGAACTTGGCCACGATGACGCGCGTATAGCGCAGATGATGCATGCTCAGGCAACGAGAGGCAGCGATGTGGCCGCGGGCGAGATCGAGGAGGATAACGTGCTGCAAAGCGAGGGGCTGTCGCGTGGGCAGAAATCGCAAGCCCTGCAGGAGTTCTTGTTCATGGCGGCAAGTAACGGCGATGCGCAGAGAGTGCAAAGACTGGTCAGAGGTGCGGCGTCTAATATGCTGGACATCGACGCCGTGGACGGTGAAGGTACGCCCCCATTGGTGTACGCAAGCTGTTTTGGACACAAAGACGTGGTGTTAGCTTTACTCAACGCTGGAGCGACGGTCGACAATCAAGATCGCAATCAGTGGACTGCGCTCATGTGGGCGATGACCAATCGGCATAAGGACATTGCGAAAACGCTGCTGGATCACGGAGCTTCGACGGACGTGAAGTCTTCGAGCGGTAGGACGGCTTTGGACTTCGTGCCACCCAACAGCGAGATGTCGGATTTTCTACAGCACAGCGGCTATAGCATCGGCAACGCGGGCGTTCAGGACGACTTTTATGATGCCGGGTTTTCCCAGGACCGCTTCGAGGAGGAGCTCGCTGAGAGCGAGATGAGACGGAGGATGATGATGGAAAGCGCGGTCAATCTGGAAGTCGATCTTGGCAACCTTGGGCTGGACGAGCAGCCCGAGTCCCCAGAAGAGCTCGACGAAGGTCAGGAGTTCATCTGGGACAGATGTCTGCACGACCAGATGTTCGTTTTCATGGAAGACGACATTGAACGCATTCTGGATGTGGTGATTACGAATATGACTCCGCAACGTTCGCCATCGCAGAAGCCGGTCCCTGCAAATGTCATCTTCCTTGGCGCGAGGTACGCCCACTATCACGCGAACAATGCACTGCTGGTGGATTGGCTTGTGGCCGCGCAGGAGAAGATTTATGCGGTGATGGACCGTCATCAATGGGATATGACCATCCTGGCGTTCTGGATTTCCAATGCGACGCTTTTGTTGTATTACCTCAAGAAAGATACGGGCCTTGCCGCGGAAACGGTGGAGTTCCAGGCGCAGATGGCAGAGCTGATACACGAGATCTATATCCTCATCATTAGGGATGCTGAGAGGCGAATGGACAAAGTATTGGACCCCGCAATGTTGGATCACGAGACTATTCCTGGCTTTGAAGACATTCACTTCCAGAACGAATGGAAATTCCTGCGTACGAAATCAAAAGTCAAGGTCGAGCCGTTGGAGAAGCGTTTCCGGCCACCGTCACCTAAACGCAAAGCACAGATCGCGCCGCGCAATATTGCGTCTCTGCTATCTTCGACCTTGTTTGTCTTGGACCTATACGACGTGCACTCCGTGATAGTCGTACAGACCCTTGCGCAACTGTATTACTGGCTCGGAGCCGAGATCTTCAACCGGATAATGTCCAACAAGAGGTATCTTGCTCGAACCAAGGCGATGCAAATCCGCATGAACATTTCAACACTGGAGGACTGGGCTCGAAGCAATAACCGAAAGCCCGAGCACTACGAGAACGGTGCGATGGCTGCTGTTGGAGAGGCCACCGTTGACTCTGCGAGACGCCACCTTGCGCCTGTCGTGCAGCTCCTTCAGTGGCTGCAGTGCTTGTCGTCGCTCAATGAGGACAAGGAGGCCATGGCGACCACACTGCAGCAACTTCCGACCATGTCTAACAAGCAGTTACTGCACGCCGTCAAGCATTACCGGGCGGAAGTTGGCGAAAAGACTTTGAGCAAAGCCGCGCTGAAGTATATTCAGGAGGTGAAAAGCAGACCAAAAACACCACGCACCGACTCGCAAAGTGCGATCTCTTCTGCAGCGTCGCAAGCCCCTGCATCGCCGGAAAAGGCAGGCGCGCCGAACGGGAAGTCTATATCCCAACCACCACCCACTCCACAAGCCGACGAAGACGATGCGCCCGAATCGAGTTTGTTGAACCCTGCGCTTTTGCTGCCCTTCCACCTTCCCACATCGACCGACATGCTCGTGAGTTACGGCGCCGGCTTTGGTGGCGTAAACAAAGAGCGGGAGAGGCGGTACATACCGTCCGTGCCCCCGGAGTTCCTCGCAAAGCTTGATCCCGAGGGGAATCAAAGCGCGAGGAATCTGTATGCAAACGCTCGGCTGAGCGATACAGAGAGTGTCTGATGTATTCTCATCCTGCTCGTTCAGCGACGTTCTGTCTCACGCTAGGGACCTCCACGGCACGCGTCGAGATATCATCGCATTAGCATAACATCTCTAACGCTGATGGACGCTGGTGTGCCACGAGCTGTGGCCGATGCTACCCTAGCTGCGGACGCAGCCTCTGAGCTGTCGGCAACACCCCGTTGCGCAATCGTTGTCGAGAATCTCGTTAAGCACCTCGGATCGAACGATGGGTTGCTTTCACTCGGACAGCAGAGGCGATGCAGAGACCAAGCCTTCGTGAGACGAGCACATCCATGGGCTCGTGGCCAAGTTGTAACGTGCCTGCTATTGTGGAGAAGCCCGTTAACACGACACCTTTCCATTTTTCGCGGAAAGATGAGGTCCCTACGGCGCCTACCTCCAAGCAGACGATAGAACCATGGGACAATGCATGAGCTTGTTCCCGCCACCACGAACGAGGCTTGTTTGCGAATACGGGCAGGTGCATTGGATGAACTCAAGTCGCTGCACTACAGAGTTCATGGAGTCGGGAAGATGTTTGTTAGATAGCTGCTGGCAGTGCCAGAAGGATCCGAGTAGTGGCCAAGCACAGGGCATGCATGCTTCATCCCATCAGAAGCAGATGCAGACCTTGTGTGTACACTGTCCGAGCAGATATCGATACTTCTCGTCGCCCTCCAGAGAGTTAGGGTCGATATGGCAGACTGCCCTTCTGCGGTGGAGAACGCTTGCGGTGTCAGTGCCGTTGAGGAAACAGATGTAGATTGTCGCACAGCATACATAGGTAGTTTTAGCATACTGTACATGATCACGTCTGGTCCGCTTTGATTGTATGAGGAACCCTGGAATCTCGGGAGGAGCGTGAACCCTTTCAGCCTTATCCCCGGCGTGGAGGAATGCGGAGACGGAGATCGGCCGTGCCAAGGCGGAGAGCACCACTTATCCAGTGCTACCTGCCCAATCCAGTCAGCTCACGCGACGTTATCGTTTCCCTCCCACGATGTCCTCATCTGAACTCACGAGGGGTCAAGATGGTCGCCGGTACTGGTGACGGATACCGGCCGAGGAAATCCCATACTGTTCGTACTTCTGTATACGTCCTGATCTGTTCTGCTTGTCTTCCACGTATCTTCGTGTAGGCGCACTCCTTCAACTTTCCCGCCTCTGAACCTCCCTTTTCTCTACTCAATCCTCTCTGCACTGCTCTCATTTTCTCTACTATAGCGCGCAATGGCCGACGACGAGAAGCGCATCGAGCTCGATCCCGAGGTGGAGAAGAACATCCCAACGGCTTTGGCAGACGCGATCCGCAGCGGCAACGTGGCAGACGACATCATCAAGCACGCGCACGATGCGGATGAGGCCATGAAGGCCTTTCAGGGCCATCAAGGAGAAGTGATTCACATCGACGAGGCGACGAATAAGCGGCTGCTTCGTCACATTGACTGGCACCTTATCCCAGTAGGTGTGAGATGATTGAGGGTCTTAAGGTCCCCGGGCTGAAGCAGTACCAAAGATCATGTGCGTTGTGTACGGTCTGAACTATCTGGACAAGACGACCATTTCATACGCTAGTGTCATGGGTATGAAAAAGGACATCGGTCTGGTCGGTAACGACTACCAGTGGCTTGGCTCGATGTTTTACTTTGGTTATATTGCGTGGGAGTATCCCACGAATCGATTACTGCAGCGGCTACCTATCGGCAAGTACAGCGCCGCGTGTATCATCCTCTGGGGCCTGGTGCTCTCCTGCTTCGCCGCGGTCGAGAACTTCTCTGGTGCGGTTGCCATCCGCTTCATGCTCGGGGTTACAGAGGCCGCGGTGACACCTGGCTTCGCCCTCATCACTTCACAGTGGTACACCAAGAAGGAGCAGGGCACACGCACGGGGATCTGGTTCTCGTTCAATGGCTGGGGACAGATCCTCGGTGGCTTTCTCGCCTATGGCATAGCGAAGGGTACCGACAAGAACCAGACGTCGTTGGAAGGATGGAAGATTGTATTCTTGGTTACGGGCCTTCTGACGGTTGTCATGGGCATCGTGTTCTTATTCGAGGTGCCCGATAACCAGCTGAACGCCCGGTGGCTGAAGAAAGAAGATCGGATACTCGCCATTGAGCGTATTCGGATCAACCAGCAAGGTGTCGGCAACAAAGTACGTTGTTCTTCATGTTCACAACGACTGGTGTGATGGTGCTGACGGTCTGCCACAAAGCACTTTAAGTGGTACCAGTTTCGTGAAGCATTGCTCGATCCATTGACATGGGCGTTCATCTTCTATGCTCTCGTTGCCGACATACCCAACGGTACGCGTTGCGATACGTCTACATACGGCGTCACTGACTCAGCTTAGGGGGCATCAGCAATTTTTTCAGTCAGCTAATCACGTCCTTCGGGTATACCGCAGAGCAATCCCTGATCTACGGAACACCAGGCGGCGCGGTCGAAGTCGTCACGCTGGTAGCAGGTGGCTGGCTGGGTGATCGTTACGGGAATCGTATCGCCGTCGCATCTTTCGGTCTCATCCTCTCGATCGTTGGCATGGCGTTGATTGTCGGGCTTCCCCTCTCCAACAACAGCGGCCGACTGGTAGGCTACTACCTCACGCAAGCCTCGGCAATGCCTTTCGTGGCCATCCTCTCACTCATCAGCTCCGACGTCGCCGGTACGACGAAGAAAACCACCGTCGCGGCCCTGTATCTGATCGCATATTGGTGAGTCGGTCTGACCCTCGTCTCCTCAGAATTCGAGCGTTACGAACGCAACGCTGACGCCCAAAACGTGTGGGAAATATCATAGGGCCGCAGACCTTCCGACCGAAGGACGGACCACGGTACGTGCCCGCGGAGATCACGATCATCGTGTGCTGGGGCGTGTGCTTGTGCATCCTCGCTTTCATCTACGTTTACTGCAAACGTCAGAACACGTTGAAGGCTCGTGTACGCGCTGGGCCGGGGTATGAGAAGCTGGAGAACCAGGAGTGGCTGGACTTGACGGATAAGGAAAACCCGGAGTTTGTGTACGTAGTTTGACAGTGTGTGTATGGAGATGAGTGACGTTCAACAAGTGCTGGTGTTTTCATGAACATTGTCAGAGCCTGGACAGGATCATCAACGGCGGTTGGTCTACAAACGTAGACGTCTCATACGTCTGAAATCGACCGAATGCACAGTACACGTAACTTCCTCTTCCGGCCAGGTTTACACGGGCCGACGTTTTTTCATCCTTGAAATGCAAGTCCAGAAACCAAGCGTCCGGAAAGACCCAAGCAGGCCGGTAGAAAGGCGACGCTGAGAGTTCCATGTAGAGCGAGGTCTGTATCAGGACAACGAATGTTATCCGCCGAATGAGGTGTGCATTGGGCAATGCCGGTCTTGCTACGCTCGAGCTCCACATCACGGGATTGGAGCTATACCTGCCAAGCACGGATGGCTCAGTACGTCGACGCGCCCATGCTCCTCGCCAGCGTCCACATGTTCTCCATCTTGTTCCGGCCCAACACATCCCTCGCCTCGCCATCCGTCTCGCACGCCTTGGAACCCCACCGCTTAAAGGATCTCTGCGCCTCACTGCCCTCCCACACCAACCGACACTCGTTCTCACTCAGATCCTTCAGCCCGCCATCTTCATTCATTGGACTCAGCCACTGCGCCGCCTTGTTTTGCTCCCCGCCCGCCTTTGTCCCATCGTTTGCACCCGTGAAAGTCGACGGTCCAGAGCTGTTGGACAGCGGGAGGGTGTTCTCGCTCCACTTAATGCGGTTCAGCATTAGCTTCTTGTACGCGTTTATGCTGTGCGTTCCGCCCTCGATGATGATAAGGTTGATTTCTGGGTGTAGTATCACAATGCCTGTGAGGGCATTTTGTTTGGCGTTGACGTCGACTTGGTATCGATGTTTGCCAGAGCTGAGGTTGTTGACGCGGAAGACGGCAACGCGTACGCCTCTCGATTCGTCACCGGCTTGTTGCTGTTTGAGCTTCTCTGCTCGTTCCTCCTTTGTGAGCTGGCGCTCAGTGTTCGCTTTTGCGTGATCGGTGGCGCGTTGGGCAATCTCGCGGTTGACGCGCGCTTCAACGGCTGTCGGATCCTTAACAGCTTGCTCACCCAAAACACGCATCATGTTGCTCTTTTTGACCTTTGGCGGCGGAGGCTCGACGAGACCAAGTCGAATCTTGGCCTGCTCCTCCTTCATGTCAGCCATTCGTCTCTGTCTCCTCAGCTTCTTCTGCTCGATCGGCGTTAGCATCAGAGGTTTTGGCGCTGGCTGAAATCTATCTTGCGGCGCCTGCAAGATGACCGGATGCTGAATTAAATTCGTAATGATGCTGTCTTCGGCGTCCAACGGCTTGTCGATGAGACCCTCGTCCCACCACTCAACATCAGGCGGCACAGGGACCAGGAATGCCTTGTCCGAAGCCTCCTCAATCTCGGTCTTGCGCGATTCGGCTGCGATGCGTGCTTTCATCTCCTCGATCCTCGCTTGCTGGCGCAGAGCGTTTGCTTGAACCATGAACTTGCCCTTCTGATTGAAAACTAGTTGCTTGCTTTTCCGTTCGCCACCGCGCCTCGCTGCCAGACTCGGATCATGGCCACCATCTTGCTCCACCTTGTTCTCGTCACCATCGGCTACAGTCAGATAAGGGTTGATCATCGGTGCCTCAGGTTGCTGGTTGCCTTTGGTGGTGCTGAATTTGGGCCCTTGCTGCGTGCCCTTTCCTCTCGTGGCCGGAGCACTGAGATCGCCCATCAAGCTCGGATGAAGGCCAATGCCTAATCCACCTCTGGCAGTGCGCCCCGAATCCTGGCGCGGCTGTGGTGCGGGAACAGCAGGCGACGCCGAGGTCGAGCGTTGGTTCGCTAGAGCCGCAGCCTTGGCACGTGCTTCTGCGATTCTCTGCTGAACGTCTGATTGCGGGGGTGGAGGAGGTACTGTGTTTGTATGCCCGGGCGATGCCGTTGCGCCTTGCCTCTGAGCAGCCATGCGCGCCTTCATTTCCGCAATTTTCCTCTGAGCTTCCGCCTTCTTCGCCTCAGTATCGTTCGCCAGAGCTGGTGGGGGAGGCACTGAAGCTTGCGAAGGGGGACCTCCAGCGCCGTTCGGTCTGGAAGCGGCGAGCTTTGCCTTCACGGCAGCCATCCTTGCAGCGGCCTCCTGCTTCTTCCTTTCGAGTTCGGTCATACTGTTCGCGGCAGACGGTGCTGCTGCCGGTGAGCCATTAGTGGATCGGATGCGTTTGGCATCGTGCTCATCACCGTCAGGAGGCAACGCTCGTTTGGCCGTTGTGCTTGCCATGGTGTACGTTGAAAGCCAGTACGCAGACGTTAAGATGTGTGGACATGTAGGCTGTCACAGCGGATGTTTGGCAGATCTTGCCGACGCCGACGTCGACGCCGACTGTGCGGTTTGCCGTCGGGCCGAAGCGAAGGGCCCCGCCGCCAATATTTCTGGGGATCAGTCAATCACGCGTGTATCGCGGAAAAGTTTCAAAGCTTCAGCCTTGACATTTGGGATAGGAAGCACCGAGACAACCTATCGTTGGTGACCACCGGCACCATGAACACCTCTCAGCCCGTTTCCAGCCAGATCGGGTCGGTGTCTTTTGGCTTCCTGGCTTCGAAAGACATCCACGCGTTATCCGCCAGGCGAATCGTATCCGCAAACACCTTCGACACCTTGCTAAACCCTGTACCTGGTGGCTTATACAGCGCCGAGTTGGGCCAGTTCGGAGACAACGCATGCGCGACATGTGGCCTCAAGACCCCTCAATGTCCCGGTCACTGCGGGCATATCGAAATGCCGGTGCCTTGCTATCATCCGACGTTCATGGATCAGGTCCTGAGGCTAATGCGAGCGACGTGTATATACTGCAACCGCTTGAAATTGGGCAGGGTGCAGGTACACAGGTACATTTGCAAGCTGAGGCTGGTGAAGCACGGCTTGCTGAAGGAGCTGCAAGATCTGGACGACCAGACCGTGAAGGACATACAGGGCACAGCCGAGGCAGCAGCAGCAGCAGAAGAAAACGGGTCCGACGACGATGACGATGCCGACGCTAAAACGTTAATAAATCGAAGGGAGCGCTTCGTCAAACAAGCCATTGAGACCGCCAAGGAAAACGGCACGATTTCGACGCAGAAGACCGAGGCAACGACCCGCGCGCGGCGAGCCATCATCTCCGAATTCATGGGAAGCATCACGAAGGGCAAGAAATGCGTGAATTGTAAGGGTATCAACCACAGCTACAGGAAGGATCGCTTCGTGAAGATCTTCCGAAAGCCTTTGAGCGAAAAGGAAAGGACGGCAATGGTTCAGAGCGGGCATAGGGCCAAGGATCCGATGGTCGAGCTCAGGAAGAAGATCAAAGCCGAGGGGAGCCGAAAGAGAAAGCGGGACAATGATGAAGGTATCGCGGACATGGACATCTCTGAAGACGAGGATCAAGAGACTGAGGAGTCTGAGGAGGAGCCGGAAATCGTTGGAGGCATGATCGATGAGACGACCGAGGCGAGCGTGCAGAGTAAGACACCGAAAACAGCGCAAGAAGAGTACTTGAACCCTAGTAGAGTGCATGCTCAATTGGCGGCCTTGTTTGAGATGGAACAAGATGTTCTCTGCGCTGTCTATGGTCACAAGAAACAGCAGGGCGAAGCAGATCTAACTCCCGAAATGTTCTTCATGCGTGATATACTTGTTCCGCCGAATCGTTACCGCCCTGAAGCGCGCATGGGCAGCGACGACGTCGCGGAAGCACAAGACAACGAGTTGTACAAGAACATTCTCAACACTTGCGATACGCTGGCCAACATCCAGCGCGAGCTCAGTGGCAAACAAGAGCAGAGCACGCGTTATCGTGCGCGAACATACGTGGACTTTGAGAATACTTGGATCACCCTCCAGGACCATGTCAACTCTCTTGTCGATCGCGATCGCAATCCCATACAAGGCGCCGCTAGCCGTCGCAACCCGGATGGCATCAAACAGAAACTTGAGAAGAAGGAAGGCATGTTTCGCAAGTATATGATGGGCAAGCGTGTCAACTTCGCGGCTCGTACCGTCATATCACCTGATCCAAACATCGAGACGAATGAGATCGGTGTCCCGCCGGTATTCGCTGTCAAGTTGACCTATCCCGAACCAGTGACCCAGTGGAATGTCGAAGAGTTACAAGAGGCCGTGAGGAATGGCCCCTTTGTCTGGCCTGGTGCGGTTGCGATCGAGAACGAGATGGGACAGGTGGTGAATCTCGAGAGGAAGAACCCTGAAGAGCGGACTGCTCTGGCGAACCAACTCCTCGCACCTGGTGTGGGCACGCGGGGCACGAGACCCAAGAAGGTGCATCGGCACCTCAACAATGGCGATGTTGTTATCATGAACCGACAACCTACTCTACACAAGCCTTCCATGATGTGCCACCGCGCGCGTGTTCTCCCGGGCGAGAAGACTCTTCGCATGCACTACGCCAACTGCAATACGTACAATGCCGATTTCGACGGCGATGAAATGAATATGCATTTCCCGCAGAACGAGCTGGCACGAGCTGAAGCGCTCAGTATCGCTGATACGGACCACCAGTACCTCTCTGGCACGGCAGGCAATCCACTGAGAGGCTTGATCCAAGATCACATCTCCATGGGGATCATGCTGACGAACAGAGATACTTTCTTCGAACGAGGTGAATACATGCAATTGCTGTATGCTGCCATGAGGCCGGAGCAGGGTCACTGCGCTACGGGCAGGATCGAAACCGTGCCACCAGCCATCATGAAACCTCGAGCATTGTGGACCGGAAAGCAAGTCATCACATCTCTTCTGCTCAACATCATGCCGACCAGTCATCAAGGCCTCACAATGAGCGGCAAGAGCACGACGGATGCTAGTCTATGGGGTCAGGCGGGCTCGAAGGAAGAGGGTGTCGTCATCTTCAAGGACGGCTATCTCTGCCAGGGTGTGATGGACAAGAAGCAGATCGGTCCTAGCTCTGGCGGGTTCGTTAACTCGGTATATGAGGTGTACGGGCATGTTGTGGCGGGACGTTTACTCAGCGTAATGGGCCGGATGCTGACGCGGCTAGAGAACATGAGGGCGTTCTCTTGTGGTGTCGCAGACTTGATCTTCACGCGTGAAGGCGAGGAAAAGAGGAGAGAGGCGCTGTTCGCGGCGGAGACGATCGGCTTGGAAGTTGCCAGCAAATACGTTGGTCTGCAGGAGCAGAAGCCTAAGAGCGGCGATCGCGAGCTCAGGCGCAGGATTGAGGATGTTCTGCGCGACGACAGCAAATTGCACGGTCTGGATCAATTGACAAACGCTGCTACAAGTAAAGGCTTGTCCTCGCTCGTCACCGATGCTTGTTTACCGGCTGCACTCGTCAAGCCATTCCCGCACAACCAAATGCAGGCCATGACGTCTTCGGGTGCGAAGGGCAGCAAAGTCAACGCCAATCAGATATCATGTAACCTGGGCCAGCAGGTGCTGGAGGGACGGCGTGTACCGGTCATGGTCTCGGGTAAAACACTACCCTGCTTCAAGCCTTTCGAAACGTCCGTGCGAGCAGGTGGCTATATCGTCGACCGCTTCTTGACTGGTGTACGGCCGCAGGAGTTCTTCTTCCACGCCATGGCTGGGAGAGAAGGGCTGATCGACACAGCGGTCAAGACTTCGCGGTCTGGGTACCTGCAGCGGTGTTTGATTAAGGGTATGGAGGGCCTGAAGGTTGAGTATGATACCTCCGTACGAGATGCCGACGGGAGCGTCGTGCAGTTTTTGTATGGCGAGGATGGCCTCGATGTGTCAAAGGCGAAGTATCTGAGCGACTTCAAGTTCGCCGCAGAGAACCACTTGAGTCTCTTCCAAAGCTTGGGGGTCACGGATGATTTTGCACGAATCATGAGCGACGAGGCAAGGGAGTACAACAAGCAGGCGGAGAAAGCGTTCCGAAAGACGGGCAATCTGGCCTCCTCGGACCCTGCGCTGAGTGTCTACAATCCCAGCCGATATGCGGGCAGCACGAGCGAGAAGGTGTTGACTAGTGCGCGGAAGTACATGGAAGAAAATCCGGACCGCTTAATACGGGACAAGAAAAAGGGAATAGAGGGTGTTGGCAGTTTGTCGAAGAAGAATTTCCAAGCAATCCTGGACGTGCGGTACCTCCGGTCGGTGGTCGAAGCTGGAGAGGCCGTCGGTGTCGTGGCGGGTCAGTCGGTCGGCGAGCCGAGCACCCAGATGACTCTCAACACTTTCCATTTGGCGGGCCACGCAGCGAAGAACGTCACGTTGGGCATCCCACGGTTGAGGGAGGTAGTCATGACCGCGGCACGCAACATCGCGACGCCCACGATGACGCTGAGGCTCAACGAAGAGATGAGTGTGGAGGCGGCGAGGAAGTTCGCAAAGGGGATCAGTCGGTTGAGTCTTGGGGAAGTGTTGGACAAAGTCACCGTTTCCGAAACGATTGGCAAGGGGACAGGAGCATATGCCGAAGCGAAAAAGTACGAGATCAAGCTTGACTTCTTCCCGAAGGAGGACTACGAGAGGGAGTATGCAATTACCAGCGAAGATGTTGTAGGCACGCTTGAGGCGAGGTTCCTGCCGAGATTGCAGGCGATCGCGCGGAAAGAGCTGAAGAAAAGAGGGGATGAGAAGAGCCTGAAAGCAGTGAAGAGTGATGCGATGCCAGAGATTGGGGAGAGTGCGGGTAAAGTCCAGGAGGAGACGGGTCGTCCGGAGGCTGACAGGGAGGGAGGGGATGATGATTCGGATGGCGAGGGTGATGACGACGCTACGCGGGATAAGTCGAAGAGTAACAAGCAGCAGGCGGGTTACGAGGCGTATGAGGACGATGAGGAGAACGTGCTCGCTGCGCGGAACCAGAAGGACGACGATGATGCGGTGCAGGACGCCGAGGAGCCGGAGGATGAGACGTACGGTGGTTCGCCACGTGGTTCGCTTGGGCTTTCGGACGATGGCGAGCACGAGAGAGCGAAGAGATCGGCGGCGAAGGATCGCGAGAACAGAATCAAAGCCGACCGTAAGACAAATGACGTCTCGCGCTTCTTCTTCGACGACAAAAAGGGGGATTTCTGTACCTTCACCCTCGAGTACGATTCCGCCACCGCGAAACTACTGATGTTACATCTCGTCGAAGACGCTGCTCGCTCGTCGCTCGTGCAGGCCGTACCTGGCGTCGTCGGCGCTGTCCTCGACGAAGAAGCGACGAAAAAGGCCGACGGCGTGCCCATCGTTGCAACGTCCGGTGCCAACATCCCCGCCATGTGGGAGTACCAGCACATCATCAACCCATACCGCACGTACACCAACTCCATCCACGATATCCTGGTCCACTACGGCGTGGAGGCGGCCCGCGCGGCAATCGCGCTCGAACTACACACCATCTTCAGTGGACACGCCATCAGTGTTGATGCGAGACACTTAACCCTGATTGCGGATTACATGACGAGAGACGGGGTGTACCAGGCTTTCAACCGGATGGGGTACAGGGCGAACACGTCGCCGTTCATGAAGATGAGCTTTGAGACCACGGTAACGTTCTTGAGGGATGCGGTGTGTGAGGGTGATTGGGACGATTTGAGCAATCCGAGCGCAAGGATCGTGATGGGGAGATTGGGGAAGGTCGGAACGGGAGGCTTTGGCGTGTATTTGCCTGTCAGTGCCGAGGCGATGGAGCAGAAGGAGGTAGAGGACGAGGAAGAAGAGGATGTGAAGATGGAGGATGTTTAACGTCAAAGAAAAGATTGAAGTTCCTGTACTTACCATGTAGTGATATCCTCGATGACGGTGTTGAGGGAGTTATCTCAATGTTACAGTATCGTTAGCACGGCGTGAGCGTCCTCATATGCTACAAAGATTAGTACCTTGCACATATGAGGACTCTACAACAGGGATCGTAAGGGTGGCGATGCAAAAAGGGCCCAATCGTTGGATCGCGGCCCAAGCACAACAATGTTGTGGAGATACAGTGAGGCCGAAGACGTCTTGACTTTGCTGTGGCCCAAGAAACGACTAGTGGCTGCCGCCACACGGCCGTCGACTTTGACAAGAAAAGTTCAAAGGAGCCATTCTGGTGGCTGATTGCCTGCCTTGAATGAATCTAGGTTTCTCGTCATGGTGACAGAAGGCCGTCAAGTGTATTGCCACTGCTGCAATGAATGAATATTCCATCGCTCGCCTATTCATACATTTGACCCGAGGTATGACCACTCGTGCTCTCGACATCACTCTGTTATACAATGGTCTCCAATTTCCTCGCGTAGCCTAGCGTGTTCTCGATGACGAGACCACTACTGCTCATAACGTCCTTCTCCGCTGCCATCATCTCCTCTTCCTGCTGCGGGAAGTAGATCCGACCTTCCTTGGCTACCCAGCCCCGTGCCTGCGCATATTGGACAACGGCACCTTCAGAGTCGAGGAAGAGCAGGTTCTTGGCGTTCGAGATTGGTAGAGACGGGTAAGCACGCTCCGAGCACGAGGCGATCTCGGAACGGATGGTGTTGATGAGGACCTGATGAGCCGTCTATTAGTCCATTGTGCATACGTTCCGTACCCTGTGCGATCTTACCTCGGAAAACACGCCGAATTCTTCGCTCGGTACCCGTTCGCCCTTCGTCTCCCCCCAGACCTTGTCGTAGCTGCCCTCCATCAACGCCTGCTCCAGCCGCAGGGGGTACTGGATGAACTGATTCTGTTCCAACTCTTCCTTGCCACTGCTCGTCTCCAACCCCTCCAGCACCGTGTGAAAGCCCGCGTTGTCACCCACGCTTAGCAGCAGCAGCAAATACAGTCCCGTCACCTTGCTCTGGTTGCTGGGCCTCCCGGCTCGGCTCCATCGCTCCGCTGACAGGTTGTAGAAGATTTGGAGTTGCTGGAAGTAGCGGGTGAAGGAGTCGGTGTCCTTTAGCCGGATGCTGATGAGCGCGCCGAGCTCGAGGACGGTGGTGGCGAGGAGAAGGTGTTGAGGTTGTGTCTGCTCGTTTGGGACGAGGACGTGTAGGTTGAGCAGGGCGATTTTGGCACGTGAGAGGAGCTGGGGTGCTTGTTGGAGGTTGTTCGATTTGAGCGATTCGAGTTGGGATATGAGTTGCTTGACTTCGTTTTCGGCCATTTTGGAGGCGCGATAGTAGCTTGAGAGGAGTGGCGACAGTGCCGACAGCGAGGAGAGGTGTTATCGAGACGTTGATGTAGGAGGTTTATGACTTCGAATGGGGGAAGATGCGAGTATGGGAGATCGTTGTCAGGCTACGCATGCGCGTATCCCCTGGCGTGACGTGACTCGCTCCGTTTGCGACGGGCCGTTCCGTGAAAGCCGTAAGGCCAACATCGCCTTGTCAGCGCTCGGACATTGAGAAACGAAGAGGTCAAACTATGCATGTACATCTGAGCGAGAACCGATGTACGAAGTGACAGATGCTACCAAATCAACGCGTGTCTGCCGGCACTGCAGTCGTCCATCACGATGCAACATCCCAATAGTACGCTTACATGGGGTTCTATCCAGATCAGTTTCTCCATGAGTACCTAGATACGTACATGTAATAAGTATGCTTGATGCGGAATCAGACAATCTGTAGAACAAAGTTCGAATCCGGACGTTTCCAATGCATAACGCGTTTGTTCGGCCCAAAATCGCACACATTTCGACATTGTTTATGGAGCATCTTGGTGTTCGCATCTGCTCGCGCCATCACTCCGTCGTGCAAGATTGTGTAAGTCCCAGCTATCGTTTCATCTTTCGTCAACGAGCGGATATTTGACCCGTGAAGCGGCGTAGTGTAAGCACGAAGCGCTCGCCGAGTATGTTTAGAGAAAGAGAAGAGAGGACCAGAACGGTCCCATGTCTCGCAGGCTACGCATTTCGGTGGCTGCTAGTCTACACCGAAGCCAGCTGCACCCAGGCATTAGAGCGAGGTTGCTACTTGATGATTTGTACGGTGTCTTGCACATAGCGCGATACTTTCGAATGCTGTGGTCAAGGCGTGCGTACGAATGGTGGCGCTGATCGGATAAAATGAGGGACGATCCGAAGCCGAATGTTTTCAACAGCTGTGTATTGTCCTCGTCGACAGTAATTGTCTGAGCGTACGTGCCTTCTATCCAAGGACACAGATCAATCGCCTCTGTGAGAGGGGCCGAATGATGCAGGTAGCAATAGGAGCAACACATTTAAGGTAGTTGAACGCTGCTGGTGGTCGGTTTACAAGCTGTGTGTCACAAGCACAGCCTCAAATGGTCAATGCCGCGCTGGATTGCAGTCGTCAAGCAGTTGCCGCGCCTCTACTGTGAGGATGTCAACCGATATACTGATACTAAAGCGCTTGTGATTGTTGCGACCTGCTCAGGTCGCATTGAGTGGACATCGTGATGTCGAACGGTGATCTCGAGTCGCATATAGGGCCAGGACTTCGAGGAGTGAGGACGTAGCGGCACGATCGTCCTGCAGCCATGCCCTCGCCGACCCGCCGAGTCTCCTCAGATTTGGGGCTCTCGGATCAACATCTGACGAGCAACATGGTCTGCGTGTTCGCTCTTGAACATACGCCACCTACCTGACGATATGTTGATCTGACGCCTGGGACCTATCACCCGCACGTCGCCGGAGCAGTGACCAGAAGCATGAAGTGATCAGAAACCAAGCCTGAATGGATGGTCAGGGACCTTCAGCACTAAATCGAGTACTCGTTGGGCTCGGATACCTTCCAGGAGCAGTCCCGCGGTTGCGGTAGTGATTCTCATCTTCGGCACGCCTTTGGCAGTGCGTCTCCGGCCAAGGCAAGAGCCACCTCGCGGTGTATTTAGTGTCAGGAAGCATAGTCGTTGTTTTCGACAGTACATGTAGTTACTCAGCTGCGCATCGCACACACAGCGATACTTCTGCGCGTAGATCCTGTTCCACCCTTGGTAGTGTCATATGGAGCAATGGCTTCACTTACCTCGGCCGATGTTTGGGTTGCACTGTTGCCGTAAGCCAATGATGCAGCGGACGCTGTTGCGGTGTGACTGCTGTTGCAGGCTCGTTATCTCGCCCTCGTCCGCCTCGCCATATCGGATTCCTTCGGCATCCTGTAACATGGTCTGTGAAAGGCAAAGTAATTACGTGGAAAGAACCGGCCATCTACTTTACCCATGATGTGACTTGTAATAACACTGCACGGGCTAAAGCCAACGAGCCTGCGGCTTTGCCCTTGCTCTGTCTCGCAGGGGAGTCTGACAAGGACGATATTCTGTTACTCGCTGCGATAACGAGGCGGGTCCGCTATGGTTTCGATGCGGTAGCGAAGGGAAAGCCGAGTTTCAAGTCCGTGGCAAAGTTGTAGCTCCTACAATGTAATTCAAATTCCGTGGCGACTTGGTGAGTTACTCGACCGGGCGTCCAAGGCCCATTAGTGATTTACGCTGCAGCAATGGTTGGTGTGCCGGCAGCCGACTTAACCGGCGGAGGGTGTTCGCATGGCGTGGGTGGAGGATAAGTAACGTCAGATGCTTGTGGGTAGTTCTAACCCCATGTACGAGCCGCAGGCCAAGAATGTAGGCAGTAGTATCTGCTAGATTGCGAGTCTCTCCGGAGAATTTATTCCTTCGCACGGCGGTTCACCCTCGAAGCTGAGCGGCAGTGTTGGTAAACGCCTGTCCTTGGCGAAGAAGGGGAAGGGCGATACCGACTGCAGGTGGTCAAAGGAACGTCGAATGTGCTGCTTCTCCAGGGTTACACGCAAGGCTTGCATCGCGAGGACCGGTGGGCCATGGGCCATGGCTGAGGTCCAAGAAAGCTCCTGACCACACAGGCTGGTAGGATGGCGCAAGAAGCGTGATGGATCAGGTGGAGATTCGTTGTACAAGGGTCGAGACATGCTGATGTCGATGGCTAGTCAATCGTACTGTATGCCCGGCCACCTGCAGTGCCTCTGTTCTGCAGTAGCGGGCCGGTCTTACCTTCACGATGATACTGTCCTTGCTACGCACGTAGCGCGATATCAGCCGGTCTCGAGTCGACTGCCTGCCAGCGGCGTCAGATACAACAGACGTCGCTGTCGGTGTCTCTTACATAGAACAGTAAGGTAGAAACGAGATGTTTTGGCTCGAGGCCGAAGCGTGAAGTGTTCGTCTTGGCGGATTCGAAAGCTTCTCGACTCGCGCAGCTGCCCTCCCATCGTGAGGGTGAGACCACACGCACTTTCACGATTCCATCCTCACATCGCGCCAACACCACCCTCGGCACACGGACTTCCGTTCTCTCTACCTGCACCTCTTCCTCCTCCTCGTGCATCTCACGACCCACTCGGCAATCAGGCGCTTGGAGACGTTCGTGGGGGCCGCGCGTGATTGGCAGTCGCGGAATATTGCGTCCTGCTGAGCAGCTTCCCGCATATCGCGAACCACGCCCTTTCGCCGGCACCATCCCCTCAGCCAGACCAACCGGCAGAAGAGGTGGAGGAACACGTGTGGTAAGTACACACCATACTCGACGCGTCATGGCCATCTCGACGCATCAGCAGGAGGCGCGCGCTGTCCTATGGGCCGTGGCAGAACCAGCAGCGGCGGCAAGCAGGCTCAGAGCTATGGGGTACATTGATGGACTGCGGAGCTGCGTTCGCGTCGCAGCTCGAATCCTCTTCATCGAAAATGGAGCAGCGCGCGATGGTGGGTATGCTGGATAGCGGCATTTTTGCGCTCGTAGATGCGCCTTTCCCACGCTGCCTCCGCCCACCTACTTGCCAGCTGCTGGGCCCCTCCGAGTCTCGCCCCGGCCGTACCGCAATGGCTGACGTGCAGAGCAGACTCTATCCCTGCTCGAGCGAAGCTGCGCTGCCTGTCCTCTCATCTTACGCCCTTGACTCAACCTCCCCCTCACCGACTTACTTTCTGCAATGGGTAAGCGCCCCTTCCGCTCGAACTCACTTCACATGCCAAGCCTCTGTCGTTTTCGGCTGGCTTTGCTCGATCCTCACTGAAGCTTCTTCTTTGCTCACTCGACTCGCTCGCTTGCCCATTGCGCACACCCCTTCGGCCGACCTCGACCACTGACACTTCGTTCACACAGACGACAACTACCGTCCCTCGCGTGATCGCGACGATGTAAGTTCAATGCTTTTGATTGTTGTTTCGTATGAGCCCTCCAGCGTGCTCGGCCACTGGCTCCGCTTCTTGGTATTACACCCCGGAAAATGGCTCTAGACTTGGTTGGACCAGCTACTTTCACTGGCGAAAGTAAGGATATACTTTTCACGACGGCACCTCCAGAACAGGTTCGCTTCTCCTGGAGCGCTTGGTGAGGAGAGTGGCTGCAAACCTCGAACCGGTCCAATTTCGTCCGTTGCGAAGGAGTTATACTTTGATGGGCCCGCCGGTACTCAGCAAGAGGCAACACAGGCGTCCAGTGCCTTGGGAAAGCTTGCGTTAAGAAGAGAACAAGAAGGAAACGGTTGTCGGACAGTATATATGGTCTGCCTTGCAACAAGAAACAAGCAAGCGAAGCAAGTAAACAACGGACCCCGAAGACCTCCACCTCTCCTAGCAAACACCCAAGGCTGGCAGGACAACAAACGACTTCGACTTGATTGTGCAGAACAGCATTCGTCGGCGAGCTAGAGTCAGCACTGTCAGCATACTCAGTGAGCTGTCATGCCAGGTTTGCGCGGTCACAGCCCATATCAGTGCCTTGTGTGCTCAATCGGGTTGCACAATGCAGCTGCGCAAGACGTTCTGCTGCAGCAGACTTCTCTGGGCTCTCGTGACTGTTCTCGACCAGAGAAGCTGGGATGTTGAGTCACCGCAAGATTTCCTCGTCCAGATGGAGGTGTCTGGCTGCGTTTTCTGGAGGATGCAGTCTGGCATCTTAAAAAAAAAGGCTGTACTGGACATGGCACCCTGGATCACCGCTGGCCTGCTCCGCTGCCACAGTTGGCACGGACCCTGTCTTGGCGTCGCTGCTGGGAGATTGTCCACCTCACTGCTCTTGTCCACATTTTCACCAAACCATCACACCATGGCTGACTTAGGTGTTGCACGTTGGGTTGAGATGCTGCAGCATGACGGCCTGTTCGAGGACGCGAAGCCGGCACGAGTACGCTGGAGGAAAATACAGCACCTGTTGACACGTAGAAAGCTGACACTGGTGGCAGCCCTCCCGCTCTCGGTCGCCGCGCCGCTCACGCTACGACGACCGTGAACGCGACCGTGATCGTGACCGTAGTCGCTCACCCAGTCGTGACAGATACAGGCGCAGAGATCGCACGCCTGTGAACGGCAACTACGACCACAGTAGGGGTGTACCACCACCTCGCAGCACCGAAGAGCGTCAGCAGCACAAGGAACAGATGATGAGCTCCATCCGCGAGTCCTCGCAGCAAGACCGTCGCGTCTACGTCGGCAACCTCTCGTACGATGTCAAGTGGCACTCGCTCAAAGACTTCATGCGTAAAGGTGAGCTTTGCCTCAGCAGCTTTCTTACAAGAACATCACGTGACGCTGACCCCACGATACAGCTGGCGAGGTCCTTTTTGCGGACGTACTCCTACTTCCGAACGGAATGAGCAAGGTAAACGAGTGTCTCGGCTGGTCCCCTGGCTTTCCTTGGTTGGCATGTGGAACAGTAGTTAACGGTTGGACCTTTGTCCGGTGAAATAGGGATGCGGGTGAGTTTTCTACAACCACAACTTACTTTGCCATGCACTGACCAAGATCCTCCAGCATTGTTGAATATGCCACAAGGGAGCAAGCACAGACGGCTATCAATACGCTCAGCAACCAGAACCTCATGGGTCGCTTGATCTACGTTCGCGAGGTATGGTATTCGTCTGTCTTTTTTGGAGGTTGCGTTGACAATAGGACCCAGGATCGCGAGACAGAGCCGCGCTTTACCTCTGGTGGTGCAGGCGGTGCAGGCGGTGCAGGCGCACCAGCACGGGGCGGCCTTGAAGGTGGCTTCGGTGGCCGTGGCGGTTACGGAGGGGGCTACGGTGCTCAGATGGGCGGTGGTATGGGGATGCAAGGTGGCGGTGGACGTCAAGTCTTCGTCTCCAACGTCTGTTTCTCCCGATCGGTCGCGCAGAGGTGTTACTGACACGCGTACAGCTTCCCTACCAGGTCGGGTGGCAGGACCTCAAGGATCTCTTCCGTCAAGCTGGTAATTACCTACCCGGAAAAAACTTCACCCGCGCACGTTGTACTGACTAGAGTGTAGTGATGACTGGTGCCGTTGTTCGTGCCGACGTTCATACGGCTCAAGATGGTCGTCCCAAGGGCTCTGGCATCGTCGCATTCGACAACCCAGACGACGCTCAGAACGCCATTCAGCAGTTCAACGGCTACGATTGGCAGGGCCGCGTTCTCGAGGTTCGTGAGGACCGCTACGCTGGCGGTGGACCAGGCTTCGGAGGTCGTGGAGGCTTTGGTGGGGGTTTTGCTGGTCGCGGCGGGTTCGCCGGAGGATATGGAGCTGCACGTGGCGGATTCGGAGGTGGTTTCGGCGGTGGTCGTGGAGGGTTTGGCAGCGGATTCGGAGCTGGTCGCGGAGGCTACGGTGGTGGCGCTGGCTACAACGGCGTGGCGCAGGCTGGTGGTTATGGAGCTGGTGCTCCGGCCGCCGCTGCCCAAGCCGCGCCAAACCCATTCACCGATCACGCCACGTCCGGCACCGAGCCAGGGCCCATCATTTTCGTGCGCAACGTAAGTCGACCAATGCTCACCCATTCGACAGACATAGCTAACAAGACCCCAGCTTCCGTGGAGCACCAGCAACGACGATCTCGTCGAGCTCTTCAGCACCATCGGCAAGGTCGAGCGCGCCGAGATCAAGTACGAAGCCAACGGTCGTTCGACGGGCACGGGTGTGGTCGAGTTCTCCAACGTCGAGGATTCCGGCACCGCCATCTCCAAGTTCTCGGGCTACCAGTACGGCGGTCGTCCGCTCGGCTTGACGTACGTCAAGTACAGCAATCAGCCGGGTGGCGACATGATGGAGGGCACGGAGCCAACCGGCAATCTGCAGGAGCAGATGATGTAAAGAGTCATCCGCACCAGCGTCCTTCCGATCGGTACAGACACACCTTACGTCACGATACCCGGCTCATTGCGACTATCCAGTACATGTTCACGGCAGGGGAGCACTTGCATTGTCATTTGGCACCTCGACCTGTAACATAATCTGCTTGCTTGCTTGCATGGAAGAGCCGGCGAGCTCATCCCCGACCCGAAAAGCGATGGATGCACTCAAGCGCCTGCCCTACTGTAACACTAGGGGTTCTCTACTTCTCTGGGCGATTCACATCTGGGCAGGGCGCTCGAGAAAGCTACTTTTTCCAATTGGCATTATGCATACTTGATCGAACTTGTAGCTAGGAAGCCGTGCTCTGCCGTGGTTGCGGAGCTTGCTGTAGCTATGGCGAACTAGGTAGCATAGTACCGGTCACTGTTCAAGTTGCTAAAGCCTACATATCATGCAATCGTAGACCTGTCCCGCTGTCTGTTAGTCATTGTGAAGCAGACGTTTAAAAGGGATTGGTCAAGCTTACCGCCCACGGCGAGGGCTTGAGCACTGCAACCCCCGAGACCCCTGGAGACAACGGCCATGCCTTCTCGCTGTGCTCGATCGCGCACGTTGGGCGTGTGCTGGCTTGTTTAGCTCGCTAAGGTCTTCATCACCCATTCGTAGACCTAATCTCCCATCAGTCGTCGTAAAGCATTACACAGAGAAGATGGTTGACCTCACGGCCCATTGTACAGCGTTGACGATGAAAGCTCGAGCATTGCAAACGCCAAGACCCCTGAAGAAGACAGCGACTCCTTCTGAGTTGTAGGCCTCACGGGCGATATGGAGCGTGCTTGGACGGACAGGTCTCGCGTTCGCCGGGTGCTGCTCATGTCCCAGCAGTGGCTGACTTGCAGCGGAAGACACTGTCGTCGTCGTCGTTGCACGGTCGAGCGAGGCGAGATCCCAGGTTTGGACGCGAGTTTTGATCACATCTTACGAGCGAATTAGTGATGATTAAAAAGACGTTTGGCCGCAATGAGTACATGTTTACCTAGGGGGAAGACCGATGTCCATGTGACCACCCCGGCGAGCCCGCCACAAAGCAAAACTTTCAGTGCTTGCGCATTTGGACTGTCATCCTCACGAGACCAGTTGCGCTTGGCGAGCTCGTAACTCCAGAAGCTACGTTGTTACAGACTGCTCAGCTCTCGAATCTATAGTTTTTGCCCACGGTGCTACTTTGCCAACATACTAAAAGCCATAGCCCACAGCATCCCGTACGCTGGTGATGCCGCCGCCCATGTACAGACCCCGCAGACCGCCTTGTTTCCAGAGATCTTTGGTTACATCCCAGGACGAGCGAGGCGGATGACTGACCTGGGCACGGCACTTGACCAGTTCGGTGGGAGCGGAGACGAAGAACGTCGCGAGCCCCCCGAGAGCTCCTGCTGTCCAGATGCTCCAGGCTGGCGGTCGCTCAGGCCATTCGTTCGGGGTGCCGGTGTTTAGTAGGGCCAGGCTGCGGTTGTAGGTCATGAACAAGATCGCGTTGAGCGCTCCATAGCCGACGACTGGAGCTGCTGCTCCTCGGGCGAAGCTGTTCCAGGTCCTGGGAGATGGTTGTGTAGATCCTGACGATGCCGCCGCTGCTGGAGTCACCAGCTCTGATCTGGCTGTCCCGGCCTGTACTTTGGTCTTGATGATGTCCAATGGATTCCCAACCAGGATACCGATTGCCCCGGAGAGATAGCCGGCCCAGAAGTCGGCGGACATTCCACGCAAGGTTTTCTACTTTCACAACTGCCCATACGCATATTACGTGAAAGGGAAGGCATTGGGAGAAATCTGTGGTTGCCTCAGGCTCGCACGTTCGAAACAATGGACCCTGAGAAACGTCGGGTAAAATCGCCACCAATTAGCGCGTTGGAGCTTGGGCAACACTGTCATCATACATCAGGTGGTACCGGTCTCTCGATCTGCGACCACTCCATTCTACATCTACATCTACCTTTGTCTTTCAGGCATTGTCACGACGACGACTTGAGATGCGCAAGAGGCTCAAGACGCTTGCTTGCTCGACGTCGTGTATGATTGCCTCCCCAGTCTGCACGAGGGACGATGCTAATAGCAGTAACGGCAGCAACTGTTCCTCCTTCCTAACCGTCACCTCCACCACCACCACCTCAGCGCCGTCGAGCGCGTAGAACCCAGCATTACATGACTACGCGGACAGAGAACAGGCCCTGGGATCTGTCTCATGTGCTTGATCTCGTCAATTCACTCTCGACTGTCGACACTGCTGCCAGCGATCATTCTTATGGGACGATCGTAGCTAGCCCACCGCTCACTGGACCACACGGTGGCAAAGATCCATTCAATCATGTAGAACAAAAGGACTTCGCGACACCACCATCAACAACACAGCTCGGGGACTTTGCGAAGGTATGGCAGTTCCTGGGCTCGCCGCTGGATTCGCCGGCCTCAGAGGTCCCCCTTCTCACCAATGAGTCGATCGCGGGTCCCAATCTACCCACCAAAGACGATTACGTTTCGGACGGCGCCACGTACTTCAAGACTGCCAAGAGGGGGAAGGGTGTCCAATGGCAGGACCAGCAAAGCGCAGACGAGCCAGCGACCGACAGCGTCACCGATCGTTCTGCTTCACCCGAGACACCGGAGTCACCCACGCTCACCAAGACCCAGCGCAAAAAGTTGAGGAGAAAGGAGACGAAGGCTAAAGAAGCCGCCCAAGCGACCAAAGCCGCGACCGTGTCCGAGTCCGAAGCAGATAGTACTGTTCGGCGAACTCCGGCTAGGAAAGCCAGCGCTCATGTGGTGTCGAGCGACGTTACCTCGCGCTATAGTTTGCGGCCACGTGATGCTTCGGGCATGTATGCTCTCACTCCGAGTACACCAACACCTGCCGCGAGCATCGAAGAAGCCAGGGCGCGAGTTGCCCAGAAGCTAAATGAGCTGAGAAAAGGCGGCGCAAGCGAAAATACAAAATCGGAGCTGGATACACCATTCACACCGCCGCCCAAGCATTCCAACCGACTCCCGAAGCAGCAGTCGCAGCCGTCTTCTGTTCCTGTCGCGCAGCGTACAATTTCTGCATATCAGAGCCAACCAAACAACCAGCAGCAATGGCCCGTATCCGGTCCTTCCGGGGTACAGGCTACCCAGCAAATTGCTCCTATCAAACTCGTCCCTTCGACCGTTCAGCCGCCATCCCACTCGACGGCCCAGCCTTTCTCTACGCCGCAAGCATCAGCGAATGTACAAACCCCTGCAGTACCCGCTACTCGATTGAAGCATATCATCGAACCGAAGATCGTCCGATCTGGTGAGGACAGGCATTGGGCGCTCTTGATGAAGCTGATCAGCGATTTCTATGAGGATCGCAAGCACATCATCTCTCCCATGAACCTCACGACACACAACAACAACCCGCACGGAATCCACGTGTTCGTAGATGCGAGCAATATATTCATTGGATTCACCGAACAGCTCAAGCGCTCAAGAAATATCCCACCGTGGGCTCACGTGCCGCACGTGGACCTCTCGTTTGACGCCTTGGCCCTCCTCATGGAAAGAAGGCGTCCGGTGGCGAAGCGAGTCCTGGTGGGCTCTACACCGCACTTGCCCGCCTTCGACAAGGCGAAGGCCGTTGGCTACGAGTGCAGCATTCTGGAAAAGGTCTACAAGGCCCGCGAGCTCACCGAACGCCAGATCTATTTCAAGGAAAACGACCGGTACGGCAGTCATCGCAAGGGTGCGAAAGCACCTCCTGCGAGCAGCGTCGATGCCCACGGCAGTGGCGGAACGGGTAGCGGCTCGGAAACGAGCGCTCCGCAGTACGCTCCTGCCCGCATGATCGAGCAAGGGGTGGATGAAATCCTACACCTCAAAATCCTTGAGTCGGTGGTCGATTCGGAGACGCCTTCGACGATCGTCTTGGCGACTGGCGACGCGGCGCAAGCCGAGTATAGCCAGGGCTTTATGGCGATGGTGGAGCGGGCGTTGAAGAAGGGCTGGAAGGTCGAACTGGTCAGCTGGAGTAAGAATGTCAGCATGTCGTACCGGAAGCGCGAGTGGGTGGAGGCTTGGGGCGCGCAGTTCCGAGTGGTCTTTTTGGATGATTATGCTGAGGAGCTGCTTGATATGTGAGCGCGTGTGAAGGTGCTTCACCGCAGGATGGGATGCTGGATGTGTTTCGAAGTCGATGCAGCCGCCTTGCCCCTGGAGTGGCTGGCGATAGGAGTGCCGGTTGACTATTGTGGCTGTTTGTGGTGTGTATCAACACGAGACGATGATAAGACGTCGCCAATACAGGGGCTATATGTATCACGTGAGTCGTACCGTTGGTATGAGATCTTGGTCGAAAGTGGCTGGGACACGTTATTACACAATACTTTGTTCAGCGGGATCAGTCGTGCTGGTGAAAGGATCATGACGGCACAACGGTTCGTCGTCGTCGTCGGGCAAGCTCCAGATCATCGCCGGGGATGGACGCAGATCTGGTGGGAGTGATTGGTCGTATACGCCACACTCTCCAGCCGCACCGCCGCCCAGACCTCGAATGACGTCGGGCTCTGGACGCGGGACGTAAACGCGCATCCAGTTCCAACCACCTCACCTCTCACCTTCAACTTCCATCTTTCCTCCTTCCACTCACCAAATTTCCGTACGAACAACCAAACGCCATTGTAACGCGTTACATTGCTCACTCACCCTCTCCGAATGTCCAAGTTGGATCAACTCAAACAACAGCAGGCAGAATTGCAAGGTGAGTCCACTTGTGAGCTTCCCGTCCCGTCTTTGGCACCTACCTGTGGCAAGGCGTGATCACTGTTTTGTGATGCGTGCACGGCACCAGCGCGGCTTGCAGAAGAGGTTCTCGCAAAACGAGGAGTTCTCGGCTCCCATTAAGTACGTTTTCATTCGTACACCGGCGCTGACTTGAGGATTAGCTGGAATGTCAAGCATCAGTATGGTGGACAACGACCCTCCCAAGAAAGCTCCGGCTGCGAAAGCACCAGCTACCAAAGCGCCCGCCAAACCAGCGGCAAGCACGCCGACCAAAGCACCGGTAAAGAAGCCCGCGACTACGGCATCTCCAGCGGCGAAAGCTCCAACAGCCTCGTCTGCCGCTCCAGCGAAGAAGCCAGCACCTGCGGCCGCAAAGACCCCAGCCACTGGTGGTACTCCGGCCGCTGCCAAGACGCCCGCAGCGGCAGCTCCCAAGCCAGCGGCCGCGAGGGCTGCAATTGGCAGCAAGAAGCCTGTACCTGCGGCTGTCAAGCCGCAAGCGCAGAAGCCAGCTGGTACTGCGAGCCCGGCTGCGAAGAAGCCCGCCGCCGCTGCCGCTCCGCAGACGAAGCCAGCCCAAGCTGCGACGCCCGCAGCAAAGCCGGCTGCAGCCTCGCCTGCTAGCGCGAGGTCGACAAAGAACCCCGCTGCTGGGCAAGCTGTCTCTGGCGCGCAAAAGCCAGTGGGCACTGCTCAAAAGACAGCCGGTAGGCTCATAACATTATACTCTGGTAATAATTATGTGCTGACCGTCGTGTAGGTGCCGCTACTGGTACCGCGCAGAAGGGTGTGAACACGGCGACGAACACGGCGACGAAGGCTACCGGCACGGCGAACCAGGCGGTCGGAAAGACGGTGGACACCTCTACGGGTGCGGTCAACAAGGGTGTCGGCACTGCGACTGGTGAGTCGTTGCCTACGCGGATGGACTTCTCGGCCCCGCCAGAGCAAGTGCTGGCCTGGATGCCATCTTGGCTCACCGACAAGTGGGAAGCGGCCGATGCCGCGAGCCATGGCAGATGAGAAACATGCTGATTCTCGGCGCAGGCGGCCTGGACAAGGCGACTGGCGGACGATCTGCGGGCGTGTCGAAAACGGCCAACGGAGCGGTCAAGGGCGCGACGGGCGCTGCTGGCAACGCAGCCAAGGGGGTCGGATCGACGGCTCAGGGCGCTGTCGGTAACCTTGCCAAGACTGGTCAGAACACGGCTGGCGCCATCCGTCGAGGGGACATCAAGGGCGTCGGTAGTGGCATTGCTACTGGCGTGGGAGAGACGGTCGGCGGAGCTGGAGCCGGGGTCAACAGTACTGTCTCTGGAGTCGGAGACGGCGTGTCCGGGACGCTTTCCGGTGCGGGCAAGAACGTTGGAGACACTGTAAGTTGGCGACGTCAAGTCGAGCTGCGCATCCGCTGACTTGGTGTGATTGTTTCAGATCGGAGGTCCTGCTGGCCGTGCTGTGGGCGACACTACGTCCAATGTGGGCAAGACTCTTAGCTCCACTACAACTGGCCTGGGCAAGACAGGTAACAACTCACTGTGTGTCTCGTTTCTTGGTTGGTATACTTACAATTTGATGCAGTGGGTGATACTACTGGAGCAATCGGCCGGGGCGACATAAGCGGCGTTGCTTCCGGAGCGGTAAGATCTCGAAACACGAACGATGCATGATATGAACCTATGCTAACCATTCTGGCTTTTGCGTTCAGACCGGAGGGGTCGGAAATACTGTTGTAAGTGCTGAACTATTGCTATCATCATGAGAGCTTCGCACTGACTTTACGTTCTTATCAGGGTGGTGCCGGAAAAGGACTCGGTACGTCTACTCGCGTGGGTAACGTTCCATCTGAGACAATATACTGATTGCAGTTTGCTTAAAAAGGAAACTCTGTCGAGGTAGGATCTCCTAAACAACATTGTCTGCTGCACGACTACGATTCTGACAGTCGTTTAGGGCCTAGGGAAGAACGTTGGCGACAATGTTCCCCTCGTTGGCGGTGCCGTCTCCGGCGTGACGAAGGGTGTTGGGGATACAGTGTCAGGTAAGCCTGCCAGCTGTATGCGTGTGCGGAAGATCACAGCTGACATTTCCTGTCCACTAGGTGTGACCGGAGGCCTGGGTGGGTCAACACGGGTTCTTAAACACGTGAATGGATTGAACTGACGTTTCTGATCCTCTGACAGGCGAAGGTGTAGGGTACGTACCACCTCAAGGAGACGAGAAGGAATCTAATCGACATTCTCCTCTCCTTGTATCTCATCAGGCCGATATACTGATCTTTACGTAGCAAACTAGGAAAAGGCGACGTGATCGGCTCCGTCGGCTCGATCGGGGGCGGCGTCGGGAAAGGCGTGGGCGGTTTGGCCAGCGGTACAAAAAGCCTCTGATTATGCTTGTCCTAATGACACCTGCTAACACTTTTTACCCAGGCATCTGGGGCGGCGTCTCCGGCGGCAATAAGAAGAAGAAACAAGATGACGAGGACGTGAAGGCTGAGGCTGCCGGTCGTGCGGAAGAGGCGACTGAGCAGGAGGCTACGGGTCAGAAGGGAGGGGGGTTCTTTTAGAGGATGATTTACGAGAGGAGGGTGGCGGATGGGGGATTGATGATGTACAATGACGCTTGAATTTACTACGTATAGGACTCACAACAATGGATGGATGGAAGGAACTGAAGCTATTGCCGTGAACGGGTGTGCGGTGATTATTGCTGACCCCTTTCCGGTCTGGTGATATGTCGCGCAGAGTAACGTTTGCGCAAAGTTCTGGCTGCTGTCCCTTGTCAGGATGCAATTTGCATACATTGAGCACAGGCGGCCATCCCAAGGTGAATGGTGCTGGCACTGCTGGGCAATTCAATAAGCTGTCGTATTGTCTTCGAGTGTGAGGCACTTGCGCGAAGCCGTCGAAGCGCGGGTTCTGAAGGCGATTTGCAAGTACTTGAGGATTGCCTTCTTTTAAAAGACATTGGTTTCCGCTTGCTGAAGGACGTCTTCGATGCTGCAATTTTCTCGTTCCGTATCGTACATGCGCTCAACGAGAGTAATGCAATGTCCCGAATACGATATTCCCCCATCCCAGATGAACTCCGCGCTATGCCCAATCCCACATAACCAAAACCCTCATTCACGGCACCACCACGACCCCCATACTCGCCGCCTGCGCGATCACGCTCTTGACCAGACTCTCCAACGGCATGCCCGCCAACCTCGTCTCCGTCGCCTTGATCCTCGCAATCTCCCACACGTGCTTCAAACTGACCTGGCCCACCGTCCCGACCGAACTGTTCCCCGCCGCGCCCGGGCCCGTCTGGTTCGACTGCTTGCCTCTCGCTCCCAACCCCGCGCTCGACTTCGGTCCCGCGACGTTACCGGCGCCGCGGAGTTTGTTCTTGGTCGGTTGGACGCCGGCGGCGGCGAGCAGGAGGGAGGCGGTCGGCGGGGTGCGCAGGGCGAAGGTGAAGGATCGGTCGGGACGGACGGTCACTCGGGCTGGGACGGGAGTGCCGGGGACGTAGTTTGCCGTTCGCGCGTTGAATTCCTGGGGCATGAAGTCTGCGTGAGTGTCGCGTCTCGCCTGTCTTCTTCGCGGGATGATGGACCGACCTTGCAAAAGTCCATGGACTTCACGCCTTTGCTACCCAGCGCCGGACCGACGGGCGGCGAGGGCGAGGCCTGCCCCGCGCCCACGATGAGCTTGACGATTTGGTCGGTTTGTATCGCCTTGCGCGCCATTGGTGCTTTTCTGTTCCCGGACTGGCCGGCAGGAATTGATCTGCAGTCGTTGACAGGCCCGAACGCCAAGACTCGGAAGTGAAGCTCGGAGCTGGGTGCCACGTGATTATTGTATACCTAAAGGTAGGTACCTATGATTGAACTCATCCATGATCTATCCCTGCACGACGCCGGATGCCACCACCAAACCCGCGGGGCAGCACATCATGCAAAAAGACTTCTCTGGAATGTGGCATGCGTTTGCTCTCATGACACCGCTCCTCCGTCAATGCAACGAACGAGGATGGCCGTGTACATGTATCTACACCGCCCCTCAACAATGCTAGATATCGCTACAGATGTATGCGCTGCAATGCTACGCACGACGTGCGCCCGAGGCAAAGACGCACGATCGCGCGCCAACACATCGCGGGACCGTATTATTAGTTAACGGTCAGGATTCCTTGCTTTCCTTTCCCTTCCACCACACCACACAGACCTGCAACCCGTGAGAACGTGAGCCTATCTGCTTCAGCCCACGCGTCGCACAAGCCTACCTGACACCGCAGTGAGACACCACACACACCTACTTCCTTATTCCTCTCTCTCCCTCTTCCATTTCATTTGTCAAACCTTGAGAGAGATGCCGTACGCAGTCCACCCCCTCCTCGTCCCGCGCATCACCGACCATCCTCCATTTCCGGACAGCTGCAGCAAGATGTTTGCCGCCAGAAGTCTGCGATATCAGATCCGTTGATATTGCTAGCACTTCTTGCGCAGTATAGGCACCTTTGGGCCATGAAGAGATGGTAAGCG